>ENA-ORBV01004405-ORBV01004405.1-microbial-mat-metagenome-genome-assembly--contig:-NODE-4405-length-27084-cov-6.977043_pt1 | contig 27084 bp, 24 predicted proteins | sample MGYA00237777_ERZ505514 | MGnify/ENA primary metagenome ERZ505514 (study PRJEB26160, sample SAMN06269048) | microbial mat metagenome | isolation source: Oligotrophic lake microbial mat | place...
CTTCGAACCTTACCGGGCAGGTTCGAAACATCGCCGAAGTGACGATCGCCGTCGCCAACGGCGATCTCTCCAAAAAGATCACGGTCGAAGTGAAGGGCGAGATTTTGGCCCTCAAAAACACGATCAACACGATGGTCGATCAACTCAACGGCTTCGCGGCGGAAGTCAGCCGCGTGGCCCGCGAGGTGGGCACGGACGGCAAACTGGGGGGGCAGGCGCGCGTCCCCGGTGTCGCCGGCACCTGGAAGGATCTCACCGACAACGTCAATTCGATGGCGTCCAATCTCACCGGTCAGGTCCGCAACATTGCCGACGTCGCCACCGCCATCGCGCGCGGCGACTTGAGCCGGAAGATCACAGTGGATGTGAACGGCGAGATTCTGCAGCTTAAAGAAACCATGAATACGATGGTTGAGCAGTTGTCGGCTTTCGCGTCGGAAGTGACCCGCGTGGCCCGCGAAGTCGGCACGGAAGGCAAGCTCGGTGGGCAGGCGGCCGTTCCCGGCGTGGCCGGCACGTGGAAGGATCTCACCGATAACGTGAACTCCATGGCGTCTAACCTTACCGGTCAGGTTCGCAACATCGCCGAAATCACGATCGCCGTAGCCAATGGGGATCTCTCCAAGAAAATCACCGCCGATGTCCGCGGCGAGATTCTGCAGTTGAAGGAAACCATCAACACGATGGTGGAACAGTTGCGCTCCTTCGCTTCAGAAGTTACCCGCGTGGCGCGCGAGGTGGGCACGGAAGGACGGCTTGGCGGGCAGGCGGTGGTGCCCGGAGTGGCGGGGACGTGGAAGGATCTTACCGACTCGGTCAACACCATGGGCGCCAACCTTACCGCCCAGGTCCGCAACATCGCCGAAGTCACCACCGCGGTTGCCCGCGGCGACTTGAACCGCAAAATTACCGCCGATGTGAAGGGCGAAATTCTGGAGCTGAAAAACACCATCAACACCATGGTGGATCAGCTGAATTCGTTCGCTGGCGAAGTGACGCGCGTGGCCCGCGAAGTAGGCACCGAAGGCAAGCTGGGCGGCCAAGCCGTGGTGCCCGGCGTGGGCGGCACTTGGAAGGATCTCACCGATAACGTCAATTTCATGGCTTCGAACCTCACGGAGCAGGTTCGCGGCATCGTCAAAGTGGTGACCGCCGTGGCCAACGGTAATCTCACGCAGCGCCTCACTGTGCAGGCGAAAGGCGAAGTGGCCGCGCTGGCCGACACCATCAACAACATGACCGTGACGCTGGCGACGTTCGCCGATCAGGTAACAAATGTCGCCCGCGAAGTCGGCGTCGATGGGCGTCTCGGCGGGCAGGCGAACGTGCCCGGCGCCGCCGGCACCTGGAAGGATCTCACCGGCAACGTCAACCTGCTGGCGGCTAACCTCACCACCCAGGTTCGCGCGATTGCCGAGGTGGCCACCGCCGTCACCAAAGGCGACCTGACGCGGTCGATTCAAGTAGAGACTCGCGGCGAGGTGGCCGAGATGAAAGACAACATCAACACGATGATCTCGAATCTCCGCGAAACCACGGAGAGCAATCGCGAGCAGGATTGGGTGAAGACAAATCTCGCGAAATTCACCGGTATGCTGCAGGGCGAGCGCGAGTTGAGCACCGTTGGCCAGATGCTCCTCGCCGAGTTGGCTCCGCTCGTCAGAGCACACCAGGGCGCGATTTACCACCTCTCCGGCAGCACCGATGCGCCGCAGCTCAAGCTGCTTTCCAGTTACGCCCACGACGGCGAGATTGGGCCCTCGACAAGGATTCGGCTCGGTGAAGGTCTCGTCGGCCAATGCGCCGTCGAGAAGAAGCGCATTCTGCTCACTGACGTTCCGGCGGACTTCATCAAAATTGCCTCCAGCCTGGGCAGCGCGCCCAATCTGAGTATCATCGTGCTGCCTGTTCTTTTCGAGGGCCAGACAAAGGCGGTCATCGAACTTGCCACCCTTCAGAACTTCGGCGCCGGCCCGCTGGCCTTCCTCGATCTCCTTACCCAGAGCATCGGCGCCGTGTTCAATACCATTGAAGCGACGATGCGCACGGAAGGCTTGCTGACGCAATCGCAGCAGTTGACCGTTGAACTGCAATCCCGCCAAAGCGAACTGCAACAGACCAACGAAGAGCTGGGCACAAAGGCGCGGCTGCTGGCCGAGCAGAACGCCGAGGTGGAGCGCAAGAACAGCGAAGTGGAGCAGGCGCGCCACGCACTGGAAGAGAAGGCGGCGGAACTGGCGCTCACCTCCAAGTACAAGTCCGAGTTCCTGGCGAACATGTCCCACGAGTTGCGCACGCCGCTGAACTCCATCCTGATTCTCAGCCAGCAACTGGCGGAAAACTCCGCGAGCAACCTTACCTCGAAACAGGTGGAGTTTTCCCGGAACATCAACTCTTCCGGCTCCGATCTGCTTAACCTCATCAACGACATTCTCGATCTCTCGAAAATTGAGTCCGGCACCGTCAGCGTCGATGTCGAGGACATCGGTTTCCAGGGATTGCGCGAGACTATCGATCGAAACTTCCGGCACGTAGCCGAAGCCAAAAACCTCCCGCTCCATATCAACTTCAGCGAGGAACTGCCGCGCTCCATGGAGAGCGACCCCAAGCGTCTCCAGCAGATTCTCAAAAATCTGCTCTCCAATGCGGTTAAGTTCACCACCCATGGAAAAGTGGAGGTTCGCGTAGGTTTCGCGAGCCACGGCTGGAGTCCGGATCACCCTGTGCTCAGCCAGTCTCCCCAAGTCGTGGCTTTCGCAGTGACTGACACCGGGATCGGCGTCGCGCCGGAGAAGCAACGCCTTATCTTTGAAGCCTTCCAGCAGGCCGATGCCGGAACATCCCGTAAGTACGGCGGTACCGGACTGGGGCTGGCCATCAGCCGCGAGTTGGCGGTGCTGCTCGGCGGGGAGATCAGGCTCGGCAGCGTCCACGGGGCCGGCAGTACGTTCACCCTGTACCTGCCGCTGCACCACGCCGGCCCCAACAGTTCCAGAACCATTCCCTTTAAGTCCAATTTCGGAACGAGTAACAGAGAACACTCGCTTACTGTTTTGCCAAGCCCGCGTGAGGAGCAGATTGAGGACGATCGTGACTCGATACGGCCGGGCGACCTGTCTCTGCTTATCATTGAGGACGACCCGCACTACGCTCGCATCCTTCTGGGCTTGGGTCGCGATAAGGGCTTTAAGGGCATCGTAGCATTGCGTGGCGGGCTTGGCCTGTCTCTAGCCCGGCAGTTCCGCCCCTCGGGCATTTCCTTGGACATCTTTCTACCCGACATGCTCGGGTGGACCGTTTTGAACCAGCTCAAGCTCGATCCGGCGTTGCGCCACATTCCCGTGCAGATTCTCACCCTGGAAGAAGAACGGCATCATGGTCTGGCGCACGGCGCGTTCTCTTATCTCGTTAAGGCGCCCACTACCGCCGGCCTTGAAACCGCGCTTGATCGCATTAAGGATTTCACCGCGCCGCGCACCAAACGGTTGCTTATCGTCGAGGATAACGAGATAGAACGCCAGTCGATTATCGAGTTGCTCGGTGACGGCGATATCGAGGTGGCGGCGGTCTCCTCGGGCGAGGAAGCGCTGGAGGCCATGCTCGACAAGATCTTCGATTGTGTAGTGCTCGACCTGCGCCTGCCAGATATGACCGGCTTCGAACTGCTGGAAAGAATGCATGCGGAACCCTCTCTGGCCGCCGTGCCCGTCGTCGTCTTCACTGGCAAGGATCTGACGGGGGCGGAGCAAACGCGCCTGAAGGCGATGGCCAAGAGCATCGTTTTGAAGGACGTCCAGTCTCCGGAGCGTTTGCTTGATGAGACTGCCCTATTCCTTCACCGCGTCGTCACCGATCTACCGCCGGCGAAGCAGCGCATGCTCGAGCGGCTGCATGGATCGAACGAAGTTCTCCGCGGCCGGAAAATCCTGGTTGTCGATGATGATGCGCGTAATATTTTCGCCCTTACGTCTCTGCTCGAAAACCATGAGATGGATGTCATCAGTGTGACCAGCGGGCAGAAGGCCATCGATATCATCCGCGGCACACCCGGCATCAGCATCGTGCTCATGGACATCATGATGCCCAATATGGATGGGTACGAGACGATGCGCGAAATCCGTAAATCACCCGAATTCCGGATCCTGCCCATTATCGCCCTGACCGCGAAAGCCATGAAAGGCGACCGCGAGAAGTGCTTGAACGCCGGCGCCAGCGACTACATCGCGAAGCCGGTGAATACCGATCAACTCCTCTCGCTGATGCGAGTCTGGTTGTTCCGGTGAAGGCCGGCGCCACGGCCCCGGCGGCAGATGCGGTTCCCGTAACGCCGGCTGTTCCCGGTATCACTGCCTGCGAAACACCAAATTCCACGCAGGACGATGTCCCGATCAACATCCTGATCGTCGACGACGAACCGAAGAATCTCACCGTCCTGGAAACCATCCTGCATAATCCGGGCTATCGCGTCGTGCGCGCTACGTCCGGCGACGAAGCGTTGCTGGCCCTCATCGCCGAGGAATTCGCCCTGCTTATTCTGGATATCCAGATGCCTGGCCTGACGGGGTTCGAGCTGGCTCAAGTAATTAAGGAGCGTAAGAAAACCGCTCATGTGCCGATCATATTTCTCACTGCTTATTACAACGAGGATGAGCATGTGTTAGCAGGCTACGGGAGCGGCGCGGTCGATTTTCTTCACAAGCCCGTTAACGCCGCCATTCTTCGTTCGAAAGTGTCGGCCTTTGTCGATCTGTATCGCAGAAATCTCGAATTCATTCGGCTTAACGGTGAATTGGTAAAGGAAGTAGAGGAGCGCCGCCAAATCCAGGCGCAACTCTTCGAGTTGAATGAGACGCTCGAGCAACGCGTGCTTGAGCGGACCGAGGCTCTGCGCGAGAAAGAATTGAGGCTTCGCCAAGCCGCCGACGCGGCGCGGCTGACTTATGTGGAGACGGACTTCCTAAAGCGCGAGGTCCGAAAAGCTGAAAACTTCGCGGCCGTAATGGGCCACACAACGGCGGCTGCCGAGAGCCCCGATTTTGACAATGGCACAGGGCATTTGGTCTGGCACGTCGCGCCGCAGGATCGCGAGCGGGTGGCGATCGCACTGAGCCAGTTTGGCGGCAGCAAATCCAACGCCAAGCTGGACTACCGCGTTCTCGGCGACGACGGAATGGAGCGCTGGATTGAAAGCCAATGTTTCGTCGAGTACGATCCCGCCGGCAACCCGGTTAGAAGCTTCCTCACGAACCTCGACGTCACGGACCGCGAGCGGGCGCAGGAACAGTTACGCGAAAGCGAGGAGCGTTTCCGCCAACTCGCCGATTCCATGCCGCAGATGGTCTGGACCGCTCGCGGAGACGGCTATTTCGACTACTTCAACGCGCGATGGCAGGAGTTTACAGGCTTCACGCCCGGCAATAATGGCGACCCGGCCGGGTGGGATCCGATCATTCATTGCGATGACAGGAAAAACTGGGTTGACCATTGGAACGCGTCGCTGACGAGCGGCGATTCGTTTCGATTGGAGTACCGTCTGTGGGATAGTCGATCAAACCAGTACAAGTGGTTCCTCGGCCGTGCGATTTCCCTTCGCGGAAACGATGGCGGGGTGGTTAAATGGATTGGGACTTGCACCGATATCGACGAGCAGAAGCGCACGGAAACGGATCTTCGCCGCGCCAATGCGGTCCTTGAGCAATTCGCGTTCGCGGCGTCTCACGATTTGCAGGAACCGCTTCGAACGGTGGCCATCTACACGCAACTCCTCCAGCGGCAACATGGTCCGGCGCTCACAGGAGACGCCGGCGAGTATATGCGGCTGATCGTGGAGGGAGCGCAACGGATGCGCGCGCTGGTGGCGGGCCTTCTGGATTATATCCAGATCCCCGATTCCAACCAGGCGCCGGAAAGCAATGTGGACGCCGCGCAAATCTTCGACGAAGTGCGGAAGGACCTAAATCTGGCTATGGAGGAGGCGGGCGCGCGGATTAGCTCCGACGCGCTGCCTACGGTGCAAGTGAGGGATATTCACTTACGTCAGATCCTGCAGAATCTCATCGGAAATGCCCTGAAGTTTCGACGCGACGGCGAAACGCCGCGCATCCATGTGACCGCCCGGCGCCTTGATCGGCAGTGGTGCTTTTCTGTGTCCGACAACGGCATGGGGATTCCCCCCGAGTACAAGGACCACATTTTTGGCGTTTTCAAACGCCTTCATCCCAGCGGTGGAAAATACGGGGGCGCCGGCATCGGACTCGCTATTTCCCAAAGAATCGTCGAAAGCTACGGCGGCCGGATATGGGTGGAGTCCACCGTCGGCCAGGGAGCCACTTTCTGTTTTACTCTTCCGGCCGGGGAAGGCGACTAGGTGGATTCGCCGCTCCTCATCGTACTCGCCGAGGATAACCCGGCCGATGTCTTCTTCGTGCGCTCGGCCCTAACGGAGGAGGGGCTCGATTTTCAGTTGCGCGTCTTCTCCGACGGAGAGATGGCGGTTCGTTTTCTGGATGATGTTGAAAGCGGCGCCGCGGCCTGCCCCGATCTCTTTCTCCTCGACCTCAATCTTCCCCGGCTCGATGGCGCGGAGGTTCTTCGGCGGCTGCGGCAAGTTGATGTGTGTTCCAAAGTGCCAGTTATTGTTATGACTTCTTCGGACTACCGGGGGGATAGAGAACGGGTAAGTCAGCTTGGCGTGGAACTTTACTTTCTTAAAACGGCGAGTTTGGAAGAGTTTATGCAACTCGGACAAGCCGTGCGCGGCGTGTTAGACAATTGCCGCGACGAAAGCTGAAGGGCCCGGGGCGGGATCTATTCAGCCGCGGTTCCCAACCGCCCCGGAAGGTACGATGGAGATAGATTGCTTCACAATGCGTTCTCGGCCCGAAATCCCGAAACCGGTAGGCATTCCCGGTGCTACAATCGGGAGTCATGCCGCGCCGTGCCGCGATTTTTGTTACCTGTATCGTCGACCAACTCTTCCCCAACGCCGGTATGGCTATGGTGGACGTCCTTGAACGTCTCGGATTTGAGGTAGAGTTTCGCGACGCTCAGACCTGTTGCGCCCAGCCCGCTTTCAACAGCGGTTATCAAAAGGAAGCCCGCGCCGTCGCCAGGCACTTTATCGACACTTTCGCCGATGCCGAAACGATTGTCGTTCCCTCCGGCAGTTGCACGGCCATGATCACGCATCACTACACAGACCTTTTCGCGCGCGATGGTCAAGCTCTCGAACGCATCCGCGCGTTAACCCCCAAGGTCTTCGAATTTTCCCAGTTCCTGCTCGGCCTCCCTAATCTCGACGCGCTTGCGGCCCGCTTCCCGCACAAAGTCACCTATCACGACTCCTGCCACGCGCTCCGCGAACTTGGACTCAAAGACGCGCCACGCCGCCTGCTGGGTCAAGTGAAGGATCTTGAACTCATCGAGATGGAAGCCGCCGAGGAGTGCTGCGGTTTCGGCGGTACGTTCTCGGTAAAGTTCGCCCAAATTTCCGGAGCGATGGCGAGGACAAAGGTCGACTCGATACTAGAGACCGGCGCCACCCATGTGGTCTCGCTCGACTCCAGTTGCCTGATGCAACTCCGCGGCTCGCTCTCCCGCGGCGGCCACAAAATCGAAACCCTACACCTCGCCGAAGTCCTCGCGTCCCGCGGTTAAGATCCCCATGAGCGCCCCCGATTCCGCCATTCGCCAAACGCTCGCCAACGCTAATCTGCAACTGGCCATCTACAGCAACACCGGCCGCCTTAAAAACCATCGAAGCAAAGCGGTTGCGCCCGATCGATTTCCCGAGTACCAGGATCTACGGACCCGCGCCGCCGCCATCAAGCGGCACACGCTGGCCTTCCTCGACGTTTACCTGCTCCAACTTGAACACGCCGTCAACGACAATGGCGGAAAAGTGATCTGGGCCTCGACGGGCGAGGAAGCGGCCGATTTCATCATTCAACTCGCCAAGGACCGCGAGGCGAATCTGATCGTCAAATCGAAGTCGATGACCACCGAGGAAATCCATCTTAACGATCGCCTCGCTCAGCATGAGCTGGAAACCGTTGAGACCGATCTAGGCGAATACATTCTTCAACTCGCCGGGCAACGTCCCTTCCACATCCTCGCGCCAGCCATTCATATGACGCGCCACGACGTCGCCAAAGTTTTTAACGAAAAGCTGGGCATCGAACACGACACCGTTATTGAAAATCAGGCGATGACGGCGCGCCGCGTTCTTCGCGAAAAGTTCCTCAATGCCGGTATCGGCATCACCGGCGCTAACTTTCTGCTCGCCGATTCCGGCGGCGTGGTGATCGTCGAAAACGAAGGCAACGCCCGGCTGACCCTTTCGGCGCCAAAAATCCACGTAACCGTCGCCGGCCTTGAAAAGCTGATCCCCCGGGCGCGGGACCTCCCCGTATTCCTCGATCTACTGGGCCGCAGCGCGACCGGCCAGCCGCTCACCAGTTACACCTCCATTGTGTCCGGTCCCCGCCGCAATGGCGAACTCGACGGTCCCGAAGAGTTCTACGTCATCCTTCTCGACGCCGGCCGCACCAAGCTGCTTGCGGATCCCGAAATGCGGGAATCGCTGCAATGTATCCGGTGCGGCGCTTGCCTCAACGCCTGCCCTGTTTACCGGAAAATTGGCGGCCACAATTATCCGTGGGTCTATTCCGGCCCGATCGGTAAAGTGATCACGCCGCAGTTTCAGGGCGTGGAGAAAGATCCGTGGCTGCCATTCGCCTCCAGTCTCTGCGGCGCTTGCGCGGAGGTCTGTCCCGTCAAGATCGATATTCCCGGCCTGCTCCTGAAGCTGCGCAAGGAGATAGTTCAGGCCAATCCGGAGGATCGCCGCTACTTCCGGATCTGGGCTTGGCTAATGCAACGGCCCGGCATGTACGCGCTGGCCGCGAAAATCGGTCGCGCGCTGATGGGTTTCAACATTGGCCCGTTGGCCGCTTGGCGCAGCGAACGCGATCTCCCCGCGGCCCCGCCGAAGTCCTTTCGCGACCTCTGGAAGCAGCGAAAGAAGTAGCCATGGATTCCCGCGAAGCCATCCTCGAACGGGTCCGCAACGCCCTCGGCCGTAAACTCGGACAGAAACCCCTGCCCCCGCCGGAGCCGCTGCTCCGCGTCCGCTATGAAACCGCCGACGCCAAGCTCACGCTCTTTCGGGCGCAACTGAATGGGACACTGACGGTCGTCCCCGATGCGGCTGCCGCCGGCAACGCGGTCGAAAAGCTGCTCGACGGCCAGTCCGCCGTCGCCTCCGATCACCCCTTCCTTCAGGCCTGCGGCATTCCGAACATCCCCGGCGTAACCGCCAACCCGGAGGATTTGCGTAACACTTGCGCCACCGCCGGCGTCGGAATTACGAGCGCCTACTGTTTGCTGGCCGAAACTGGAACGATTGTCCTCCGCGCATGTCCACAGGAGCCCCGGCTTCTCTCGCTCCTCCCGCCAGTTCACATCGCCGTCGTGCCGCTGGACCGGTTGCTTACTAATCTCGATGAGATGCTCTCCATGACTCCCCGGCCCGTCGACAGCGATTCCAGCGCGATGGTTCTCATCACCGGCCCCAGCCGCACCGGAGATATTGAACAGATCCTGGTGCGCGGCGTTCACGGTCCCGGCGCCGTTCACGTCGTTATCGTCCTGGGAAAGACTCCCCCCTTATGATCCGAATTTTTTTTCTCCTGCTTGCCGTCCCCGCCTGGAGCCAGGCGCTCGAAATGGCGGTTGGCGGCGGCGTATCCCGCCTCACTAACGCCGGGTTGGGCAAACTCAACGCCTCCTCCCCGCTTCGGGACGACTATAGCCTGAAGGGCGGCTTTCGCATCGTCATGCGCATGACCCTTAACTCGGGCGACTTCACCGGCCACGAGACCGGCTACGCCTACAACCGGACCCAACTGGTCCAGAACGGGGAGGGATCTACCTCCCAAACGGGCATGGCTATTCACCAGGGCTTTTACAACTATCTGCTCTATCCCACCAGAGAAGGCTCCCGTATTCGGCCGTTCGCCGCGGGCGGGCTCCACTTCGCCAACTTCGTTCCACCCGGCGCTTCGGCCACCAGTGGGGGTGGCAGTACCAAGTTCGGGGTCAACTACGGCGGAGGCCTTAAAATACGAGTCTCGGAGCGATTTCTGCTACGCTTCGACGCCCGCCAGTTTTTGAATCCGAAGCCGTTCGGTCTCATTAATCCCGGCGGCTGGATTCGTATGAACGAGTACTCCACCTCGCTGGCCTTCGTTCTTTAGGCTTACGCCGCCAGGACCTCGCCGCGCCGCTTTTCATTAACCATTCCAAAGACATCCACCTCCGATTGGCGGGGATTCGCCGGGTCGTAGGCGACCAGAATCCGTCGGCCCACCGGCCAATTGTTCAGCGCGCCCGTGCCCATCTCCGGCGATTTTCCTTCGTACCATCGTCCGTTCGGCCCCCGGAACGCATACGTGAAACGGCCGGTTGCTTTGCCTGGCGACATCGCGGAGTCTCGCACTTCCGTCTTTATCAGCGTTCCCGAGCGGAACAGAGCCAGCGTTTGCGCCGTCTCCAGCGCCCGCTTGGCAATTACGAAAATGCCGATCAGGCACAACAATCCTCCGGCCGCCGTCATGGCCATATACATCGTCTTCTCATCATTGGCGCTGACGACATGGCCCAGCTCAGCTACTTGCGGATAGCGAAGATCGTAGACTAGGCTCACCTTGCCAACCGCTCGCAATTCAGCCTCCTGCCGGGAGTCGACCTTGAACTGCTTCGTATATGGAACGCCTGTTTCATTCAAATACTCGACGTCGACCAGAAGACCGCCCGCGTCCGGCGTAATCAGTAGGACTCGGCCCTCAACGCCGCGCAGATTCTCCACGAACGCCGCCGCGTCCCGATTCCACAGCCATCCCTGCAGTCCAACCACCGACCCCGCCAATACCGGCAACAGTCCGAACAGCAGGAGAGCTCGGCTCGACAGCATCCAGTAGTTGAGCATTGCGGTCATGATAGACAATCCGACCGCCTCATTGTCTCATGCCGGGCGGCCCAAGCGGGGAATGACTGTCGCTCCTTTGGGTTCTACCGAATCAGTTACCGCTCGCGGCTCCACTTTCCGGCAAAAGAACCGCCGGTCCTTCGCTATGCGCCAGACTCAGCATCAACTGGCGCCCCGCCAAGTCCACGCCATTCAGCGCATCCACCGCCGCCGCCGCCTCTTCCGGCCGGCTGAAGTCGGCGAAGCCAAAACCGCGTGACTTTCCCGTCACCCGATGTTTCACAATCGCCACTCCGACGGGATGGATGGAGTGGTCCGCAAACCACTGCTGCAATTCTTCGTCCTGCGCTTGAAACGGGACGTTTCCTATGAAGACCTTTTTCGACATCAAGTATCGGACCTCGACTACCGATAAAGATATGTTAATGAAAGAATCATAACGAATCAAGCATTTTTAGCCAAATTTTTCACCCATTTTCGCGTTCCAATCCGATAAGTTTTTTGAGATGGACGCAATACGTCAGGATTGCTGGACTGCCGCCGTGTCGGAGGCTTCCGCAACATCCATTAAAAAACTCGGCAAACTGATCGATCTTTCCGACCCGCCCGATTTCTTCGAGTTCACCTGCCGGCACTGGGATCTGCGGGACGAACCCGGCCCATGGGCTTGGGATATTTTGATGGAGTGCCAGTTTATCATTCGCGCAGTCGGCCACCCGGTCGCTTTAACGCTGAACCAAGCGCTGACGCTCACGCGGTTCGCCATGCAGTTAGACCCGCTTTTCGATACCAAGCTCTTGCGGCGGCTTTTTGTTCATCGCGTATTCCCCGAGGAAGCTCCATCCGCGGAGGTAATGCGCACTCTCGCGATTTTGGAAACGCTTGACGATGATCCCCATCGGCTCTCCATGACGCTTTACAAGTTTTCCAAGTTCCCCGACAAGCGTGTCCAGTCGAAAGTGGCCAAGATTCTTGGACGGTGCGTCGAGAGCATCGAGATCATGCGGGAGCTGTTTCAGAATCCCGACGCTCGCGTTCGCGCGAACCTGCTGGAAGGACTCAGCCACAAATCGTCTCTAAGGGCGTTCCAGCCCATCATCGAACTTGGAGTGTGCGACCAGAATGCTCGCGTCTCCTCTTTCGCCCTCGCCATTCGCGCCCGCGATGGAAATGCGGGAGCAGCCGCCCTCATCAAGATGAGACTGAAATCCAAGATGGACGATGTCCGGAAGCCGGCGGAATATGCCCAACTTATGGCGGCCGGCGGTTCGTCCGGCCGCGATGTGAACGGCGTGGAAATCAACGGCGCAGAGAGGGGATCACTTGCCGAGGTCGATACCGTTGGCGTTATCAATCCCGAGCTTGCTACGGCTGCGTCCGTAGAGGAAGTAGACAGCAAAGCCTAGAGCCATCCAAATGAACAACCGCAGCCAGTTTTCCAGGCCCAAGCCGTACATTAAGTAGACGTTCACCACAATCCCCAGGATCGGAACCAGCGGCACCCACGGCGTCCGGAACGGCCGCGGCAGATTCGGATTCGTCTTCCGCATCACCAGAATTCCCGCGCACACCAGAACAAACGCAAACAGCGTTCCGATACTCGTCGCCTCGCCCAATTTAGACATCGGCAGGAATGCCGACATCAGGCTTACAAACACCATGAATAACAGATTGCTGCGCCACGGGGTCCGCCACTTGGGATGGATCGCCGAGAACAGCTTTGGCAGCAGCCCATCGCGCGACATGCTGAAGAACACGCGGCTCTGTCCCAGCAACATCACCAGAATTACCGAAGTGTACCCGGCGATAATCGCAAACTTCACCAGCTTGCGAAGGAAGACGTACGGCGTGCGGTCAATGGCCACCGCCACCGCGGCCGGATTGTCCAGTTCCTTGTAATTCACGATGCCCGTCAGCACATAGCTGAACAGAATATAGAGAATCGTGCAAACAATCAGGGACCCGATGATGCCAATGGGCATATCGCGCTGCGGCCGTTTGGCTTCCTGGGCCGCCGTCGATACCGCGTCAAACCCGATAAAGGCGAAGAAGATGATACCGGCGCCCCGGACAATGCCTGTCCAGCCGAAATTGCCGAATTCCCCGGTCACCGTTTCCGGAATCAGCGGCACATGGTTGGCCGGATTCACATAAGCCCAGCCGAAGCCGATGAAGAGAATGATCACCGCCACTTTCACCACCACGATCACTGAATTCACCCGCGCCGACTCCTGGATCCCTACCATCAACAGCCATGACACCATGCAGACAATGAAAATCGCCGGCAGATTTAGGATGCCCGACGCGATCATCGTCCCGTCCGGCAACTGCACGCTTTCAAACGGCCCGGCGGCCCACTCCATGGGGAATTGAATGCCGAAATCCTTGAGTAAACTAACGAAATACCGCGACCAACTCGTAGCCACTGTTGAAGCGCCCACGGCGTATTCCAACACCAAATCCCAGCCGATCACCCACGCGAACAGTTCGCCCATCGTCGCGTACGAATAGGTGTAAGCCGACCCGGCCACCGGAATCATCGTCGCGAATTCGCTGTAGCAAAGTCCCGCGAACGCGCATCCAATGGCCGCTACCGCGAAGGACAGCATGATGGCCGGCCCCGCATGATTGGCCGCCGCCGGACCCGTCAGGGAGAACAAACCCGCACCGATAATGGCGCCAATGCCCAACGCGACTAATTGCGTCGCTGTCAGCGTTCGTTTCAGCTTATGCTCGCCATCTTCGGATTCGGCTAGAATCCGGCTCAGCGGCTTGGTGGCGAAAAGACTCATGCGAACACCTCTCTCTTTTTCCAGACAAAGTAGACCGGTATGCCTAACAACACGATCAATAAACCCGGCCACGTGAAATTCGGTTTGTAGAGTAACAACAATAACTCAATCACGCCGGCAAGTACGATGTAAAGTGCCGGCAGTACCGGATATCCGAACGCCCGATAAGGCCTCTCCATCTCCGGCCGCGTTCTACGGAGAACGAAAATCCCGGCAATCGTCAGGATGTAGAAAAGCAAAACAGCGAATATTACATAGTCCAACAGTTCGTTATAGCTGCCTGTAAGCGTCAACGAGGCCGACCACAGGCACTGGATCCACAGCGCCGTCACCGGGGCCTGCGTCTTCGGGTCCAGCCGAGCAGCGGCTTTGAAGAATAGTTTGTCCAGCGCCATGGCGTAAAATACCCGCGCTCCGGCCATGGTCAGGCCGTTCAGGCAGCCGAACGTCGACACCATGATGGCCGCCGCCATCATCTGCACGGCCTGATCGCCAAAGATGCCGCGCGCGACGGCGGTTCCAACGCGATCCTCCGGCGCCGTCTGAATCGCCTCCAGTGGCAGGACCAGCAAATAGACGTAGTTGCAGGCAAAGTAGAGCAGGGAAACCAGCCCCACGCCCAGCGCCAGCGACAGCGGCAAATTCCGCCGCGGATTCCGCATCTCGCCCGCTGTGAATGTCACGTTGTTCCAGCTATCGGAACTGAATAGCGATCCCACCAGCGCCACGCCCACCAACTGCACTGTGCCCCATCCCCAATTGACGCCGTCAAAAGGCGCGGTGAAATTTCGCGCCACCGCCGCGTCATTGCGGCCCCAGAACCAGCCCGCCAGAATAAGTCCGGCGAGGGCCGCCGTCTTCGCCACCGTGAAGATATTCTGCACCAGCGCCCCGGTTCGAATCCCTCGCGTGTTCACCCAGGTCAGCAGGACAATTAGCGCAATCGCCACCAGTTGCTGTGTCGACAGGAACGGAAGAATCTTGTTTGCCGCCGATACTTCGGGGACAAATACTCCCAGAAATTTGGCGAAGGCCACGCCCACTGCGGCGATTGTCCCCGTTTGGATCACCATGAAAAAAGTCCAGCCGTACAGGAACCCATACATCGGTCCAAACGCCTCGCGGAGGTAGACGTACTGGCCGCCCGCGTGGGGCATCGCCGCCGCCAATTCCCCGTAGCTCAGCGCCGCGATTAACGTCAGCAGCGCTGTCACCGCCCAACTCAACAGCAGCAGGCCCGGCGACTGCACCTGCCGCCCAATATCGGCGGCCACGATAAACACACCCGACCCGATCATCGACCCCATCACAATAGTCGTTGCGTCGAACAGCCCCAGACTGCGGTTCAGTTCTACGCTTTCACTGCGTGCAGCCATGCTTCGGTCCTCTCCCGTATGCTCTTGCGGTCCGGCGATTCCGGAATCAACCCGCTAATCACCGCCACCGAATCCGCCCCGGTAAGCAGAACTTGGCCTGCGTTCTCCAGTGTAATTCCCCCAATCGCCACCACCGGCCGCTGTGACAGCGGACGCCATGCACGCAATGACTCCAGTCCCACCACTGGGTCCGGATTGCCTTTTGAACCGGTCGCGAATATTGGACCCAAGGCGTGATAATCCACCGGTTCAGCGTTGGCGGCGAGCAGTTGGTCTTTGTTATGGGTCGAGAGTCCGATGATCGTGTCCGGCCCGCTCAACTGCCTTACGAACGCCGGCAGCAAATCGTCCTGCCCGACATGTACATGAGCATTCAAGAGCTTCGCCATATCGACGCGATCGTCAATGAAGAATCCGGTATGCGCCTGCTCGCATAAAACAGCGAGGTGCGCGGCTGTTTCAAACAAATCCCGCGAAAAATGCCCTTTGTGGCGGAGTTGGAGAATCTGCGCCCCGGCCTCTATCATCCCGATGGCGGCTTCCAGGAGGGGTACGTTTAAGCGCTCCAACAGAGCCGTGTCGAGGATCGGATAAAGTTTCGGCAAACTCATTCGGTATCCCGCATGATAGCTTGGAATTATGACAAGGCGTGCATGGTTGACTTTGGCGGCGGCGTCGCCTTTATTTGCCGTGAAGCCTCCGCGCGAACCCATGCCCCGTTTCCAGGCAAAGTCAATCGACGGGCAGCTCTATACTCGCGAAAACTGCAAAGGCAAAGTGGTGCTGCTCCAGCACTGGGCCACTTGGTGCGGCTACTGCCGCAAAGACGAACCGGCCGTTGAGCAGGTGATTAAGGACCACGCCAATGACGGACTGATCGTGTTAGCCATTAACGCCGCGGAATCGAAGGCTAAGGTGCTTGACTATTTGAAAGCGCGCCCGCGGACGGCGAAAATCGTGATGACTCCCGATACGGATTTGGCGCGGTTGTTTGCGGGGTCTGGCGTTCCGGCCTATATTTTGATTGATCGGGAGAGTAATGTCGCGGCGATGCAGCCGGGATCCGGGGGGATTATGGCGTTGCGGGAGATGCTTAAGGAAGTGGGTCTCAATCGGCCCCAATCTCGGTAGAATCGGGAGGAATATCGGGGACCGGCGCCCGGACGGTTTTGTTGCTTATCCGCTTGGTCTGAAGGAAACGATGGCGGGCCAAGGCTCCACTTATGAAGAAGCGTTTGCCGACGTCAATTCACCGATCCGCTTCCACATCGAAACGTGGGGTGCGGAAGCCTTGCCAGATGATTTCCCGCTGGTGGAAGCGTTTGTCGCCGAAGCGACAGTTCCCGCGTAGCCATCGGCAAGTTTCCCGTCGACGCTTCGCGCAATAGGGAGTTTCGTTCGCTGGGCTTCGAACTTGTAAGGGAAGCGGAACACATTTCGATGCGCCAGCCGAATCCTCCTGGCGGATTGCACTGCCTTCACGATGCCTAACCACTCGTTCATTTAGGCCTAGACCCTGCATATAATCTTGTCGCAGGCTGGCATCTCGCGGGATGATTTTCTTCGCGCCTTTGAAGATAGCTGACCTTCACCCAGTAGATGTCAGCTCAGAGCGTGAGCATAAATGTGACAAGGTCGGCCTTCTCCTCCGCCTTCAAACCAAGCTCAAGAACGATGTTAAAAAACTCCACCGTGTCGTCGAGTGTTAACAACCGCCCATCATGCAGGTACGGCGGAGAGTCCTTGATTCCGCGTAACGGGAACGTCTTTATAGGCCCGTCCGAGGAGGCCATCATGCCATTCACCAGTTGTGGTTTGTAGAAACGTTCCACACGCAAATTGTGCATCGTGTTGTCCGTATAGTACGGGGCGGGATGGCAGGTGCCGCACTTCGCCTTGCCAACGAAAAGCGCCTGACCGCGCAGTTCAGCCGCTGACGCGCGCTTCGGATGCAACGTCCCGTCCACGGCCAGTTTTGGCGCGGGCGGGAAATCGAGCACCGCCTGGAACTCCGCCATGAAATGAACCTGGGAGCCTCGATCCAACGGGTTCACGCCCTTTTTGGTGGCAATCACCGGATCGCCATCGAAGTACGCCGCCCGCTGTTCAAACTCCGTGAAATCTTCAACCGACTTCATCGCCCGCTGCGAGCCGAACAGCCGCTGGATATTCACGCCGCGCAATGAAGGAGTTTCAATCCGGTGCCGGAACTCCTGCGAGCGTGCGTCGCCCGCCAGATGCGCGGCGCCGTTTGTGTGGCCGTTCGCGTGGCAATCGAAACAAGCGGCGCCGCGATGCGGCCGTTCTGTGCGCCGGTCCTCGGTCTGGTTGTACTGCTGCTGGGTGAAGGGAGTCACCAAAAGCCGTACACCCTCAATCTGTTTCGGATTCAGGATGCCATTGAACAGTTCAAAGAAGTTGTCGATGGTGACCAGCTTTCCCTTTGAAACATCGCCGAGGTCGGGGCGGGTGGTCAGGAAGATCGCCGGCGGAAACTCCGGCAGGACATGATCTGGCAGGTCGAAGTCCAAATCGAAGCGCGTCAGGTCCCGGTCCTCCTGCTTTTTGATCTCTTCAATCAGGAACTTCGGGAAGATCATTCCGCCTTCGGGGTGGTTGGCGTGCGGCAGGGGGAGAAATCCCAGCGGGAACGCGTTCTGCGCGTGGATCTCTTCCGGCGTCATCTGGGCGAGTTTGTCCCACGAAGTGCCATTCCGCAGCTTCGCCCGGACACCGGTCTGTACCGGCTTTCCGCGAGTCATTTTCGCGGTCGGCGAGGGGCGGTCGCCGAGGTCGTAGCGAGACTGCAAATGCGTGGCCTGCTTCTCCATGACTCCCGCCTTCGCGGCACTCATCCGCTTCATGACGCTGGTGAAAGGCTCATGGATAACGACGGGCGAGTAGCTGGATGGAACCTTGGCGTCCTGAGCGGCCAGTTGGATCGCGATAACGCCCGCGGCAACGGCGAGCCATGCTTGCATTCGTGTGAAATTCATGGCGGGGGCTCTTTCTGGCGTTGGTACTAGTACGCTAATTGACTTAAGAGCAATTTGTCCGCCAATGTTCAGGCCAACCCAGCTCCAACGAACGCCAGCCCAGTTATCAGAAGAACGAAGTATAGAAACATGACGATGTTGAAAACGATTCGAATTTTGCGCCAAACCGGTGATCCCATTTGCTGCAGCACTTGCTGCGACCAGGTCTCTAACGGTGACTCGTTCGCCATCGCCGCCCGATCCTTGGCGCTCATCTGGAGCGCGTGCCACGACGCCCGCGCCGCCCCGATCAACAGCAACGACAACGCCAGCCCAATCACCCCTGGCATCCGGCCAAATCGAAGCTCCACCATCTGGCTCGCCAGATAGAGAACCACGGCATCGCCGAGGCTGGAAACGAAAGCTGGCGGATTCCCACCGCCGCCAGCAGATAGAACGAGCCGCCCAGCAACGCACCGGGACCATTGGTCATGGTGCCCAAGATCGAAGTCAGTAAGCCAAATGCCACTGCCGCAATTGCGCCGTTTCGGGCGGCGCCAATGGCTTCTTCCGGCTCTTTCACATCCGGCCATGCCCATAGCTTGTACCACGGTTGTGGCGGCGGCGCGCCGTCGAGTCCAAGTGTTTGCATGAGGTTGGGACAATCGTAGCCCATTCCTTGGTGCATGCGTATGCCAAAATAAAGAAGTCCCCATTCCAAGACACCGCGCCCCTGTAGAATCCCCTTCCGCGCGCGTCCGTACCCCAAGAAAGAACCCAAGCAGGATCATTGAATGACTGACATTGTCAAAGTTGTAGGCCGAGAAATTCTGGACTCCCGCGGTAACCCCACCGTCGAAGCCGACGTGTTCCTGGCCGATGGCTCCATGGGCCGCGCCGCCGTTCCGTCCGGCGCTTCCACCGGCGTTCACGAAGCCGTTGAACTCCGCGATGGCGACAAGGATCGCTACCTCGGCAAAGGCACCCAAAAGGCCGCCGCCAACGTCAACACCCACATCGGCCCTCACCTCCTTGGCATGGACGCAAGCCGCCAGGCGGAAGTCGATCACGCGATGATCGCGCTCGACGGCACGCCCAACAAAGGCAACCTCGGCGCCAACGCCATTCTAGCTGTCTCCATGGCCGCCGCGCGCGCCGCCGCCGCCAGCCAGATGACGCCCCTTTACCGCTATCTCGGCGGCGTCAACGCCTGCCTTCTCCCCGTCCCCATGATGAACATCATCAATGGCGGCGCCCACTCCGACAACTCCGTGGACATGCAGGAATTCATGGTCGCCCCGCACGGCGCCGAGACCTTTGCCGAAGGCCTCCGCTGGGGTGCGGAAATTTTTCACACCCTGAAGAAAGTTCTTCATAAAAAGGGATATTCAACATCCGTCGGCGACGAAGGCGGCTTCGCTCCAAATCTTAAATCCAACGAAGAAGCCCTCGAAGTCGTAATGGAAGCCATCTCGCAAGCCGGTTACACCCCGGGCGATCAGGTCTCCATCACCCTTGACCCGGCCATGAGCGAACTCTGGGACGCCGGCAAAGAAAAGTATGTAATGAAGAAGTCCAAAAGCGGCGAATTCACGCGCGAGGAGATGGTCGCCTTCTGGGCGAAGCTCTGCGACAAGTACCCCATCATTTCGATTGAAGACGGCATGGCCGAAGACGATTGGGACGGCTGGAAGCTGATGACCGAAGCGCTTGGCAAGAAGATTCAACTTGTTGGCGATGACCTCTTCGTTACCAACATCGAACGCCTTAGCACCGGTATCGAAAAAGGTATCGCGAACTCTATTCTCATCAAGGTCAACCAAATCGGGACGCTGACCGAAACCCTGCAAGCGATCACCATGGCCCACCACGCCGGTTACACCGCCATCAGTTCCCACCGCTCCGGCGAAACCGAAGATTCCTTCATCGCCGATCTCGCCGTTGGCACTTCCGTCGGCCAGATCAAAACCGGCTCCGCTTCGCGCACGGACCGCATCGCCAAGTACAATCAGCTTCTCCGGATCGAAGAAGAGTTGGGCAGCCAGGCAAAGTATGCCGGACGAAAGACGTTTAAGCGGTAATGGGAAAATCCCCGGTCATTCTGACCATTCTTGACGGCTGGGGCGAATCCCCGGCCGTCAAGGGCAATGCCGTGCGCAACGCGCACAAACCTGTATACGACAGCTTGATGCGCGACTACCCGCACACGTTGATCAACACCAGCGGCGAATGGGTCGGACTGCCCGCTGGCCAGATGGGCAACAGTGAAGTGGGCCACCTGAATATTGGCTCCGGCCGCATCATTCAGATGGATACCACGCGCATTGATTGGATGGTGCGGTACGACATGCTGGTCGCCGACCCGGTTCTTCAGGAGACCGTTAAGCACGCGCGCGGGCGGCGCCTTCACTTCATGGGTCTGGTGAGCGATGGCGGCGTACACTCCCACAACTCCCACCTCTACGCGCTCCTCGAAATGGCCAAACGCGGCGGCGTTGAAGATGTCGTTGTCCATGCTTTCACCGACGGCCGCGATACGCCGCCCGAAAAGGGTGCTGAATTCATGCAGGCGCTCCTTAATAAAATGAGCGAACTCGGTATCGGCCGCGTCGGAACAATTTCCGGCCGTTACTTCGGCATGGATCGTGACAAGCGCTGGGAACGCGTCGATCGAGCCTTTAGGGCCATTGTTCTGGGCGATGGCCGCAAGGCAAGCGATCCCGTGGGCGCCATTCGCGAGAGCTATGAGAAGGGCGTGACCGATGAGTTCATTGAGCCCATTGTGATGGTCAACGCCGGCAACGAGCCTACGGGTACTATGCGCGACGAAGACGCCGTACTGTTCTTCAACTTCCGCGCCGACCGGGGACGTGAACTTTCGCAAGTCCTCACAGGCGACCCCCGTGCCCCGAAGAACCTCCACTACACCACCATGACCGTCTACGATCAGACGCTCAATGTTCATACGGTCTTGAAGCCCGAACAGCACACTGGCCTTCTCGGCGGGGTGTTGAGCGGCCACGGCGCCAAACAACTCCGCATCGCCGAGACCGAAAAGTATCCCCACGTGACGTTCTTCTTCAATGGCGGCGTCGAAAAACCCTTTGATGGCGAAGAGCGCGAAATGGTCCCTTCCCCCAAAGTCGCCACCTACGACCTGATGCCCGAAATGTCCGCCGACGGCGTCTGCGACGTCGTCATCAAAGGTATCGAACGCGCCGAATTCGACTTTATCGTCGTCAACTTCGCCAACCCCGATATGGTCGGGCACTCCGGTAAATACGAAGCCGCCGTTAAGGCCTGCGAAACCTGCGATGTCATGCTTGGCCGCATTCATCAAGCCCTGATAGCCAATGGCGGCCAGTGGATCATCACCGCCGACCACGGCAACGCCGAGACGATGATCGATCCTGCCACCGGCGGCCCGCACACTTATCACACCACTAACCCGGTTCCGCTCATCTTGGTGGATGAAGCGCGCCGTCCACTTCGCGGCGGCGGATCGCTTCGCGATCTCGCGCCAACCATCCTCGGTCTGCTAGGCTTACCAAAGCCAGCCGAGATGTCCGGCGCCGATTTGCGAGCCTAAACTTTGAGCAAGCTCTTAACCCACCTGACCCCACTCCACCAATTCAAGTACTACGAGATCTGTCTGAGCTTTTTCGTAGTCGTTCTATTGATATCCAACCTGGTCGCGAGCAAGCTCTGCTCCTTCGGCCACGTGTCATTTCTGGGCTTTGAGTTCGACATTATCCTCAGCGGCGCCCAGATTCTATTTCCCATCACTTACATCTTCGGTGACATTTTCACCGAAGTGTACGGCTATGCTGGCAGCCGCCGCGCCATCTGGCATGGGTTTCTATCGACGGCGCTGTTGACCGCGCTCGGCATGATCATCGTCAGCCTCCCGCCCGCCCCCGGTTGGAACAATCAGGCGGCGTTTGAGAGTATCTTCGGATTCCTTCCGCGACTTGTTGTCGCGAGCCTGATCGCCTACTGGTGCGGCGAGTTTGCCAATGCATTTGTCATGGCGAAGATGAAGGTTCTTACCGGCGGCAAGTACCTTTGGCTGCGTACCATTTCATCAACGGCGGTAGGCCAGTTAATCGACACGATAATTGTGATGACCATCGCCTTCTGGGGTCGCATCGACGGCACAATGATTCGCGATCTGATCGTAACCGGTTACTTGCTTAAAGTCGCTTACGAAGCCGCGGCGACGCCGGTGACTTACCTGATCGTCAACTTCCTCAAAAAAGCCGAAGGCATCGATCTCTTCGACGACAAGACCGATTTCAATCCCTTCGCCGGCGGTCCGGCTCAGCAGGGCCCGGCTTAAACGCGTACCGTCCCCGGCCCGCAATGCCAGTTTCCGATCAAAAGTTCCTAACGGAAAATGCCCCGCACGCTTCGCGGTCGCCAAAATCAATGCGTCGGAAAACTGAATCGCCGTCTTCGCCCGGAACTCTTCGAGCGCGGCCCTCACGACTGTTGAGTCTTCAAGCCATCGTCCTCGATCACTAACAACCGATCCCCCGCAGCCACCAGGACATACTGTTTCCCGTCCAGTCAATACGTCTGCGGAGCATTCGAAACATTCCCTAACCGCGCGCATGCCACAGGATCTTTCCGGAAGCGGCATTGTACGTAATTAAATTCCCCGAAACATCTTCGCCGAACAGGAGTCCACCGGTGGTTGTCAACACGCCCTGCGCAGCCCCCAAAATCGCCCGCTTCCGAATATTTATGCTGCCAGGCGACCTTTCCCGTCTTGTAGTCAATGGCCGTCATATAAACGCCAAGCGCCGCCAGAAACTGCTCATCCTTCCCGCCCAGACCCATCGCCCCGCGCGGCTCGGTCTCGCGCTGGCCCAAAGCCCCGGCCGCCGCCAAATCCGCCGCCCGGCGCGGCCGGTCCTGCCACCACGCGGGAAGTCCAAGCGAGCGATAGTCCCTTAACATTGGCCGTCGTAATCTGCTTCAAATTGCTATAGCGCTGCCCGGTATAGTCGCCCGAGTAAGTCGGCCAGTCATTCTCCAGCCTCTTCCTTAAAGCCGCCAGATCCTGGCCAAAAACCGATCCGGCAACCAATACCAACCGAATAAGAGTCTTCATTTCACAGTCACCAAATAAGCCGTCACGTTATGAATGTCTTTGTCCGAGTAACTGCGAAGCAAATCCTTATGCGGTTGTAGCGGGTCGCGAAGCTCTACCTTCGGCAAGTCCCCCTCGCGAACAAACGTCCTTCGAGCGCCCTCCGAATCCGTCAGCGTCACCAGGAAATCGTCAACCCGCACCAGCCGCCCCTCAGTTGTTTTCCCCGCCTGTGTCACCGTGACCATCACCGGTTTCGGCCGCGGCACGCCCTCGCCGCGGCCGGATCCCGGCACCAGCCAAGTCTGCTGCAGCGCCTTTGCATCCGGAATTCGCGCGCCAATTTCCTTCAAATCCCCGCTCGCCGAGTGGCGCGCCGCGCACTTCGCGTCAAAATACGCTTGGCCCGCCTTCGCGTCACCCACCACAATCGTCAGCGGCGTCATTCGCGAAACGTCGTACCCGCCCACTTTGAAACTGTGAATGAACGCCGCGACGTCGGCGATCTGCGACGCCGATAAATCTATCTTTGGCATCCCTTCGCGCCCCTCGCGCATCACAGATCCAATAAACTCTCCGTTCTTGTCGTTCAGCGCTAGGTCCGCGCGCAACAGATTCGGCCCTCCCGACCCGCCACGCGCGTCCGGCCCTTGACAGAATGTGCATTGCAGCCCGAACAGCGCCTTCCCCCGCGCCACCATGGCTGGATCCCCTGGCGGCCTCTCCGGATATGCCGGCGGCCGACAGAACGCCGGCTTCGATGGAGCCACCGCGGGGGGTGCCTGCCCCATCACAACCATTGCACCAAAGACCGCTAACGGTATTCTTCGCACCCTAACACTCTATCTACGAAGTCCCCTCTGCTACAATCAAGGATTGCGCTCTTTAACAAGGAGTAGCCCGACCAGTGAGGAGGTGAATATCTATATGGCAGAAGTTATCGTCCAAGACGGCGAGACTCTTGAAAATGCACTGCGCCGCTTCAAGCGGAAAGTACAGCAGGAGGACATTATCAAGGAAATCAAGCGCCACTCCTTCTACCTGAAACCCGGCGAAAAGAAGCGGGTGAAAGAAGCCCTCGCTCGCAAGCGTAACCGAAAGAAGCGTCGCAGCGATCCGGAATAGAAACGTGAAGGGCGCCGTTAATCGGCGCCCTTCACGTTTCGGAATCCCTGGCCCCACCTAATTAGCTATATTGGAATCATGACCGCCGGGTTAGTTTCCGCCATCAACGAAGTCGTCTGCGTAGACCCGGAACGCATGAGCGGGAACCCTGTTTCCGCGGCACCCGTGTCCCCGTCCAAATTCTTATGGATCACATCGAAGGGAACATCCCCCTTGACGAATTTCTCACCGATTTCCCTTCGGTCACCCGTGAACAAGCTGTCCAGTTCATGGAATTAGCCAAAGATGCCTTGTTAGCGTACGTGTGCGTATCCTCTTAGACGAGTGCGTCCCCGCTCGCGCCCGCGCCGCCTTTCTCGGCCATGCGGTAAAGACAGTCACCGAATCGGCTGGCGCAGCGCGAAGGACGGACAACTTTTGGTTTTCGCCGAGAAACACTTTGACGTTTTTCTAACAGTAGACCAGCGGCTGGAGTTTCAAAACGTGCTCTCCGATTTCCGGCTTGGCTTCGTAATCGTCCGGACTCAGACCAATGCATTCCACGCCTTCATCCCCCTCTTCGACTAACTCCTAACCGCCGCTGCCTCCGTCCGGCCGGGAGAGGTCGTCCACATCGGCCTACCCAAGCGCCGCCGGTAATTGGCGCTACACTTTCGAAATGACGCTTTCGCGCCGCCATTTCCTCGCCGCCACGGCCACAACCGCCGCCCACGGTCAATCGAACTTCGACACTGTCGTCAACAACGGACGCGTCATCGATCCCGCCTCCAATCTCGACGCCGTTCGTTCCCTCGGCATCGTCAACGGCGTCATCACCGCCCTCAGCCCCACTCCGCTTAGAGGCAAGAAGACCATTGAAGCCAAAGGGCACGTCGTTTCCCCTGGTTTCATCGATCTGCACTCCCACGGCCAGAACGACGAGAACTATAAATACAAAGCCCGCGATGGCGTCACCTGCGCCCTCGAACTTGAGATCGGCGTCTCGCCAATGAAGAAGTGGGTCGATGACCGCCGCGGCAAAGCGCTTGTCCACTACGGCGCCTCCATCGGCCACGTTCCGGCGCGCATGGCCGCCACCAACGACACGAGCGACTGGCTTCCCGCTGGGCCCGCCGCCACCCGCGCCGCCACTGACCCTGAACAAATCCGCACCCTCGATTTAATCCGCGAAGGCCTCAAGGAAGGCGGCGTCGGCATCGGTATGGGCATCGCCTACACGCCGTTCGCGAGCCGTGCCGAAATCCTCGACGTCTTCAAAGTGGCCGCCAAAGCCAGAGTCCCCATCTTCGTTCACATGCGCGGCGCGGGCCGCAAGGATCCGGGCGTGGTCGAATCTCTCCAGGAGATGATCTCCGACGCGGCCATCGCTGGCGCCAGCGTCCACATCGTCCACCTCAATTCCAGTTCCGGCCAGGCCTTCGAACTCGGCCTGTCCATCGTCCGCGGCGCCAAGGCTCGCGGCATTGATGTCAGCTACGAGGCCTACCCCTACATTGCCGGCATGACCCGTCTGGAATCGGCAATCTTCAACCCAGGCTTTCGCGAACACCTCGACATGGACTACAAGGACATCATGCTGGTCGAGACCGGCGAACGCCTGAACGAGGAAACGTTTAAGGAGTACCGGAAGAAGGGCGCGACAGTCATTACCTTTTCCATGCGCGAGCAGGATATTGACCAGGCCATGGCCGCTCCCGACGTTATCGTCGCTAGCGATGGCTGGATCGACAAAGGCAAAGGCCACCCCCGCGCCGCCGGAACCTACGCCCGCGTTTTGGCTCACTATGTCCGTGAACGAAAGGTGCTAAGCCTCAAAGACGCCATTCGCAAAATGAGCTACCTGCCCGCCGCGCGCCTGGAAAAATTCGTCCCCGAGATGCGCCGCCGCGGTCGCATCAACATTGGCGCATTTGCCGACATCGCCATCTTCGACCCCAATAGAGTACAGGACAAAGCGACCTACCAAAACCCCGCGCAATACTCTGTTGGCATCACCCACGTTTTGGTAAATGGCACTCTTGTCGTCGAGAACGAAGAGTTAGTCGAAGGCGTCTTCCCGGGCCAGCCTGTCCTCAGCAAGATCACGGGCCTTTAACCTACAGCCGGTGCAGCCCGAACCGAACCCCCTGCGGGTCGCGGCACATACAGAAACGGCCAAATCCCGGCTCCTCCGCGCTTATCTCAGCCGCCTCACCGCCTAACTCTCTGACCCGGGCCGCCGCCACTTCCAAATCGGCCACGCCGAAAAACACCAAGATACCTGGGTTCGGATCGCCTCCATGCAAACCGGCCTTCATCGACGGTGTCTCAAACCAACCGTTGCCCGCGTCCCCCATGGGATGAAAGTCCCAATCGAACAACTGCACAAGAAACGCCCGCGTGCGGTCGCAGTCGCCGGTCCCAATTTCGATGTAGGAAACTTCCGTATTCATGCCGTCTGTGAGAATGGAAAGCGGCCCAAGTGAGGCCCCGCGTTCACTTCTGCATCGCGCCCTTCACGGTCTTAAACCCGCCGGGAACCGCGAACATTCCATCATCCACGCTCGAACTCGAATGGTTCTTCGATTCAATAGTCATCTCCATCATCGACACTTCGGAGGTAAACGATCCTTTAACTCCCATCGCCTCTGGTGTCGCCGCGGCTACGGGTTCAGCCACTGGCGGCGGCGCTTCCTGCTTCTTCTTCCGCATTCCGCCCAAGCCCCCCAGTCCCGCCGAACCCAATCCTCCCAAA
>ENA-ORBV01004407-ORBV01004407.1-microbial-mat-metagenome-genome-assembly--contig:-NODE-4407-length-27075-cov-6.453997_pt1 | contig 27075 bp, 21 predicted proteins | sample MGYA00237777_ERZ505514 | MGnify/ENA primary metagenome ERZ505514 (study PRJEB26160, sample SAMN06269048) | microbial mat metagenome | isolation source: Oligotrophic lake microbial mat | place...
CCTCTCTATTCGTCGGCAGCGTCAGATGTGTATAAGAGACAGAAATGATGGCGGTCTCTTGGTCGGCGGCGAATAAAGTCGGCAAGTAGTTGATTTTAGGCAATTGGCGGCAAAATCGGATGGGCAAGAGCGTACCACCCCATTCCGGTCCATTTGACTCCACGCGCAGGTCCTCGTGTGCAGCGCAAAAACGGAGGAACTACGCCATCGCCGCCTGCGCCTTGTCGTGCTGGTCCACCTCGGCATAGGCGACCGCCAACAACGCCTGGGCCGACAGAAATTGGGGATCGCGCTGATGGGCGCGCTCCAGCAAGCCAATCGCGCGCATGGGTGACGCCTCCACCAACGCCGTCTGCGCCTGCGCGTACAGTGCGCCAGCCTCGGGCTGCGGCATGGGGTCGGATCGCCACCAATGCCAACCAAAGCCAGTGGCCGCCACGGCCAACAAGGCCGCCACCGGCATCCACACCCTGCGCCGGGTTGCCGTAAAGCGCAGGCTGGGGCGGCCGCGCTGCAAACGATCGTGCACCGCTTGGGCGCTGGCCATTCGTTTGGCGGGGTCACCGTGCAAGCAACCAGCGATCACTTCGCGCCAAACCGGCGGCACATTCCTGGTGGCGAAGTTGGGTCCGCGGTGGCCTTCCCGCGCTTTCTGCACCGCCAATCTCAAGGGTGATTGAGCATTGTGCGGCTTCTGCCCGGTCAGCATCTCAAAGAGCACCACGCCCAACGAATAGACATCCGCCGCCGCAGTACCGCCGCCTGGACCCCCGCCCGATTCCATTTGTTCCGGTGCCATATAGGCGAGGGTGCCAATCACTGCGCCGTCCTGGGTGAGCGCCTGGTCTGGAAGGCTGCCGGCGGCGAGGCCAAAGTCAATGATCACGGCTCGGTCACCGGCGAGGATAATGTTGCCCGGCTTCAGGTCACGGTGAATCACCCCCGCGCGGTGCGCGGCTTCGAGGCCCTGGCAGATCTGGAGCGCCGTGGGCAAGGCTTCGGCTGGCGATAAGCGGCCCGTGCGAGCCAGCCGCTCCGCGAGCGTCTCGCCGGCGAGTAACTCCATCACGCAGAACAGGTCTCCCGCATGCTCACCCAGCGCGAACACCTGGCACACATTCGCGTGCCGGATCTGCCGCGCCAAGCGCACTTCGCGCCGGAATCGAGCCCGCACCTCCTCGCTCTCCTGCCCTAACCGCAGCGTCTTCAGCGCCACGGGTTGGCCGCCTAATGCCGTATCTGGCGCTCCATCCGGCGCCGTATCTATCGCCGCATAAACGTCGCCCATCCCGCCGGACCCCAACCGCGCCCCAATCCGGTAGCGGCCCGCCACCAACTCACCCGCCCCGTATCGTCCGGTGGCGGTACCGGCTTCAAAGCACGGCCGATCCAGCACCAGGCCATCGCGCCGCCGGAGATCTAACAGCCGGTCCACTTCGGCGCGCACGTCATCGTCCGGCCCGCAACGCTGCTCCAGTAAGGTTTGCTGGCGGCGTGACGAGGCATCGGCCACCTCGTCAAAGATACTCTTCACCCGCCGCCAACGGTTCCGGGAGTCCTCGGTCATCGGGCGTCCTCGGTCATCTCGGCGATTCCAGTTGCCCTTCGAGCCAGACCCGCGCAAATTCCCAGTCGCGCTTCACAGTGGCGAGCGAAGTCTGGAGTAAATCGGCGGTCTCTTCCAAAGTCAAGCCGGCAAAGAAACGTAGGTCGACGATGCGGGCGCAGCGTTCGTCAATTTCCCGCAGCCGATCGAGCGCTTCGTCGATCGCCAGCAGTAAGTCGGAATCACGGTTCGATAGGGCTAAGGACCCACTCAGATCCACTCGCACCCGGTCCCCCTCGCGCTTAGCGGCTTTGCGCCTACGGGCATAATCTACTAATACCTGCCGCATCGCGCGCGCGGCGACATAAAAGAAATGAGTCTTTCCTTGCCAAGGCACCGGCTGGCCGCCCACCAGCTTCAAGTAAGCTTCATTCACCAGCGCCGTCGGTTGTAGCAAGGGCTCAGAGGGCGAGTTACGCATAATACTCGCCGCCAAACGGCGCAGTTCCGCGTGGACGCGCTCATAGAGCTCGCTCTCGGTGCCCTTCCCGGACCCGATCCCCGCGAGGAGTAAAGACACGTCGCTCATCTGACGTTCGGTCAACTTTAACTGCTTTTCTACCTACCTTGCATGCGGCCAAAATGTCGCAGATGGTGACATTAAAATTTGTAAGGGCTCCGGCCGCGTGATTTATTGTCTTTCGATGGCCCCGTACAGCCCCCGATGAGAAGCGGGGATCTCTCACGACTTCCTCGATCCGGGGGGATTCAACTTTTTACTCCCCGATCGTCATCGGGGGCTGTAACAGTTGCATTTCGGCCAGGCCCAGCCCACAGCTTTGGGCATCCCCTCGCCTCACGGTCGGGTTCGTTATCGGCCACTTACGAACCCCGACGGTAACGGAGGGGATCCAACGTTCGCATTTTTTGACAGTCCCTTGCAGAACATAAGGACTGACTTTCAGTCCGTGACTCGACAGGGTAGGAGCCCGGTGGTGTAAAAGGATCGAAATCAACCGGCGGCTCGAAGCGGAAATCGGACGGTGCTCTCCCGCCGCCCCCGTTGATCATTCGGGGGCTGCCAACGTGGCGCGGACTTCAAGCCGCAAAAGACTTTGCGCCCCGCCAACCCCTCGCCGCCAGAAATCTTTGAGACGTTTCCGACGCCCCCTCCGCATATCTACCTGACGGACTAAAGTTTTGAGTTTCCCTAGGAGCACGACCACCATGACCAACACTTCTGCCTACCTCACCCGCCCGCATCGCCGAGAGGCAGACGCAGAACGGCAAAGATGCCTGCGGCTTCCGGGGGCCAGCGCTCTCCTTTGCCCCTCTGGCACTCATCTTCAAGATAATGGGCACCCTTTTCCGGCGCTTCCCGCATGTCTCGGTATGAAACCCAGTCAATCCTTCTTCAACACGCGGCTCCTGGCAACTCTGCTGTGCCTGGTTGCTTTCGCGCAGCCGGGAATGTCCCAGACCACCATATCGGCATGGGGCAGCGACAGCCACTATCAGTTGGGCAACGGAGCTCCTAACGCCAATAGCCCCACCCCAGTGACGGCGTCCGTTTGGACGGGCGCCGTAAAAGTTCTGGCCGGAGGAGGCAACCGGACGGTGGCGCTGAAACCGGACGGCACCGTCTGGACTTGGGGTCAAGGCGATTCTGGCGAAGCGGGCAACGGAGGAGCCGTGACACACATTGTTACGCCTGTACAAGCGAACATCAGCGGGGTGGCCGACATTGCCGCCGGTGCCGGTGTCACTTTGGCCTTGAAGGGCGACGGCACACTTTGGAGTTAGGGGGAAAATAGCGAGGGTCAGTTGGGCGTAGGCAGTTGTTGCGCCAATAGGAGCGTTCCTCTGCAAATCGATATCACGGGAGTATCGAAGATAGCTGGTGGTTATTACCACAGCTTGGCGCTGAAGACGGATGGCACCGTTTGGGCCTGGGGGAGAGGCGACGAAGGCCAATTGGGCGACGGAACTAACGTGGACCGTGCCTCCCCCGTTCAAGTAAGTGGACTGACAGGCGTGGTGGCCATCGCCACCCATGTCTACACCAACCTGGCGCTGAAGAGTGACGGCACCGTCTGGACTTGGGGGAGAGGCGTCGAGGGTCAATTGGGCAACGGAACCTCAGGCTTTAGTGCTAACAGGAACACACCGGTGCAGGTGACCGGCTTGACCGGCGTGAAGGCGGTTGCAGGTGCCTACCTCCACATGTTGGCACTGAAGGAAGACGGTACCGTTTGGGCCTGGGGTTGGAACGTTCAGGGCCAATTGGGAAACGGAACAGACTCGAGCAGCTACATCCCCATTCAAGTAAGCAATCTAACGGGAGAGGCGGCGATCGAAGCCGGTATGTATCACAACCTGGCGTTGAGGAACGACGGTACGGTCTGGTCCTGGGGGTACAACACTAGCGGCCAAGTGGGTGACGGTACCACCATCAACCGGTTCGTTCCAGCTCAAGTTTCAGGCCTCACAAACGTGACGGCAATTGCCTCCGGAGACTTCCACAGTCTGGCGCTGATCAACAGCGACACGACTCCGCCGGTGATCGTGCCAACCGTGGTTGGGACCGCGGGTTTGAACGGCTGGTACACGAGCAGTGTGACAGTCTCTTGGAGCGAAACGGATGTGCAATCAGGCATCGCCTCCTCCACTGGTTGCGGCACGCAGACGCTTACGTCCAACACGCCCGGCACCATCTTAACCTGCTCCGCCACCAACGGAACCGGGTTGACGAGCACCGTGCCGGTGACGGTAAAGATCGACCTCACACCTCCAGTGATCGTTCCCACCCTCACCGGCACGCTCGTGGCCAACGGCTGGTACACGGGCAATGTCACCGTCTCCTGGACCATGACGGATCCCGAATCTGGCATCGCGTCATCGGCAGGTTCGCCTCGCAAACCTTGACCACCGGCACGACGCTGACCTGCACGGTGACCAACGGGGCCGGACTCACCACCGCAGCACCGGTGACGGTGAAGATCGACAAGTCCGGGCCCACCATCGCGGGCATGCCGGGCGCGGCATGCAGCCTTTGGCCGCTGAACCACAAGCTGGTTCAGGTGGCCACCGTAAGCGCCTCGGATGTGGGATCGGGGATTGCCCCGAATACCTTCACGGTCGCCGGCACCAGCAATGAGCCCGCAAGTCCGGGTGAACTCGATATCGTCATCACCGCCAACGGTGCAGGCGGATTCGTGGTGCAACTTCGCGCTGAGCGTTTGGGAACCGGCACCGGCAGGACATACACCCTCACCGCAACCGCCAAGGACTTGGCCGGCAACACGGTCACCCTAACGTCATCCTGCCGCGTGCCCCACGATCAGGGCCAGTAAGGGTTAGTGACCGATGGGGGATGCGCGGGACACCGGTTCGGCGCATCCTCCGTAAATGTGGAGGGGGCGTCACGGGCGACTACATGATCGTCGCGTCGCCATCGGCGGCAAGGGAGTCCAGGAGTCGACGGTAAGGACTCGTTCGGCTTCCGCGTCCTGGGCCTAGTGCCAGCACTTTCGTTCGCCCCAGTCGTCCTCACCAGTGGCTCGGCACAGCAGTAGAGCAAGGGAAACGAGACTAGGATGCTTATGAATACCAAACACGGCCAGATTGCGGCGCTAGTCGCGCTTCTTGCCATCGCTCAGTCCGCCAGCATGAACGGCCAAACGGTCGCGGCGGGCCCAGGACCCGGGCAACCGCCGTCGATCTTCGTCGAGCGGGGCGATCCACAAACGGCTATTGCATACTACCGGAGGATAGGAGCCAAGATCCAACTTCCGCTGGTCGACAGCACGGGTCCCCTGGCGTCGGCCGACATGAATATGTTGCTTCGATACCTCGGCTTTGTAGGGTTGTCTGCCAAGGATTTCGAAACACTGGATTCGAAGACGCTCATGCCGAGCACCGATGGGGCTCTGGCCGCGCTCGCCAGCCGGGTGGAGAATCCGATTCTATTCAAGAAGAACTTCACCCCGCTCAACACGTATGCGGGGCTCAATATCCTGGTTACGAGATTCTTTGCGCCGAAAATCGTCAACTACATCAATCAGACAAATCCTGCTTTGCCGCCAGATAAGCCATTTGCTCCTGGTTGGCGCAAGCTCGTTATACTCAAAAGCCGCAATGGATCCCTCGCGGATCAGGCGGGCATCGAGAGCGCGAGTATTCTGTTTAACTACATTAAGGCCGATATCTCAGCAGACCCATTTGCCGGCAATCTCTCCAGCAACAATCAAGTGATCCTCGTGCCAAAGGCCGCCAAGTTTCTGCAGGACAAGAGTCAGGATGCGGCATTCTTTGCGGTCTTTCTGACGGGCCCTGCTTACAAACTCGGCCTTGCCCTCGAGAGCGTGGCTTTCGACCTTCCCGGCGCGCAAAAATACTTTATCCCGACCGCTTGCGCGCAGTGCCACGGACATGACGGATTCGGAGATGACGGACCCTACCCTTCGAATTTGGTGTTTCCCAAAGCCAGGCTGAACTACCTGGATACGGACCAATGGCATGATGCGAAGGCCCTGGACTTTCCAGAACTGAAGCAGAGCCCGAATGCGGTACTCTTTGACGGAGGAACGTCCGTCGGGGCAAATGCTTACCGGCTGGCCATGGGAGTGTTCGTTCGAGGGAATGTCATGATTCGAGGGCAAAACGCCACGGTGAATACCACTGATTTCAAGATTAGGGCCGTTGAACAATGGAAGCGGCTGCACGGCCAAGTGGAGCCGATACCGATTGAGCGCCGCATTCTGAATGTAAGCGGCGTGATGTGGGATCGGACGAAAAGTGAGGAAATGGAGCTTCTCGGGCTATTGAACCGGTATTGTTTTCGCTGCCATAGTACCGTGCGTTTCAACGTGTTTGACAAAGCTTCCGTCCTGGCCGTGAAAAGTAGCATTGAGCCCCGTCTCAAGGCCAACTCCTCCAGCGCCTATCACATGCCGCAGGGGCGAGTCTTACCTCAAAACGATCTGGACCGGATAGTTGCACTCGTGCGCAAACTCTAGCAGGCTGCTGAAAAACTATTTTAGGGCTCGCCAGGAGAGCAAATCAGGGTTTGTCAGCCGATGGTGTCCAGCCGATGGGTCGCGGTAGGGACGATCATCGCTGACGGCCCCCCGCACAGATCCGTACGAGCGGCACTACCGCATACGGCTCCTACCTTGGATAGTGGCGTCAAAGCGGAGGCTCGGATAAGGATGTAGGATCCGTGGGCCAGGCAACCAACGCGCGAACCATCGCGCCAGCCACGATTCGGGCAGCCTTCTCCGTTGGCTCCGGCGTCGGAGAGTCCGTCGCCAGTGTTGTTGGACTGTTCGAAGAGCGGCTCTGGCAGGCCATCCTCGAAGAGTAACCGGTTATAACCCAGGCGCAGTTCATTTATCTAGAAATAGCCATACGCTAACCAGCCGCCATCGACGTACAGCGAGTGCCCGGTGATGAAGCTGGCCTGATCGCTCAGCAAGAAGGCCACCGCATCGGCTACGTCCGCTGGCTTAGCCAACCGCCCGAGAGGAATGCGCGCCTTGATTTGTGCTTCATTCACGTTGCCGGCGGCGATGTTACGTTGGGTCATCTCGGTGGCGACATAGGCGGGGCCGACGGCATTCACGCGAATTCCCTTCTCCGCCCATTCAATGGCCAGCACCTTGGTGAGCATCGCCACACCGGCCTTGGCGCAGCAGTAGGCCGCACGCCGCGGAAATGCCGCCTCGGCGTTGGTGCTGGTGATGAAGACGATCTTCCCGCCAGCGGCCATTTGTTGTGCGCAGGCTTGGGCCAAGTAGAAAGCGCCGTTCAACTGCACGTCCACCATGCGCGCCCAATCGCCCGGTGGCAAGGTGAGGCTATCGTGCGGCTGACTAATTCCGGCGCAATTCACCATGCCGTCCAGCCGGCCGAAGCGAGCTATGGCCGCCTGCGCGACGGCCGCGCATTGGTCCGGCTGAGTAATGTCGCAGGCTACGCCGAGTTGATAGTCGGTGGCGGGCGCTACGTTGAGGTCCGCAATCACGACGCGCGCGCCCTGCCCTAGAAGCCGCACGACTACCTCCGCTCCGATACCACTGGCACCGCCGGAGACGACAATCACCTGATCTTGCATGTTTCGATACTATCGAAGGGAATGATCGAGCACAAAAGCCCCCTCCACCGGATGACGCAAACCACGCCAACTTGCTTGTGGAACGACTCGGCCGCGCTCGAAGAGTTGCAATACGCGATGGAGCACGGCGCAGTGGGCGCGACGTGCAATCCCGTCATTGTGCTGGACGTGTTGAAGCAGGAGATGCCGCTGTGGAAGGGCCGCATCCAAGCGCTGATTGCCGGCCATCCCACGGCCTCCGAACGCGAGATCGCCTGGGCGCTGGTGGAAGAGATCTCGGCCACGCGCGCGAAACTGCTGGAGCCCATCTTTCGCCAGCAAAACGGCCGCAATGGGCGCCTCTCCATCCAAACGGACCCGATCCTTTACCGCAACACCGCCGCGCTGATTGCCCAGGCCACGCGCTTCAGCCAACTGGCGCCAAACATGGTCGTGAAAGTGCCGGTGACAAGTGCGGGCTTGGCGGCTTTTGAAGAACTCACTTACCGCGGCATCAGCCTGAACGCCACGGTGTCGTTCACGCTGCCCCAAAGCGTCGCCGTGGCGGAAGCCGTCGAACGCGGGCTTGCGCGGCGCGAACGCGAAGGGCTAGAAATCGGCACTATGGGCCCCGTCTGCACCATCATGGTGGGCCGGCTGGATGATTGGCTGAAATTGGAAGCCGAAAAGCAGAACCGCACCGTGGACCCCGGCTACCTCGATTGGGCCGGCGTCGCAGTGTTCAAGAAGACCTACCGGATTTATCAGCAACGCGGTTACCGCATTCGGCTCCTGGCCGCCGCCTACCGCAATCATCTGCACTGGAGCGAGTTCATCGGCGGCCACGTCGTCGTCTCGCCACCATCCAAATGGCAGAGGCGTTTCAACGCGAGCCAAGTGACAGTCGAAGACCGCATCGACCGCCCAGTGGACCCGAAGATTCTGGCCGCGCTGAACCAGTTTCCGGACTTTGTGAAAGCCAACACCGAATTTGGACTTACGCCCGAGGAGTTTGACACTTACGGACCTACCGTCCGCACCCTGCGCCAGTTCATCGAAGCGGCGCACGACCTCGAAGCGCAAATTCGAGAAGTGATGCTGCCCAATCCGGACCTCGGCGACGTTCGTCGCTAACGAATCCCTTCCAACTGGCGCTTCAAGTAAGCCAGTAACTCGCCCGGCATCGAAAATGCCGGCGCGACAATCCGCAACACGCCGGCCGGCGTAAACTGTGCCTGAGGCGTCTGTTTCACATACTCCATCAGGCGCATGGGATCAATCGAGGCCCGCTCATGTAACTTGATGTTGAAGAAACCATGCCGCCGGTCCACCGCCTCCACGCCGATCCGCTGTGCTAGCGCCTTCAATAACGCAAACTCCACTAGAGTGGTCAAGCCGGGCGGCGTCGGCCCGTAGCGATCGGCCAATTCGGAGATCAGTTTTTCTCCCAACGCCGGGTCCTTCACATCGGCAATCTTCTTGTAAGCCCTCAGCCGCTGATTCTCGTCCGAAATGTAATCTGCCGGAATCCGCACATCGATTCCCAGGTTTAAAGTGGAATGGATTTCGAGCGGCACTTCTTCGCCCTTCAATTCCTGCACGCTCTCTTCGAGCAGTCGTAAATAGGTATCAAAGCCCACGGCGGCTATCTGCCCGTGTTGTTCGCCGCCGAGTAAGTTGCCAGCGCCTCGCAGTTCCAGGTCAAGCGCGGCAATCTTAAAGCCCGCACCCAAGTCGCTGAATTCTTTCAGCGCCGCTAGCCGCTTGCGGGCCACCTCGGTGAGTTCGGTATCGGCGGGCACGAGTAAGTGCGCATAAGCCCGCCGATTCGATCGGCCGACGCGGCCGCGTAACTGGTAGAGCTCAGAAAGTCCATAGCGCTCGGCGTTTTCGATAAAGATCGTATTCGCCAGCGGAATATCTAAACCATTCTCCGCAATGGTGGTACACACGAACACGTCATACTCGTGTTTCATGAAACCCAGCAGCACGCGCTCCAGTTCGGCGTCGCCCATCTGGCCGTGCCCCACGCCAATCCTCGCATTGGGGAGTAACTCTTGAATGGAGGCCGCCCGCATAAAAATGGTATCCACGCGATTGTGGATGAAGTAGACTTGCCCGCCGCGTAGTACCTCGAGTTCGATACCTTCTTTGATTCGCTTTAAATCAAAGTGGGTCACCACGGTGTGGATCGCCAAACGATCTTTAGGCGGCGTTTCGATCACCGACATATCGCGAATGCCCAACAGCGACATATGCAGCGTCCGCGGAATCGGCGTCGCGCTCATCGCGAGCACATCGACATTGTGCCGGATCTGTTTCAAGGCCTCTTTGTGGCGGACGCCGAAGCGCTGTTCTTCGTCAACGATGAGTAAGCCCAGGTCGGCGAATTTTACATCTTTCGATAGAATGCGCTGCGTGCCGATGACGATGTCGACTTTCCCGGCTTCCAATTCCTCGAGCACCCCTTTAGTTTCCTTCGCGGAGCGGAAGCGCGATAAGTGCTCAATTCGGGCAGGAAACGCGGCGAAACGTCTTTTGAAGCTCTCGAAATGCTGAAACGCGAGTACGGTCGTCGGTGCCAGCAGGGCCACTTGTTTGCCGTCACCCAGAGCCTTGAATGCCGCGCGCATCGCCACTTCGGTTTTGCCGAAGCCCACGTCGCCGCACAGCAGGCGGTCCATCGGCTGTTGGCCTTCCATGTCGCGCTTAATGTCGCGGACCGCGGTGAGTTGGTCCTTCGTCGCCGTGTATTCAAACGACTCTTCAAACTCCCGCTGCCAATTGGAATCGGCCGAGAACGAAAAGCCACCGGCCATTTTCCGGGCCGCATATAGCTTCAGTAACTCATCGGCCATGTCCACCATGCGCGCCTTCACCCGCGCCTTGGTTTTGGTCCACGTGATGCCGCCCATGCGGTCAAGCGGCGGCGCACTGTCGCCCGCGCCCCGGTATTTCGAAATTAAGTCGAGACGGGTTAGCGGCACATACAGTCTGGCCTCGCCCGCGTACTCGAGTAACATAAAGTCGCCCGGCTGGTCGGCTTGTTTGATTTCTTTTACGCCGATGAACTTACCCACGCCATGGGTGACATGCACCACGTAATCGCCGGGTTTCAAGTCGGCCACATCCATGGCAAACGCGCCCAGATTGGTCCGAATCTGTGGGGCCGGGGCCTGGCCGCGCGAATCGAACACGTCGTCGATTCCGTACAGCGCTAACTGCGCGTCCATAAACGTGACGCCCCGCCGAATCGCGCCCTTCACTAAGTAAGTGGAGGCCATCTCGCCTTGGTAAGCCCGGTCGGCTAACATCGCCGGCGTCGTTTCGTTCGTTACAATGCCAAACTGATAAGGGAGTTCGTATTGTTTGAAGATATCCGCCAAACGCTCCACTTCGCCCGAAGCCGGCGCAAAGAAGATCGACCGGCCGCCGTCGAACGAGAAACTCCGCGCCTCGCTAATTGCCAGGGTGACGTTACCCCGGAAGGTCATCGCCGGCCGCGTGGCAATCGACACCGCGTCTTCTCCGGAACCGAGCCCTAACTCGCGCAAGGTAAGTTGGGGTAACCCTTCGGCTTGGCCGTGAAACTCGCCCCACTGGAAGAAGTTGGCCTCGGCTAACTCCGAGTCTTCGGCCAAACGCTTCGCATAGCGCTCCGCCGCGCCCTTGGTTTGCTCAGGCTCATCCCAGACGATTAAGGGCTTTGCCAGTAAGTGAAACAACGCTCGCGTTCGTGGGCGCTCCAAGGCTTGGCGGAACTCCCAGCCCGCCCTTTGCGCGGCGATCTCTGCCGGACGCGGAAACTCGACTAGTGGCAGCACTAACACGCTATCTACCTTGGCCACCGAGCGCTGCGTGGCGATGTCAAAACGGCGCAGCGAGTCGATCGTATCGCCGAAGAACTCGATCCGGATGGGACGCCCGGCCTCCGGGGGGAAGATATCGACGATGCCACCGCGCACCGAGTATTCGCCCACCATCTCCACCGGCTCCCGCGGCTCATAGCCGATCGACTGTAAGTGCTGCACTAAAGTCTCAATCGGGACTTCATCCTCCACCTTCAGGTGCAAAGCCAACTGCCGGTAGTCATCCGCTTCGGCCACCCGGAACAAGGCGCTCGCCGCCGGAGCAATCACGATCGGTACCCGCTGGCTCGCTTGCCGCCACAGGCCCACCGCTCGCTGTTCGCTGATTTCGTTATGCGGCGAAAGCGCCTGGTGCGGTAAGACGTCGAACGCTGGAAGTAACAGCGGCGAGGGCTCGCCCTCGGGAGCCAGCATCTCGAAGAAGGTCTTCAAGGGGTCGAACAATGCCTCCGCCTGCTGGTTACCGTCCACTACGACTAGTAACTGCCGCCCTGTGGCCTGCCACAGGTGCACTAAGTAGAGCGCCTTCGCGGTAAGGGTGAGTCCGTCTAACTCGACGTTCGCCCCGGGTTGGTGTAAGTAGCGGCGCACCACTTCCTCGAACGACGGGTGGCGCGCAAGGGATTGTAGTAAGTCGCGGACGGCGGGGTGCGTCATTCCGGGCGTGCGTTCACTAAGTCCACCAGATTCGTGGTGGAGTAACCGGGTTCGAGCGGCAAAGCCAACACCTGTCCGCCCGCCGCTTCCACTTCTTCGCGGCCGGCGATAAAGTGCGACCAATCGGCACCCTTCACCAGGAAGTCGGGCAGCACCTCGGCGATTAGTTCGCGAGGCGTATCTTCATTGAAGAACGTAACCGCGTCTACGGCTTCTAGCCCCGCCGCCATCCCGGCCCGCTGCGCCTCAGCGATTATCGGCCGCGTCGGACCTTTCAAGCGCTGGACGCTGGCGTCGGTATTGAGCGCCAGAATCAGCACATCGCCCAAAGAACGGGCGCTTTCGAGCAACCGGATATGCCCCGGATGCAGGATGTCGTAGCAGCCATTCGTGAACACGACGCGTTTGCCTTCCGTTTGCCACTGCCGCCGTTGCGCTACCAAAGCCGCCCGTTCGTAAAATCTGCCCATGCTTCAATTATCAAACGACCGGGACCACCAAAGCAGACCAGCCTTCAAGCCCCAGTCGCTGCCCCGGGCCAAACACCGCTTCGAGTTCCGCCAGGCTTTCCGGCCGAAAGCCCGAAAGCACGATCGCCCGTCGGGCCACCCGCTGTAACTCCGGAGCTAACTGCACCAGTACTTCGGCGTTGATATTGGCAGTAATGACGTCGACACTCTGAGAACGCACCGCATCGGCTGACCCGACAAAGTACGCGGCTGCAATGTGCTCGTCGGCGACCACGATATCCGGTGCTTCAATGTCACAGCCGATGGCCCGAGCGCCGAGTAAATTGGCGGCGAGGCACAGAATGCCGGAGCCGCAGCCCACATCGAGCACGGTATCGTCCGGACGCACCGCCGTCTCGAGCCCCATCATGGCCAAGCGCGTCCCCGGGTGCTCGCCGGTTCCGCAAGCCATACCGGGCTGGTACTCAATCCGAATCCGTCCCTCGGGTGCGACCGCTTCCATCCAGGAAGGCGTCAAGTAAAAGCGCTCGCCCACTAAGCGCGGGGTCCAGACTGCTTGCCAAGCCGTACTCCAATCCTGCTGGTCGGCGATCTCGACGTCGCCGAACCGGGCCGCCGTGTCCCAATGGTCGAACCAGGCGACTAAGTAGGGGTCTTCCTCCAGGATCCCAAGCGTCCCGGCCTCATGTAACTCCTCAATGCATTTATCTTTCTCGCTGGGGGAGCAGTGCAAACGAACCGTGAACACTAACCCTGCACCCGCTTATCCTTGCCGGCCCAATACTTCTCCCGCAGCAGGATCTTCTTGATCTTGCCCGTCCCGGTCTTGATTAAGGGCTCGGTGGAGAACTCGACAATGCGCGGCATCTTAAACTTACCCAAGCGGCTGCTCAAATACTCGAGTAACTCGTCGGCGGTGAGCGTCATATCGGATTTTAATACCACAATCGCGGCCGGCACTTCGCCCCAGCGCTCATCCGGAGCCGCGACGACGGCGCACTCGAACACGGCCGGGTGCGAGAAGATGGCTTTCTCCACTTCAATCGACGAGATGTTCTCGCCGCCCGAAATGATGATCTCTTTCTTACGGTCGACGATGTGGATGTAACTGTGCTCATCCCAGATCGCCATGTCGCCGGTGTGCAGCCAGCCATGTTCGATGACCGCTTTGGTGGCCTCGCTTTCGCGGTAGTAACCCTCCATGATATGGTCGCCGCGGGCAATCACTTCGCCGATGGCCTGCATATCCTTGGGCACATCGCGCATTTCCGGATCGACAACGCGTACCTCGACGCCCGGAACAGCCCAACCGGCCATGGCTTGGCGGCGAAGGCGCTCCTCCGGGTTCGAGTAATCCACACCGTCTTTGCGACGGCCGGTACTCAGCACGGGGCAGGTTTCAGTAAGTCCGTAACCCGCCACGCATTCGCAGCCCATGGCTCTCTCCAGACGGTCGATTAATTCCGGGGAAGAGGCAGCGCCGCCGAGCATGATCTGTTGCAGGCTGCTCAGATCGTAGTCCTTAACGCCGGGGAAATTGATTAACGCGTTCGCCATGGTGGGCACCAGGCTCATGTAAGTAGCACGATGTTCCTGAACCATGCTCAAGACAAAAGCAGGCTCGAAGCGGCGCACCATCACTTGCTTGACGCCTAACAGCGTGCTGCTTTGCGGGCGGCCCCAGCCATTGGCGTGGAAGAGTGGAATGGTGTGTAAATCGACGACGTCGTGATGCTGCTCGTACATGGTCGCCACATCGAGCGCATGCACGTACAGGCTCCGATGACTCAGCATCACGCCTTTTGGCGTTCCGGTGCTGCCACTGGTATAAAAGAGTTCGGCGACCGAGTTCTCGTCGTAGTCGAAGATGTCGGCGCGTTGCGGGTCGCCCGTGGCGAGGAAGTCTTCGTAAACCCAGTCCGCGAAAACAGGCTTCTCGGCGTCAAGAGTCATGTAGAACTCGATGCCGGTGCAAAGCGGCTTCAGCTTTTCCACTAAGGGAGCAAAGTCGTTCTCGAAGGCCAGCATGCGCGCCCCGGAGTGGTTCAGAATCGCCACTAGTTCCGGTGCCGAAAGGCGCACGTTGAGCGGCATCACAATGGCTTTCGCCTGCACCACGCCGTAATAGGCCTCGAGTAACTGGTGGTTGTTAAAGCTGAGATAGGCAACGCGATCGCCCGGCGCGATGCCCGCCTTAGTGAGCGCCGTGGCCAAGCGGCCCACGCGCTCTCCGAACTCGCCATAGGTAAACTGGCGAGCACCGGAGACAATCCCCACGCGTTGGCCGAACAGGTCAATGGCGCGGTGTAAACAACGAAGAGGAGTAAGCGGTACGAACATGGTGCCTCGGGGTTAATAGTAGTCGCTACAAGAAAGATAATAGCCGCATTTGGCGCAGCAGAGCTTGCATTTACGTTGATCGAGCCGCAGGCTGCAAACCGGGCAGAAGAGCATGGGCTCCTGGTCGGCCAGGAAAGGCGCCGGCTTGGCAACCGGGGGCGAAGGCGCGGATTGGAGTTTGCGGTCGATTTTCACAGTATAGACTGGGGTATGCGACTTCGCGGAAGTTTTTGCACTGGGCTCGCGTTTCTGGGTGTGGCGGGCGGATGGATGATTTGGGGCCAGAAGGCGCCACCGGAGCAGCCAGCACGCTATGCGGTGCGCGGCCTGCATGGCGCGGTGGCCGGCGGCAGTGAACCCGCCACCGAGGCCGGCATGCGCCTTTATCACGCGGGCGGCAATGCCGTGGACGCCGGTGTGGCGGCCATGTTCGCAGCCTCCATCGTCGAGTATTCGCACTTCGGCTTCGGTGGCGAAGCGCCCATTCTGATCCGCACGAAAGAGGGGCGGGTGGTGTCGATCGCGGGCGTGGGCACCATGCCCAAAAGCGCCACGGCGGACTTCTTCCGCAAGCGCCGCTTTCTGCCGGGCGAAGTGCAATACATGGAGCCGAACGGCGTGGGCCAGTTTGTACCGGGGGCGGGCCTGATGCCGGCCTTGGTGCCCGGGATGGTGGATGCGGGCTTGCTGGCGCTGCGCGAGTACGGCACAAAGAGCTTCGCCGAGGTGATCGCGCCGGCCATTGAACTGGCCGACGGTTCGGCGCTCGACGAGATGCGCGCCATGACCATCAACAGCGGCCGCCGCTTCTTCAAGCTCTGGCCGACGTCCGAAGCCCACTGGATCGGCGGCGCGGACCGCATCATGCCCGGCGCGATCTTTCGCCAGCCGGATCTGGCCCGCACCTTGCGAGCAATGGCCGAGGCCGAGAAACGAGCGTCGGGAGCCCGTGTGGCCAAAATCGATGCCGTGAGAAATTTCTTTTACCGCGGCGATGTCGCCAAGAAGATCGATGCCTTTGTGAAGCAAAACGGCGGCCTGCTGCGCTACGAAGATATGGCCGCGTTTAAGCTAACGGTGGAAGAGCCGGTGTCGACCACTTACCGGGGCACCGTCGTTTATAAGCCGGGCTTCTGGAGCCAGGGTCCTTCGATGATCCAAGCTCTCAATATGTTGGAGGCGGGCAATCACCATGCGCTGCCCTACCAATCAACGGAGAGCGTGCACCAACTGACTGAGGCCTTAAAACTGGCCTATGCTGACCGCGACACTTACTACGGCGATCCCCATTTCTCGAAGGTGCCGGCGAGTATCCTGCTGTCGAAGGAGTATGCGGTGGAGCGTCGCAGGGCGATTGGGTCGCGTGCCGCGCTCGATTTTAAGCCGGGTACGATCAACGGCAAAGTAGGGAGGCATCCGGCGGAGATCGAAATGGCGCGCATCAAAATTGACGATTCGCTGATGGCGCGCGATACGACCTGTATCAACGCGATGGACGCGAGCGGGATGATGTTCGTGGCCACGCCTTCGGGTGCCTGGCTGCCTTCGGTGATCGCCGGCGATACGGGAATTCCGTTGACGCAGCGCGCGCAGAGTTTCTTCCTGATCGAGGGGCATCCGAATGAATTGGCTCCCGGTAAGCGGCCGCGCGTCACCCTGAGCCCCACTTTGGTGACTAAGGACGGCAAGGCGTATTTAGGGTTATCCACGCCAGGCGGAGACAATCAGGATCAGGCGTTGTTGCAGTTACTGCTCGACGTGGTGGACCAGGGGATGAACGTACAGCAGGCGATTGAGTCGCCACGTTTGCAGACGAGGCACTTAGTGTCGAGTTTTGACAATCATGCCATGAATCCGGGTGACTTACTATTGGATGACCGGTTGCCGCAGAAGACAATTACCGAACTGCGGCAGCGCGGGCATAAAGTAAGTACGCGGTCGAAGTGGACTTACGATGCCGCGCCGGTGATGATCCGGATGACACCGAACGGAATCATCGAAGCCGGGGCGGACCCTTATGCTTACCGGACCGCGCGGGCTTGGTAATTTCGCGTCTGACACTTTTTGAGATGGGTTTGCTGGATCGCCCCCGACCTCCCGGTCGGGGCTAGTTGGGCAAAGTTGGGCAGCACGCCGCCGCGCAGAATGAAGGCTTTGGGCGTTCCGTGGTGGCTGGGTTCCTGGATTTGGGCGGATACAGGGATAAACCTGTGTGGTTTAGTCCTGCGGATTGGTGGCGAAGACGGTCAGTTCGGTGGTGAAGCCGCGGTCGTCCATTTCGAGAATGGCTTTCACCATGTGAGCGATGTCACCGGCTTGTAGCTTACTTTCATTGTCTTTTTGCGGGAAGCCGGCGGTGGCGGCGAAGTTAGTAATCACTTCGCTCGGGTTCACCAGAAACACTCGGATATTGTTTTTGCGCAATTCGGCGCGCCAGCACTCGGTCATGCCGCGCAAGGCGAACTTACTCGCATAGTAAGCCGTGCCATTAGGCGCCCCGCGGACGGCGGCGGTGGAGGCAATATTGACGATGTTTCCGTGATTGCGACGGATAAAGATCTTGGCCGCCTCGCGCCCCATCAGCATGGCGCCCGTCACGTTGGTGTCCATCACCTTTTGAAAAGTGGCCAGATCGAAATCGGCCAGCGGACCAAAGGCGCCCACGCCGGCGTTATTGACGAGAATGTCGAGGTCGCCGAATTTAGCGAGCACTTCGGAGTAGGTACGCAGAACGTCGGCTTCGAGCGAGACATCGGCTTGGATCGGGTGGACACCCAGTTCTTTGGCCACCGCGGCCAAGCGTTCCGGATCGCGTCCGATGATCGCGACCCGCGCGCCGGCCGCCGCCAGACTTTGCGCAACAGCCTTGCCAATTCCTAAACTTCCGCCCGTCACCAGGGCTACCGCATTAGAAAGGTTCATAGGTACAGTATCCCTTGACTGGTATCCATTGACGGGTATCCTTTGACACCGGATTTCGCATACGATGAAGGGCATGCGATTCATTCCAGCTCTGGCCCTGGTTGGCCTCACGACGTTTTCCTGCCTGGCGGTAGACTCCCTGGTGATGGTGGGCACCTATTCGCGCGGCAAAAGCGAAGGGATCTATGCACTGAAGTTCAGTTCGGCCACCGGCAAGCTGACGCCGCTGGGGCTGGCGGCCAAGGCCGACAACCCCTCATACCTGGTGATTCACCCCAACCGGCGCTGGGTGTTTGCCGTGGGCGAACTGGAAGCGTTTCGGGGCGAGAAGTCGGGCAGTATCACGGCTTATACGCTCAACGAAGCTGACGGCAAGCTGACGGCGCTCAATACGGTCTCTTCGCACGGGGCCGCGCCCTGCCATCTGTCAATCGATAAGACGGGCCAGTATCTGCTGGTGGCGAACTACAACGGCGGCAGTGTGGGCATCTATCCGATCGGCGCGGACGGCAAGTTGGGCGAAGCGACCAAGACGATTCAGCATACGGGCAAAAGCGTGAGCCCGCGGCAAACGCAGCCGCACGCGCATTCGATCAACGTGGCGGCGAACAACCGCTATGCCGTGGCGGCCGATTTGGGTACCGATGAGGTGATCACCTACGGCCTTGCGGGCGGCATGCTGACGCCGAAGAGTAAGGTGAAGCTGAAGGACGGATCTGGCCCGCGGCACTTCGCATTTCATCCCAAGGGGCGGTATGCGTATTCGATCAACGAGTTGGCTTCGACGGTGTCGGCGTTTACGTGGAATGCGGCGAGCGGCGAACTGAAGGAGTTTCAAAATATTTCGACGTTGCCGGCGGGCTTTAGTGGGGCGAATGGGACGGCGGAGGTGGTGGTGCATCCAAACGGAAAGTTTCTGTATGGCTCCAACCGCGGGCACCAGTCGATTGCGATGTTTACGATTGCGGCCGACGGGCGGTTGACAGCGCAAGGCCAGACGCCGAGCGGCGGCGAGTGGCCGCGGAACTTCAACATTGACCCGAGTGGGCAGTACCTGATTGCGGCCAATGAGCGCTCCGATCGGCTGGCGGTCTTCAAGATCGACGCGGCAACGGGTAAGTTGACGGCAACGGGCGAGACGGCCGAGGTGGGGTCGCCCGTGTGCGTAAAGTTTCTGCGCGCGAAGTAATCCATCGGGCGGGCGGCGGCGTAAATCTCTGTAGACGGGAATATCGCACGCCCAGCGTGGGATTTCCGGGATGGAGAAGTAAGTATGAACATAGCTCGCCGATTCTTTACCTTGAGCCTTGCGGCTGCGCCCTGGGCGCTAAAGGCCGCCAATGGGGCCCAGATCAAGATCAGTTATTTCGATAAAGCCGGCCGGCCGACAGGAGCCCTCACCGTGAACAAGATCGTGAAAACGGAAGAACAGTGGCGGGAGCAACTCACCTCCGCCCAATTTGAAGTGACCCGCCATAAAGGCACCGAACGGGCCTTCACCGGCAAGTACGCGAAGACGAAGGACAAAGGCGTCTACCAGTGCGTGTGTTGCTTTACACCGCTATTTCACTCGTCGACCAAGTTTGAGTCGGGCACGGGCTGGCCGAGCTTCTATGCGCCGATCGCGAAGGAGAATGTCAGCACGAGCGTCGACACGGACATCGGCGTCGAACGCAATGAAGTACATTGCAGCCGCTGCGAGGCGCACTTGGGCCACGTGTTCGACGATGGTCCGCAACCGACCGGACTGCGGTACTGCATGAACTCGGCGTCCTTCAACTTCGTACCCGCTGAAGGGTGAGGGCTCGGGGGAAGGGGGAAGAGCGTGCTAGCCTTTTCCTCATATGAAGTATTTGGTTTATAGCCACAACGGAGGCGCGCCGCAAGCCGGGGTGCTCGTAAACGATCAAGTGATTTCGATTGCCGGCTGCGGTTACGCGTCGCTGCTGCCGGTGATCGCCGATGGGCCGGCGGCGAAGGCCAAGATCGACGCCCATCTGGCCCTGGGACACGTGGGCATTTCGCTCGGGCAGGTGAAGCTGCACGCGCCGATCCCGAACCCGGGCAAGCTGTTTATGATCGGCCTCAATTACCGGGACCATGCGATTGAGTCCGGGATGGCGATTCCGACTACGCCCACGGTCTTTAGCAAGTTCAATAACTCGATCGTGGGGCCCGGCGATACGGTGTTGTTGCCCAAGGCGACGGCGCAACCGGATTACGAAGCCGAGTTTGCCTTTGTGATTTCGAAGACGGCCAAGCACGTGAAGGGTGAGGACTGGAAAGAATATGTCTTCGGCTATACGGTGATCAATGACGTCTCGGCGCGGGACTTACAGTTGGCGACGCCGCAATGGCTGATGGGGAAGAGCTGCGATACGTTTTGCCCGATGGGGCCGGTGCTGGTGACGGCCGATGAGATCGCCGATCCGCACAACCTGCAGATCAAGCTGACCTTGAGCGGCGAGGTGCTGCAGGATTCGAATACCAAGGAATTGATCTTCAACATTCCGGCTTTGATCGAGCACATTACGCAAGTGATTACGCTCGAGCCCGGCGATGTGATCTCGACCGGGACGCCGCCCGGCGTGGGCTTTGCCCGTAAGCCGCCGCGTTACTTGCGCGATGGCGACGATTGCATTGTGTACGTGGAAGGCATCGGAGAGTTGCGCAATCCAATCGCGCTCGAAGCTTAGCGCCCAAGGCTTAGCCCCTGAGGCTTAGTTCGAGAGGACGCCCTCCGCCACCGCGGACGGCGACGGTTCGCTCGCCTGGCGCTGCAGTTTCAGCACGAGTTCCACCTGGGCCAGCGGGATATTCAGCACACTGGCCATGTGGGGCGCCGATTCTCCGCGGCGGTGAAGGCGGATGATCTGCACGCGTTTGCTGAGATTCATGCCGGTATCGACGGTAGCGGGTATAGAGTAGAGGGGCGCCTCGGCGGCCAGGAACTGGGCGGCCTCGAGCTTGAGATGCAATTGGCGGGACTCCTCGGCCAAGGACTGCGTCTGCCGCTCGAGCGCCGAGATTCGGCCGGTAAAGCGAGCCACCAGCCAAGCGGCCACGGCCGAACTGACGAGCGCAAGCAGCGCCACAAAGCCGAAAATTGCGGTAGCCGCGGGCATCAGTTTAACGTCCTCAAGCGTTCGCGCGCGCTAATGATCTGTTGAATGCGCACGCCGTAGTTTCCTTCCACCACCACCACCTCGCCGCGGGCGATGACGCAGTTGTTCACGATCAACTCCACCGGATCGCTGACGCCGCGGTTCAATTCGACGATCGAACCCGAGGTAAGCTTCAGCACGTCCTTGAGGGGCACGCTGGCCCGGCCAAAGCTGATGCTGACGGGGAGTTCGACGTCGAGCAGGAGGTCGAGGGTTTTGGAGCCGTCGAGCAAATCCTGGCGCTCGTGGCGATCGGCATCCTCGTCGGAGCGGTCGGCTACTTTCGGTGCCGCAGCTTCTTCCGCCGGCGATGACTTCGCGCGCGGCGCAGATTCGTCTTTTTCGAGCGCGGCGACCAGGCGGGGATCCACGCCAGCGAAGAGCGTGACAGGTTCACCATTCAACACCACTTCGATCGCCTGGGCGTAGGCATCCTGGGCGTAGAGCAGTTCGCGGCCATCGATGGGCGAAACGTTGCGGGAAAGGACGCCCCCCATCTCCGAGGCCACGCTCGACAGGGCCTGGTTGAGTAACTCGAGGTAAGTTCCGCGGACGCTGTCGGGGTCCAGTTCATCGACGCCGGCGGCTTTGAGCGCCTCCCCACCGATCTTGTCCCAGGCCGCAGCCGGGGCGGCCACCACCAACCGGCAGCCGTCGCCCACATCGAAGCCTTGCTCCCAGGCGAGGATGTTCGCGGCGGCTTCGTCGCCGGGCAGGGGAGTCTTCGTATCGAGGGCCGCCTGGACCGTCGAGCCCAACATGGACTCGGCGACGGCCGCGAACTTCTGCGCGAATTGTTCGAAGACCCAGCGCGAGCGATCCGCCATCGGCTAGACCTGTCCGCGCTTCATGGGCCAGCACTTCTCGAGATAGGTGCGCAGGCGCAACAAGGCTTGCGACTTCAATTGGGAAATGCGCGACTCGTGCAAGCCCACAATTTTGGCGATTTCGCGCAACGTCAGTTCTTCCTGATAGTAAAGGCTCAGCACGGTCTTTTCGATGGCCGGCATGCGGTCGATCGCCTCCACCAGCAGGCGCTCGAGTTCAGCGCGTTCCACCAGCCGGGATGGCCAGTTCTCTTCCTTGTCGGAGATGTACTTGAGCAGATCGCGGCCATCGTCGTCGCCGGAACTGGCCTCCAGGCTGCCCAGGTTCACGCCGCGGATGTCGACCAGCCATTCGTGATACTCCGCCATGGAGAGGCCGAGTTGCTGGGCGATCTCCTCTTCAGTGGGCGCGCGCTTCAAACGCTGCTCGGCAACGGCGATGGCGGCTTCGATCTGCTTGGCCCGCTTGCGCTGCTGGCGGGGCGCCCAGTCAAGTCCGCGGAGGCTGTCCAGGATGGCGCCGCGAATTTTGTACTCGGCGTAGGTTTTGAGCTTTACCTGGTGAATGGGATCGAAACGGTCGATCGCCGAGATGAGGCCCACGATGCCGGTGGAAATCAAATCGTCGATACTCACGCTTTCGGGCAACCGTTCGTGGATGCGGCGGGCAATCAGGCGCACTTGCGGCAGGTGCTCGAGAATGCGCCGCTCACGCTCAGCCGGCGTCAGCACCCAGGGCTGCGGCGCCGCCGCCTCGCCACTGGCGGCCGCCTCGGCGGTCTCGAGCACCACCAAGGCCTCCAGTTCCAGCTCTTCCGTGTATCTTCCCAGTCCTCTGGCCATGCTAGTTATGAGTTCCTTTTTCGCTTCCGTTACGCCCTTGCCTTATGCCCGTGCCTTACGCCCGTGCCTTACGCCCGCAAACTGGCCATCGGGACGCGCTCGCTCTCGTCGAACCATGGCGGGGGCTCGCCCGCGGGCAAGAAGACGCCCATGGGCGGGTCACCGACAAATAGATCCAGGAGTCGCGCGATGCTGGCGGGTTCCAAGTCCTCGGGAATCGTCTGCCCCATCGACAGGAACGAGACCGGCGCCTCGTTTTCGTCGAGCGCCAACAGTAAACCGCCCACGGCGGAGGTTTCGTCGAGCCGCGTCAGGATGACCTTCGCGACGCCGTAGGGATGAAAACGGTCAAGCAGACGGGCCACGTCTGGCCCCTTCTGATAGGCGGGCACCACCAGGTGGCAATCGACGCGCGGATCGGTGCTCAGGAACCTGGCCAAATGGGCGCCATCCGGCATCTGCGACGCACTCAAGCCGGGCGTATCGATCAGGATCAGTTCCTTGCCCGCGTGCTCATTCAAGAGTTGGCCGAGGGCGACGGTGGTTTCGGCGAGATCGAAGCCGAGGCCCAGGATCGCCGCGTAGGAGCGCAATTGCTCGGCCGCGCCGACGCGAAGATTGTCGGTGGAAATGATGTGCGCCGGACGGCGGCCCCGCAGGCCGTACTGGGCGGCAAGCTTAACCAGCGTCGTCGTCTTACCGGCTCCGGGGGCACCCACCAAGGCGACCACGCGGGGCCCGGGCTTCGGTTCCGGCGTCGCGGCCTGACGGCCCAAAGTGGCCGCCACGCGAAGCACCGCGGAGAGTTCTTCGAGCATGGCCGAGGCGAGCGGGCTCTCATCCGCAAACAGGCCCGCCAGGAGCCCGGCGTGCCCGCTAAAGACGCCGGAGGGGACAAACAACCCGGCCAACGGGGCGGGCGCGGAAGGTGCAGGCCGCTGCCAAGCGTTGCCGACCCCGGTCGGCCGGCGGAGCCGCTCTCCGGCCCGGCGAACGAGTTCAACGGCGGGGAGCTCCGGAAGTTCGCGCCGGACCAGGAAGGCGGTCAGTTCACGCGCCTGACGGCGAGATTCGGGGGACTGGCCGGCGGGGCTCGCCGGGCTCTTCCAGGCTGACTCCGGGGCCACCAGGCCGCGAGAGAGTTTGCGCAGTTCGTGGCGCAAGGTGACGACTTCGCCTTCGAGCATTTCGAAACGATGCCCGCGTTCGGGACCGGATTCAGGACCCCGTTTGGGAACCGGTTCGAGGCACGGCGCGGGCGCCGGTGCGTCGTCGACGCCAAAGACGACCTCATAGGCCCCCAGATGCCGCGCCTCCGGGGGCGCTGCGCGGGAGTTCAGGATAACGGCCTCCTCGCCCAGTTCGCGGCGCGCCAGGTCCATGGCGGCTTCGACGGTGCCCGAAAAATAGGATTTGATTCGCATGGGTTTCGTTTCGCTTTTCTGGTGTAGCCGTGCTTAGAGGGTCCCCAGGCCGATTACGTTCACGCCGGAGGGGATCTCGGCGTGGGAAAGGAAAACGAACTGGCCCGGCAAGGCCTCGGTCATCTGCCGGACAAAAAACCGCACCTGCGCGCTTACCAGCACCACCACCGGCACGTCCGGACTCGGCACCACACGCGTCAACCGCTCAAGCAATTCGCGGATCCGCGCCGGGGCGAGGTTCAGGTGGCTGTTCTGCTCGCCATGCTCCACCGAGCTTTCGAGCATCTGCTCGGTGGCGGGGTCGAACATCCAGGCCGGCAACTCGTTTTTGGGGGTCAGATAGGGCTTCACCACCGAGCGGCGCATCGATTGACGCACGTACTCCGTCAGCAACACCATGTTCCGGGTTGCATTCGCCGCCTCACCCAAAGCTTCCAGAATGGAACTGGCATCCCGAATCGAAACGCGCTCGCGAAGTAAATTCTGTAAAACCCTCTGCACGCTGGACATAGGAAGCAATTTGGGGACCAAATCCTCGACGGCCTTCGGATTGTCGACGCCCACCCGATCGAGCAGCGCCTTGGCGTCCTGCCGCGAGAATAGTTCGTGGGCATAGCGGCGGAAAAGCTCGCCCAGATGGGTGCCCATGACGCTGACGGCGTCGACCACGGTGAAGCCCCCGGCGCGGGCGGCATCGGATTGCGCGGTGGGAATCCACCAGGAGGCCATGCCGAAGGCCGGGTCGCGCGTGGGCAAACCGCCGGGCGGCGCGGGCGTCTGGCCATCCCCACTGTTTTCGCCCCTCGCCATGGCGCTCGAGATGGCCAAGTCCATGCCGGCCGGCAGTTCGAAGCGGGCGACCTCGGTGCCCTTTAGCAGCACAACGTACTCGCGCGAGCGCAGGCTCAGATTGTCGGTCACTCGTACCGGCGGCAACAGATAGCCGAGGTCGCTGGCCAACTGCCGGCGGATGCCGCCAATCCGGCGCAACAAGGGCGAGTTCGCCCCACCTTCGACCAGACGCACCAGCCCCAACCCCACCTCCACCGCGAGCGGCTCCACCTTCAAAAGCTGTTCCACGTTTTCCTTCGGTGCCGCCGCGGCCGGGGCCGGTTGGGCCGCCAAATCCTGGGCAGTGGCATTTTTTTGGCGCAGACTCCAGGCGATCGCTGCCAAGCCGCCGCTCAGAACGATGAAGGGGATCTTCGGCAGACCCGGGAACAAGGCCATCGCGGCAAGAATGCCGCTGGCCAGCCACAGGGGCTGTTCGTTCGAGAGCAGTTGTTGTTCGAATTGCTCACCGAGCTCGAGGTCGCCCGAGGCGCGGGTGACAATCAGTCCGCCCGAAACCGACACCATTAGGGCGGGGATCACTGTTACCAAGCCGTCGCCGATGGTGAGCACCGTATAGGTTTTGAGCGCCTTCACCAGCTCCATGTCCAGTTGCAGGACGCCGATCAGGAATCCGGCCCCGATGTTGATGGCGGTGATCAAAATGCTGGCCACGGCGTCCCGCTGCGTGAAGCGGGAGGCACCATCCATCGACCCGTAGAACTCGGCCTCAGCCGTCAATTGTTTACGACGCTGGCGGGCCTCGGTTTCGTCAATCAGGCCAGCGCTCAAGTCGGAGTCAATCGACATCTGCTTGCCGGGCAGGGCGTCGAGCGTGAAGCGAGCCGTCACCTCCGAGATGCGGACGGCGCCATGGTTGATCACCACGTATTGGATAGCGACCAGCACCAGGAAGATCACGAGCCCGATAACGAAGTTGCCCCCCACCACGAAGTTGCCGAAAGCCTCGATCACGCCGCCCGCGGCCGCCGTCCCGCGGTTACCGTTCATCAGGATCAGTCGCGAAGAGGAGACGTTCAGGGCGAGCCGGAAAAGCGTCAGGAGCAGGAGGGTGGTGGGGAAGAGGCTGAAGTCCGAGGGGCGGCGCACGTACATGGCCACCATTAGCACGACGACCGAGATCGAGATATTGGCGCTGATCAACAAGTCGACCACCAGGGCCGGCAAAGGCACAATCATCGCGAGCACGATGCCCAGCACCGCCAGCGGAATGGCGGCTTCGCGCCAACTCATCGCCGTTACCGCCGCCGGGCCGGACGGGAGTTTCAGTGTCGCTTCGGCCATTTAGCGCGGCAGCCTCCCACCCATTAAGCGGTAGATATAGGCCAGAATTTCGGCCACGGCTTTGTACAAGTGCGCCGGAATCTCCTGCCCAATCGCCACCGACTGATACAGCGCGCGCGCCAAGGGCGGATTCTCGACGATCGGGATACTTTTCGCCGTGGCGCGCTCGCGGATGCGCCGCGCCAGATAATTCTTGCCCTTGCCCACCACCTTCGGGGCCGCCATGGTGTCGAGGTCGAAGAAGATGGCCACGGCGTAATGGGTGGGGTTAGTGATGATGGCCGTGGCGCGTTCGACGTCGGCCATCATGCGGCGGCGCGACCGCTCGCGCTGCAGCCGCCGCAGCTTTCGCTTCACTTCGGGGCTGCCCTCGGCGTCCTTCATCTCCTCCTTGATCTCCTGCTTGGACATCATCAAATCGGCGTGGTAACGGCGGAAGGCGCGCGCGAAGTCAACCAGACCCAGCACGGCAAAGACGACCGCGCCTTTCTGCAGCAAATCCCCGGCCGCCAGCGAAATGCCCAGGAAGCCCGAGGCCACGCCGCCCCGTCCCCAACTCAAGATCACCGGGTAACTGTCGATCGCCAATGCATAGAGCGCCAAGCCAGCCAAGGTGAGCACCACCAGCGCCTGCCCCAACTGCCGCATGGCTTGCGCCGGGAACTCCTTCAGCCTTCCGGCGGGACTCAGCCGGCTCAACTGCGGCGCAAGATTCGCGGTGGCGAAACCAAACTGCGTCGTGGCCATCTGCGTGGCCAACGCCACCGCCACCAAACCCAATCC
>ENA-ORBV01004409-ORBV01004409.1-microbial-mat-metagenome-genome-assembly--contig:-NODE-4409-length-27066-cov-6.479529_pt1 | contig 27066 bp, 25 predicted proteins | sample MGYA00237777_ERZ505514 | MGnify/ENA primary metagenome ERZ505514 (study PRJEB26160, sample SAMN06269048) | microbial mat metagenome | isolation source: Oligotrophic lake microbial mat | place...
GCCGGTGCATTTCCGTGATGATTTTTTTGACGCGCCGATGTTCGCCAATGGCTTGTTCCAGCCACTCGGCTTGTTCGGCCGAGAGCGCGAGGCTGACGGTTTTGGCTTTCACTTTGCTCGACCACGTGAAGCGCGCGCCGGACTGGCCGAGCGGTCGGCGATAAACCGAACCGGCACTCAAATAGCCGACGCCGGCGAGTTGCTGTCGCAGCGCGGTGTATCGGGCTTCCAAGACAACAAGACGGGGCGATGACATGCCAAAAATCAAGGGCGATTTGGCTGGCTTCGTCAAGTATGGCCGTAATCACACGGCCTATGGGAAATGAAACTCCTTATTTCCCCGCCCTGCGGGCGCAGTGCGCGCCGATGGGCACGACCGTGCGGCGCACCCACGCAGCCACCGAATCACTCGGCGGCTTGGCCGCCTTGTTTGCCGGATTATTTTCCGGACTCCTGGTCCCGGCGCGCACGGGCGCGGGCAGCCGCCGCCGTGATTTTCCGCGGGTCACGGTTTTCTGGGCTTTCCTCGGTCAGGTGTTGCAACGGGGCGCGAGTTGTCGGTGGGCGGTGGCGCGGGTGCAGGCTGACGCGGTCGGCCGCGGGCGCCGGCCGCCGGGTGAGGACACCAGCGCTTATTGTCAGGCGCGGCTCGCGCTGCCGTTGGCGTGGTTGCAACAATTATTCGCGGCGCTGGGCGCCTGGTTCGAGCAGCGGACTCAGGCGCAATGGTGCGGGCGCACAGTGCGGATCATCGATGCGACGGGGTTTTCCATGCCGGACACGGCGAAGAACCGTCGCGTCTGGCCGTAGGCGTGTAATCAAAAACGCGGGTGCGGTTTCCCCACCGGGAAACTCGCCGGACTGTTCTGTCTGCACACCGGCCGGATGTTGGCGTTTGCGCAGGGCATTTGGAAAACCCACGACCTCACGCTGGCTCGTCAACTGTTGTCCGCGTTACACGCGGGCGAGGTGCTCGTCGCTGATCGCGCGTATTGCGGGTGGCTCTTCTTCGTGCAATTGCTGGGACAATCCGTTGATTTTGTGATCCGGCTGCACCCAAGCCGCACGGTGCGGCAACGCCGCCGCAATGGTTCGTGGCAGGAGACGTGGGCCAAGCCCAAGCGGACGGCCGGACACGCGGTGCTCGATTGGCAGGGACAGCCGGAAACCGTGACGGTCCGACTCGTGCAATTCCGAATCGAGGCGCGCGGTTTCCGGACGCGCAACATCGTCGTGGTGACCTCGCTGCTCGATGAAAAAGAGTTTCCTGATTCCGCGATCGCCGAACTCTACGGCCTGCGCTGGCAGATCGAACTGCATTACCGGCAAATCAAGACGAACCTCGCGCTCGATGTCTTGCGCGGACTGTCGCCGGCGATAATCAAACGCGAGCTGTGGATGCACGCCCTCGCCTACAATCTGGTGCGCGCGCTGATGCTGGAGAGCGCGCTCACGCATGCGGTGCCGGTGGCGCGGCTGAGTTTCAAAGGCACCCTCGATGCGCTGCAAGCGTGGGCCGAACCCGCGCTGAGCGTGCGCCGGTATCGCGGCCACGCGCGGCGCACCCTGATGGCGCGAGTCGCCGCCGATCAAGTGCCGTTCCGCCCCGGTCGCCATGAACCGCGCGCCCGCAAGCGCCGACCGAAAGCTTATCAACTCCTCACTCGCCCCCGCCACAGCATGCGCGTCGCCGCTTCCCGTCGCCCGCGATGACGCGAGTCCCCATTTCCCCTCTGGCCTTATCTAAGCGCCATTCATGGCTGAGGTTGTCGTGGCTGAGTCATTGGCCAGCGGGGTGAGGGCACCCCGCCTCCATTGCTAAATTTATAAGCGGACAGATCACGTTCCTGCCGAAACGGAAATCACACCCTAGTCGCTCTGCGTTGGGCCCGGCGGGACATTGTCCGGTTGATGGGGTATTTGATGCCGAGATGAAAGACCGCCAAGAGTGTGAGCATGCCGCAGAGGGCGTACCCCAAACCTTCCAGCGTCGTGGGCACGGCGGGCTTGAAGACCGACCACGTGGCTCGGACGATGGCGGTATCGCTATGCTGCAAAAATACGAAGGGGCGCGACCACAGGCTGGCGTGTTGAATCGCGGACTGCGCGGCGGCGAGGGTGTCCACGCGTGCGATCGCTTCCGTCATCACGCCACCGAGTTTGGTTACCGCAAGATCGGCGTTCGCGGTGATTTGGTTGATCAACTGCTCAAGAGTCAGGCCGGATTGCGCGGCGGTGTGTTGAAATTGTTCCAGCTGCCGGCGCGCTTCGTCGAGATGGCCACCGAGGCGTTGGAGGTATTGCTGCATGAACTCGGGGATCTGGGAAAAAAGCACCGTGCCGAGCACGCACAGCGCGCGATCCAATAGGCCGGCGCCAGCGCCGACTAATGTTTTGCCCGGATTCATGCGGTAAAAATGGGCCTGAGGCGTGGGCAAAGCAAGCCGGTCGTGTGGCTCCGGGGCGACCGAGCCATGATTAGCAATTTTGTCAGAGACCGGTTTCACGACGGACTCATGGCACGCGCGCGCGCAGACCGGGAATGGTGGGGTCCAGTGATGTGGGCGATTTTATTCATTTCTGACATATTGAAAGCAAATCCACGCTTCTCTTGGCGCGATAGTTCGCTCATAAGATTTTATCTCCCGGTTACGAATCGGTTCTGCTAACACGTTAAAGCTTCTACCCTATGAAACTCTCTCCCTCGCTTAGTTTGGTTCTCCCTCTTGCCGTTGCCGTGTTTATTCTCGGTGGTTGCGCGACACCGGAACCTATTCCTGCCCCCCCCAAAGCAGCGCCCGTTGCCGCGAAAATTCCCGCTCCGGTCGTGAAAGCCGCAGTCGCCCCGGCCCCGCATCCAACTCCGAAGGCCCCTGCGGCGGCGGCACCCGTTGCGCCAACCCCAGTAGCACCCGTTGCGGTCGTTCCCCCACCGCCTCCTCCGATTCCAAATCCCGCGAAGAACGTGGAGGTTGTCGCCACGGTCGAGCATCTCACTCAGGACGGCAAAGACGAGACCATGGCTCACGAGTTGAGTGAATCCACGGAATTTCCCCAAGCCTTGGCTTCACTTGCGCCCGGGGCGCATGCGCCGAAAAGTGAAGTCATCTACATTGGGACCCAGCCTCCTTCCAAAGGTCTTACCGCTGATGGTAATTCCACCGATCTCGTGGAAAAAGATTGGACCGGCCTTGTTCTCGTGCCGCTGAACACGTCGCTTTCCAAAGCGCATACTTCCGCCGTTCGCCTTATCAAGGTCGAAGCCCATCCACTCAGTGATGGCCGGGTGCGGGTTTGGATGCGCGTGAAGAATGTCGGAGACAAAGGTCTGCCGACCGAAATCGCCTGTCTGTTCCGGATGCAGGGAGAGACTTCCCGTGAGAGTCCTTATTTCTATGAGCTTGAGGTCCCCGGACAGACTTTCCGCGATGTGTTTTTCGTTTCACCCGCGGGTCAGTTGAATACCTACACCGTCCTCGTTCGCCCGAAATTTAATTACTAAATCGCCGGGGCTAGTAGCCAGGAGGTGTTCGCGATGAACTGACGTCGATCCGCGGGAAAATGCCCCGGGCGATCTCTGCGCGCCCAGGGCGGCCTTCATTTCCCGGTGGGATCTTGGTTCTGGGTATGTGCTGTGCGCCCCATTGGCCTAGTGTGGCCAGTACTGGTTTCAAAGCCTGACCTTTTGGCGTCAGGCGGTGGGCATAACGGGTAGTTTTTTGGTGAGCTTCAATGGGGACAACCCCACTTTTCTCCAGCCGGACGAGTCGTTCCACGAGTATAGTGGGGGGAATGTCTTTGGGCGATGCGGCAAATTCGCCGTAGCGCCGCAGCGTGCCGCTTCATGGCGGAGCGCAAATTATCCGCCTGCCGTGATGGGCGGTATAATTTCGGCGACGTTTGACGCTGGTCGAGCAAGTGTGGCCATCAAGTGACAAGAGGGTGCCGACCGGAATAGAGCTTGAACTATATTCCTAAGAAGGAATACAGATGCCCGCATGGAATTGGTGAAGATCTACGAATGTCTTTGCGACGCCACCCGGCTGCGCCTCTTGAACCTGCTGGGGCAGGGGCCGCTGTGCGTGTGTCACTTTCAGGAAATCCTCGGCGAGCCGCAGGTGAAAATTTCCAAGCACCTCGCCTACTTGCGCATCCGTGGCTTGGTCGAAGTCGAACGCCAGGGCAACTGGATGATTTACGGATTGCCCGCGAAGCCCACGCGCGAATTGAAAAAAAATCTCGCCTGCTTGCAGGACTGCGCGAAGGAGAATGCGATTTACCGTCGCGATCTGGCACGCTTGAAAAAACTTGATCTCGCCTGTGCCCCACTCGCCCCTGCCGGTAAATCAGGCGCAAAGTGCTGCTGAACTTTTCTCTCATGAACAATCCCGCCACCGAAACCTCCGCGCTGAGCGTCTCTGCTTTGCGCTCCATTCTGGCCGCCTCACCTGCTCTGCCGATCACCGTGATCTGGCCCGATGGCGAGCCCATCGAGGCGCATTTCCACGTGACCGAGGTCGGTCGCGTGCAGCGCGATTTCGTGGACTGCGGCGGTACGATCCGCCGCCTCGTCACCTGTCTGCTCCAGACCTGGGTGGGAGACGACACCGAGCACCGCATCACCGCGGATAAACTCCTCAAAGCTTTCGTCCACGCTGAGCCGATTTTGGGCGGGGATGATCTGCCGGTGGAGCTGGAATACGACGCCTGCAATGTCGTGCAGCTGAAAGTCATTTCCGCTGTCGCCGAAGCAGACCGGCTCGTAATCCATCTCGCCAAGAAACAAACCGACTGTCTTGCCAAGGAGCTATGCGTTCCTTCGTCACGGGGAGCAGCCACCACCGGTTGTTGCTGAAAACTGAGCTGCAAAAATTTCCATGCACATTCCCAAACCCACCGTCCTTATTCTCTGCACCGGCAACTCCTGTCGCAGTCATCTCGCCGAAGGTCTCCTGCGCGCCGTCGCGGGCGACATCCTGAACGTCGCCAGTGCCGGCTCCAAACCCGCTGGCTACGTGCACCCGCTGGCGATCCGGGTGATGCAGGAGATCGGCCTCGATATTGCCGCGCATCGTTCCAAGCACATGAACGATTTTCTCCCGGAGAAAATCGAGACGGTCATCACCGTGTGCGGCCACGCCGATCAGGCGTGTCCCGTCTATCCCGGGCAGGGCAACCGCCACCACTGGCCCTTCGATGATCCCGCTCATGCGAAGGGAACGGAAGAAGAACAGCTCGTGGTTTTCCGCCGCGTGCGCGACGAGATCCGCCGCACCTTCGAAGGCTACGCGCACGGCCGGCGCGACGCGCTGAAAACCCAATCAAGTATTTGAACCTCGTATAAAAGGTGGGGCGGGCCCGCCGCGAGCTTCTATGAAAAAATGGCCTGAGCGGACGGCCCAGCGGTCCGTCCCTGCCCCTTCACCCACCTCCCATGTCCGAATCGCTCACCAAAAAACTTTCCTTTCTGGACCGCTACCTCACCGTCTGGATTTTCCTCGCGATGGCGGCGGGTCTGCTGGCTGGACGCTTTTTCCCCGGCCTGCCGCAGGCGTTGACCGCTTGGAGTGTCGGCACCACCTCGATACCGATTGCGCTTGGACTGATCATTATGATGTACCCGCCGCTGGCGAAAGTGCATTACGAGGAACTCGGCGCTGTGTTTCGCGATAGGAAAATCCTCGGCCTTTCCTTGGTGCAAAACTGGCTGGTCGGTCCGGTGCTGATGTTCGTGCTCGCCGTGATTTTCCTCCGACAGCAACCGGAGTATTTCGCCGGCTTGGTTCTGATCGGCGTCGCTCGCTGTATCGCCATGGTGATCGTGTGGAATGATCTCGCCGGTGGCAGCCGCGAATACTGCGCCGGTCTCGTGGCCTTCAACGCGCTGTTCCAGGTTTTCTTTTTCGCCCCGCTCGCGTGGTTGTTTCTAAAAGTGCTGCCGCCGCTGGTCGGCGTGGACTTGGGGGTGCTGGATCTATCGAGCATCACGATCGGCACGGTGGCCCAAAGCGTGTTCATTTATCTCGGTATTCCGTTTCTGGCCGGCTGGCTCGGACGACTCGTGTTGCGCCGCGGGCCGGCTGGGATTGCGTGGTACGACAGGAAATTTATCCCGTTCATCAGTCCGCTGACGCTGACGGCGCTGCTCTTCACGATCTTCGTTATGTTCAGTCTCAAAGGTGACACCGTGCTGCGCATCCCGCTCGACGTGCTGCGCATCGCGGTGCCATTGCTGATTTATTTTGCGATCATGTTTGTCGCGACCTTCTGGACCAGCGTGCGCGCTGGCGCGGATTATCCGCGCGCGACCACGCTGGCCTTCACGGCTTCCGGCAATAATTTCGAGCTCGCGATCGCGGTCGCGGTGGGCGTGTTCGGTTTGGCTTCGGGCGCGGCGTTCGCCGCCGTGGTCGGCCCGCTCGTTGAAGTGCCCGCACTAATTGGTTTGGTAAGTGTGGCCTTGTTTTGGAAGCGCCGCATGGCGCTCAAGGGTTAGCTTCGTGGTCAGGTTTGCAGTTGCGCGGGGCTCGCGGGCCGTTTCGCTGGGCCGCATCGTATGAAACTGCACATTCCGCCCGGGCCGTTTGCCGGATATATTTTCGATTGCGACGGCACGCTCGTCGATACGATGCCGCTGCACTATCGCGCTTGGAACAAGGCCATGCAGCACGCGGGGCTGCAAGGTGAGTTGAGTGAAGAATTATTTTATTCCCTCGGCGGCATGCCGACGCGGAAGGTCGCCCAGACTTTTGCGCAGCACTACGGCATCACGCTCGATGTGGATCATGTTTTCCATACCAAGGAAGAAATGTTTTTGGAGATGCAGACGGAGATGAAGATCATCAAGCCGGTGGTGGATTTCGCGCGCAGCCTGCACGGGCGCGCGCCGATGAGCGTGGCGTCGGGCGGACCCAAACCGGTGGTGGAAAAAACGCTCGAGCTCATGGGCATCGCCGATCTGTTTCCCGTCGTCGTCACCCCGGAAGATGTGACGCACGGCAAGCCTTCGCCGGAAATGTTTTTGCTCGCGGCGAAACGCATGGGGGTTTCCCCTCAGCAATGTCTCGTGTTCGAGGATGCGACGCCCGGATTCGATGCGGCGAAGGCTGCGGGCATGCAGTATGTGGTCGTTTCCAGCCGGGTTGTTTAGAGCCCGTGAATCAAGTGCCGCCACGGGAACCGGCCTTGCTGCGGAGCTCCGCGCGACGATTCTCCGGGCATGAAACGAATCGCTTTCTTGTTGGCGTGTGGGGTTCTCGTCGCCTCGGCTCAGGAAGTCAGAATCAGCCGTGCGGCTTTGCTGAAATCCGAACGGACCATGGTCTCATTGCAGGCGGGTACGATTGTCGATGTGCTCTCGCGCGATGAGTGGACGCTGATGGTGCGCTTCAACAATCATACGGGTCTGATTCCGGCGAGCAGTCTGGCTCCGGGTGCCTTGTCATCGCAGGCAAAAAGCAACTTTGGTGTGAGCGTCAGGAAATCCATTGCCTCCGAGGTCCGCGCCGGGAACAAGGCGCAGGAGAACGGCAGCAACTCCGGCCAGAACAACGCGAAAAATACCGTGGCGATTTTGGCGGCCAATTAAGGGAGGAAAGGAAGGTTGAGGGCAAAAAGGATCGCGCTAACGGTACTGGCCGCAAGGTGTGAGCGAGCGTTTTTTTCCAGAGGCAACGGTGACAGGATTGAAACACGCCGTCCCGCTCGGGTCGTTTAGATCTTGTGAAATGCCCGCGGTTTTCCGGCTCCGACTTGCCAGAGTATTTGTCCGAGCAACGCTGCGGAAATGAAACGACTCACTTTGCTTTTTCTTTGCGGTGCCTTGCTTGCTTCGGCTCAGGAAGTCAGGCTTGCCCGTTCCGCGATCCTGAAATCGGGCCGCGTGATGGTTTCCCTCAAGGCCGGCACAATGGTCGACCTGTTGGCGCGCGACGGGGAAACGCTCACCGTTCGTTTCAATAATGTGACCGGCGTCATCCCGGCGAGCAGCTTGGCTGATGCCACTGCGGCGAAGCCGGAGTCGGCAAAACCCAGTGCTCCGCCGCAAAAATCCGGATCGAGCTACGTTAACGCGGTGAACAAGGCCAAAGCCAATGTCGCGACGCACGAGCAAAACGACGCGAAGGCCGTGGACGAGGTCTTAAAATGACCGGTGCGATGGCGGTTTAACCGACCGCCATATTTGATTTGAACCGAGGCGATAAGGCGCATGCTTTGAGCGCATGACTTTTGCCGAGCTGGCCAATCCTGGTGTTCTGACGCAGCCCATCTACGAACCGGGTAAACCCATCGAGACGGTCGCGCGTGAACTCGGAATCGAGCCAGTTGGGATTATCAAGCTCGCGTCGAACGAAAATCCGCATGGTCCGTCGCCCAAAGCCCTCGCAGCTGCGCAACACGCCTTGCTCGAAGCGCATCTTTATCCCGACGGCGGCTATTTTTCTTTGCGACAAAAGCTCTCGGCAAAACTGGGCTTGGGCAGGGAGCAGTTCGTGATAGGCAACGGTTCGAATGAGCTCATCGAATTGATGGGCCACGCCTTTCTCTTTCCCGGTGCGGAATGCGTGATGCACCAGTCGGCCTTCATCGTCTATAAACTGGTGACGTTGCTGTTCGGGGCGAAGCCCGTCGAAGTGCCTTTGGTAGCCGGCCTGCGCCAGGATTTGCCGGCGCTGCTGGCGGCGATCACGCCGCGCACCCGTTTGGTGTTTCTGGCCAGTCCGGCGAATCCCACCGGCGCGACCAATACCGCGGAGGAGATCGTGGCGTTGGTGCGCGCCTTGCCGCCGCACGTGATTCTGGTGATGGATGAAGCCTACGTCGATTTTCTGGAGAACCCACCGGACCTGCGGCCGCTCATCGCCGAAGGTCGCAAGGTGATTTGTTTCCGGACGTTTTCGAAAATCTACGGGCTCGCTTCCTTGCGTGTCGGCTACGGTTACGCGGCACCGGAGTTGATCGCGATTCTCCAGCGCGTGCGCCAGCCCTTCAACGTGAACGCCATCGCGGCCGCCGCCGCAACTGCCGCGCTCGACGATGAGGAGTTTGTGACGAAGTGCCGCCGCGAGAACCGCGCTGGGCTCGCGCAGTTGGTTGCAGGATTCACATCGCTCGGTTTGGCGTTCGTGCCGGCGCAGGGAAATTTTATTCTCGTCAAAGTTGGCGAGGGTGTCGCGACCTTCGATGCGTTGCAACGCGAGGGCGTGATCACCCGGCCCGTGAAAGGGTACGGCCTGCCCGAGTGGCTGCGCGTGACCGTCGGTAGGCCGGAGCAAAATGAACGTCTATTGAAAACCTTGGCAGGTGTGCTGGCTAAAGGCTGAACAGGCCCCTGGGTGGGCGTCGGTTTCCATACCGACGCTATCGCCGATATGGAAATCGGCGACCACCTTTCAGAAACCTCCATCACGACGCTCGCTTCATCGTTGCGCCTCTTGGTTTTGTAGCCGCGTTGGAGCGAAGCGACAACGTGGTGCGATCGGCTTGTGGGCGGCATCCGCGCTTTCGCGGCGCTCAAGTGCGGCTACTGGTGGCTGCGCTTGCCCGCCGCGCGCCGCAACCGATCATTGATCGCGGTGGCCCAAGCACCGCCGCTCTTCGGAGCAGCTTCGACAATCATCCGGGAGAACTTCCCCGCATCAGCCTCGCGTAACACGGCGTACAAATTATGCGCGACGTCCCCCAAACGGCCCGTTGCGCTGAGCCAGAAAACATTCGCGCCACTCGCGTGGCGTGGCTTGCGCTGAAAAATCAAAGCCATCGGGTCCGTTCCGGCGGTCTTCCGCTGCGCCGCGGTGAGGCGCGGCGTGATGGTGAGCGGCGTGTGTGGACTGTAATGCTGGTCGAGCAATCCGGGGGCGAGCACCGTCGCCGGAGTCTTGCCGCTGACGACGCGAACTGTCAGCCCGGCGCGGCGCAACACCGCCAGCAGTTCCTGCGCGGAGATTGCTCCGGGGCGCAACAGGCGCAGTTGTCCGGGCTGGCTGAGATCCACGATGGTTGATTCCACGCCAACCGCACAGGCTCCCCCGTCGAGAATGTGCTTGATGCGTCCGCCGAGTCCCAGTCGGACGTGTTCCGCAGTCGTCGGACTAACATAACCAAACAGATTGGCGCTCGGTGCGGCAAGGGGCAGGCCGGAAAGTTTGAGTAAACGCCGGGCGAGCGGATGGGCCGGTGCGCGCAAAGCCACGGTGTCTTGTCCGGAAGTGACGATGCGCGGCACGATTTTCTTTTTTGACAAAACAATCGTCAGAGGACCGGGCCAGAAATGTCGGGCGATGACGCGCGCGGCGTTGTTGAACTCCGCCAGTTGTTCCGCCGCGCGCAGGTCGGAAACGTGGACGATCAGCGGATCGTCGGCAGGCCGTCGTTTTGCCGTGAAGATCCGCCGGCAGGCCCGGACGTCGAGCGCATGAGCCGCCAAGCCGTAAACGGTTTCGGTCGGGATGGCCACCAGTTCGCCGCGTTTGAGCGCCGCCGACAGTAGGCGGAGGTTGCGCGGGGTGGGAGCGTAGACACGAGCGGGCATGGGAAAGACGAGAGACTAAGAGACGAAAGGACTAAAAGACAAAAAAGCGGAGGGTGTTGGGCGTTTTTTGGGCAACAAAAAGCCGGAGCGTGGGCTCCGGCTCAATGCGAAATGAAAAATCGAACTCCGCTTACTGCATCGTCAGCAACGCCCGGGCGCGCTTGATGTTCTTCGTGACGCGGCGCTGTTGCTTGGAGGAGAAGCCCGTGTATTTGCGGGGCAAAATTTTGCCGGTATCGGTGATGAATCGGGCCATCAGCTGTGGGCTGGTGAAAGGAATCTCTTCAGGCTTGAGGGTCTGGGTGGTGGGTGTTTCGGTGCTGCTCATGATTGGAAAAGAGGACAGAGGTTGCTGGTCGGGTAGGCTGTGTCAACGGGCATTTTAAAATTGGCTAATCCGGTGATTAGTTATGCCTGATCGGCGGGTTGGCTCCCGTTGCGCAGATGATTCGAACTGGGTTTGAGCGATAGATTTTCCGTGATGACAGGCGGGAAATTTCGGCAGAAAGAGTTTGGATACACTTCTGGGGACAGCCCGGTTTAATCTGGCTTAAATTCCGAAAACTCACCAATGACTGACGTTAAACCGCAATACTTCACAGATCGCCTCGGTTTCACCTAATTAACCACCGGTTTTATGTCCTTCATTTTTGGTTCATCAAACACGGCGGAAGCGAATCAGCTCGCGAGAATGATCCAGCGAAAGGAAGCGCGCAAACTGGCCTCGCGAATTTATACCACCAACTTGACCGGTTCACCCGAGGAAGCGATCCGGGCCGATCTGCCGGCTATCATTCGCCATTTTTATCCCGGCGCAGTGATCAGTTATCGTACGGCGATTGAAGCCAAGCCTTCGGCGGCTGATTGCTATCATCTCACCTACGGACGAAAGGATAAGACGCATGTTTTGCCCGGCGTTACTCTGCGAATCTGGAAAGGAGCGACAACCCAAGAGGGTGACACGCAATTGGGAGCCGATTTGTTCATGGCCTCACGCCCTCGTGCGCTTTTGGAGAATCTGACTGAAAGTCGCGCTCGGGCGGGCAGTGAACGGAAGACAATGGATCGGGAGGCACTCGAAGCCTGGCTGGACCGGCTGTGCCGGATTCACGGACCGGATGAACTGAGGCGGTTGCTGGCCGCAGCGGAAGAACTGGCCCCACGCCTCAACTTGACGGCCGCCGTAGTGCGAGCCCGGACCATTATTGCCGCGCTCGTTGAAGGTGGAGATGAGAAAATACTCGTGTCCTCGGTCGGTCGGGCGCGGGCCCGCCGCGAGCCTTACGACCCGGATCGCCGGGCTCTCTTCACGCGGTTCGCTACGCGCTTGGCGACGGAGACTTTTGCCGCCTTGCCGGAAAGACCGGTAACCGAACGCCGGTTGCACGCCTTCTGGGAGGCCTACTTTTCCAATTTTATTGAGGGCACGGTTTTCACGATCCAAGAAGCGCGCGAGATCGTCTATGAGCACAAATTGCCCGCGGCCCGGCCGCAAGACGCGCATGATATTCTGTCCACGTTTTATCTCGCGACCGACAGTCATAACCGCCGGGAGATTCCTCGCGACGCGGCGGATTTTCTGCGGCTCCTGGAAATCAGGCACGCCCGTTTGATGCACGACCGGCTCGAGGTCGGGCCGGGGCGTTTCAAGGAGACGGCCAATCGCGTCGGCACCGGGGAATTCGTGAAACCGGAATTGGTGCGGGGCACGTTGCGTCAGGCTTTTGAGATCGGGCGGCATTTGCCGCAGCCGGTCGCACGCGGTGTGTTTATGATGTTTGTCGTGGCCGAGGTTCATCCCTTCAACGATGGCAATGGGCGGCTGGCCCGCTTGTTTCTCAACGCCGAACTGACGGCGGGCGGCGGCGGGCGCCTCATCGTGCCGACTTCATTGCGCGGCGACTACTTGGCGTGTCTGGAAGCGCTCACGGTCGGAGGAAATCCGGAACCGTTTGTCCGTTTGGTGGCCCGGCTGATTACCTTTTCCGTCGGATTTCCCTGCGGATCATGGGAGCAAAGTGTGGCGGCCTTGGAAAAATCCGGGGCGCTGCGGGACGCCCCCGGCGGGTCGTGGGGCATCGCGAGTTCCCTGCTGTAGGCGAGGTGGCGACGAAAACCTTCAGCCTTGAAGTCGGGAAGGGGTGATCTAAAACGAAGTCGCAAGTGCGGCGTGCCGCCCAGTGCTTCCTCGGTTTTCCGTCCCCGTAGCTCAAATGGATAGAGCAGGCGTTTCCTAAACGTCATATTCCGGTTCAATTCCGGACGGGGGCACCAAGTTTTGACCGGGGCACCAAGTTTTGCCGAGAGCACGCGAGGTCGAAGGTTGTCCTTCATAACTTAGCGCCATTCAAGCATGACCCCGTTTGTCTGCTTTACGACGGCAAGGCTTTCACGGATTTTTCGGCACAGACATCCTGACCCCAAGGAATTAGAGTGAGCTCAACTGCGCCGCGATTTGGGATGAAATACAATTAACGCGGAGGACGCGGAGAGCGCGGAGCCTGACGTGAGGGAGAAGTGGCACGGGTCACAAGATTCACCACGCGTGCCTCTGCAGTGGTGGAACCCGACCTCCGGGCGGTTTTTGCAGCGTGAGCCAGCACCCAGCGCGCCCGGAGGTCGCGCGCCACCTCGATACCGTTCATCCGGTTTGTGCCGTGGCAGGCACATCTCGTTTCCTCGTTACCCCTCACTCCACGGGATGGGCTCAGGATGCCTGAGACTACGGCCGCTACCTGATACCAATCGCCCTGACGGGTTCAGCGCGTTTCCTCGTGCCTTTTTCTACACGGGCTGGGATCAGGATTTCTCGGCTGAGCTCTGGTGAACGTGGCGGGGCCACTTTGGGGCCGGTCAGATCTTGGCGAGACAGGAGTCGGGAAAGGCGGGCTGGCGGCGGAGCCACCGCATCAGACAAAGGCTGTTGGTGAGTGCTTCGTGCAGGGCGGAACCAAAATCGTAGCAGCGTTCGTCATAGCCGGCGGCTTCGAACGCTTCGTCGACCCCGAACGTGACGGCGAACAGGCGGGCGTCGAGCGCGGGGAGGTAGGCCTTGGTGACGTTTACCGAAGCATCCGCCTTGTTCGCGACACACAGGGCGACATTGCTGGTGTGATGCGAACGGCAGGTTCCGGGGCGCGCGGCATAGGCCGAACAGGCTCCGGCCTTCAGGAGGGCGCAGGGTTTGCGGCTGCGGGCCCGCTGGCCTTCGTCGTAGGCGGTGACTCGATCGCGATGTCGGGCCAGGCGGGCGATGACGGCGGTGAGCGCAGCGGGTGAAAAATGAATCTGGATATGGTCGGCGGCAAAGAAGACCTCGTGGGCCGACGCGTCCACCGGCACACTGCAGCAGGAGTCGCAACCGGTCCGACAGGCGACGCGGGCCAGCACGCGCGGGGAGGTGCCGGCGTAGGCTTGGTCCAGTTCGTCGAAGCCCCACCGCAGCGCGGTCATCATCCCGGCGGGCGCTCGCACGTTGAGCAGGCGCTCCGCCATGCCGGCCATGGTGTGGTCGAACAGCGCGGAATGTTGGGCGGTGGAAGTACGGGCAGGCATTGGACCGGTCAGGTGTCACCCGAAGTGACCGAAACGCGCTAACAAGGGGAATCCTAAAGTTGACCTGGGGCGGACAGCGTCCAACTCGAACCCTGGGTTAAGGATAAACCGCCTACCTCTTTAATCACCTTTTTAGACGCCGTCTTAGCCGGAACGATTCAGTCCAGAGCTGAGAGTCGAGAGACTAGAGCCAGACCAAACAGTGAATACAGTTTTCCGTCACATAATCACGCAAACCAGCTCTGAGGATCGGGCTCTCAGCTCTCGACGCTGGTCTCTCGACTGCATCGTTCCGGCTAAGAGAACCAAAACGAAAGAGCCGAGTTGGAGTGATCAGGCCATATCCTCGGGCGAATTCCAGTTGGCGAGCTGCTTTCGGTCGGTGGCGGGGATGCGGAGGACTTTCAGGCGGCGGGTGCGGACTAGGGTGGTGATGAATTTCTGGAGCGAATATTCTCCGGCGGTGAGAGCGGCGGTGGCGGCGAGTATTGCGGACTGGGGATAAATTGCGGCGAGGGGTTCGTAGCCGCGCGGGGTGCGGACGACGGCGCCGGTTTCGGGGCTGCAATTTTCGGCGAGCCACGTGAACCAAGCGGGAGAAATATGCGGGAGATCGACGGCGAGGATTGCTAGGTGCGTGCTCTCGCACTGCGCCAATACGGCGTGCAAACCGGCGAGCGGGCCGGCGTCGCGGATGGTGTCGCGGATGACGCGCACGCCGCGCTGGTGAGTGAGTGCGCGTTGGCTGGGGGCTTGGACGAGGAAGACGGGTTTCGCGCCAGCTGCTTTCAACGTGCGGAGCTGGCGTTGCCAGAGCGGTTCGCCGTCGAGGCGGAGCAATGCTTTGTTGCGGCCCATGCGGGTGGATTTCCCGCCAGCGAGGACTGCGCCGGAGAAGGTGATTTTAACCGGGGTCATGCAGTCGAACTCATTTTACCCTTTGAGCAGAGGCCAACTAAAAGGTGGTCGCCGATTTCCACATCGGCGACAGAGCGTCGGTGTGGAAACCGACGCCCACCCACTATAGGACCCCGGCCTAGACAGACTTTTCGACACAGAGGAAAGGCAGGAGACTCACAGAGGACACAGAGGGAATTTCTCTGTGAAGCTCTGTGGCTACTCTGTGATCTCTGTGTCATGGATCGGATTCACGCATCTCGTCGCAGCACACCGGTGCTCAAAATGCGGCAACGCAAGCCGCCTCTTCCTTTCAACCAATCCTCGGCTCCCTTCGCTACGGCTTGCTCCATCCAGTGGCAGGGGCGGCATTCTTCCGTGGCGGCGAACTCGATGCCTTGGAGCGTGAATTTCGTGCCGATGAGCGTGTTGAGCTCGAGGCCTGCAGTGATCACGTTGCGGCGAAACGCAGCAGGGGAAAGCTCCGGTACTTTGAACTCGCGGCGCACTTCTTCAAAAACATTTTCGTCAAAAAATGTGATCTGTCCTTTGTAGTCCGGGCGGTAACCGTAGAAACGATCACCTTTCAGTCCGTAGTCTTGCACGCACTCGACTTCGGGGACCTCGACAATCGGATTTTCTCCGGCGGGTTTGCCGTAGTTGCCAAAATAATTATGGCCGGGGGAAATGTAGATGTGGCAGACGCGCATGTCAGCGATGCGCGGCTCGCTCCAAGGCCACGGCGCAGGCTTTGTAGCTGGGCTGGCGCGAGTGCGGGTCGAAGGCAGGGTAGGTCAGCCGGTTCACTTCGTCAAAGTGCATCGGCATAAAAATCTGCCCGACTTGCACCGTGGGCGTGATCATGGCGGTGGCCTGGGCTTCGCCGCGACGGGACCAGACGTGAACCTTGTCGCCGGATTTCACTTTCAGGCGGGTGGCGTCTGTCGGATTTAATTCCACGTAGAGCGAGGTGGGCGCGAGTTTACGCAGCACGCCGCTCTTGTTGGTACGCGAGCCGGTGTGCCATTGCGCGGAGGTGCCGCGACCGGTGAGCAGCAACAGCGGATATTCCGTGTCGGGCAATTCCGGCATGGGGCGCGGCTCGTCGAACACGAACTTGGCGCGCTTGCGTGGCGTGAAGAAATTTCCGTCAGCGAACAACCGGCGTTCTTGCCCGGGCGGCTTCGCGCCGGCCTCGGCCGCCTCGGCTTCCGTCCACGGCCATTGCACCCCGCCGGACGCGGTGAGGTGCGCGTGATCTTTCACGCCGGTGAAATCATAGGGCTGGCCACGCGAGAGTTCTTTCAGGATTTGAAAGGCATCCTCCGGCGATTCCCAGCGGTCGAACCTTTCGCCGACGCCCCAGTATTCGGCGACGAGTTTGAAAATGGCGAAGTCGCTCAGCGCAATGCCGGGCGAGCGCGCGACTTTTCTCACGGCACCGAGGCGGCGCTCGGAGTTGATGAAGATGCCGGCTTTCTCGCCCCAGCCGGCGGCGGGCAAAATCAGATCGGCGGTCTGCGCGGTGTTGGTCGTCGTGTACATGTCCTGCACGACGAGGAAATCCAGTTTCTCGCGCAGGCGCGCAAAGCGTCCTTGGTTGATCCACGAATGCGCGGGATCGGTGGCGATAACCCAGAGGCCGCGGATCTTGCCCGACTCGATGCCGTCGATGATCTGATCGTAGGCCCAGCTTTTTTCCGTGGGGATCACGCTGGGATCGATCTCAAGAATCTTCGCGACGTGCGCGCGGTGCTCGGCGTTGCCGTAGTCGTAGCCGCCCAACAGAGAGGTCGCATTGCCAAACAGCCGCGAACCCATCGCGTTGCACTGGCCGGTGATGGAATTCGCGCCGGTGCCGGGGCGGCCGATCTGGCCGGTCATGAGCGAGAGATTGATGATCGCCTGCGCGGTGCGGGTGGATTCGTGGCCTTGGTTGACGCCCATCGTCCACCAGAGGGAAACGCGCTTCGTACGATCCGCGATGTCGACGGCGAATCGGTCGAGCTCGTCCGGGGTAAGTCCGGTGGCGGCGCAGACCCGGGCGGTGGTGAATTCGCGGGCGTGGCGCGCGAACGCTTCGTAGCCATCCGTGTGCGCGTCGATGAAGGTTTGGTCGACGGCTTCGAGGGTGATCAGTTTGTTGGCCAAGCCGTAGAGCAGCGTGAGATCGCTCTTGGGTTGGATTGCGTAGTGTTGGCTCGCCGCCATGGCGGTCTCGGTGCGGCGCGGATCGACGACGATGATGCGCGGGTTGCGCTTATTATTCATCACGCGCTGCCACATGATCGGGTGGGCGATGCAGGGATTGGCGCCGAAGAACACCAGCACGTCGCTCTCCTCGAAATCCGCGTAGGTGAACGGCGGCGCGTCGAAGCCGAAAGATTCTTTGTAGGCGACGTGGGTGGTAGCCATGCATTGGCGCGTGTTGGAATCGAGGTGCTTTACGCCCATTCCGAATTTCGCCACGGCGCCGAGCAGCGCCATTTCTTCCGTCACGATCTGGCCGGTGCTGAGCACGGCCACACTGTCCGGGCCGTGGGTCGCCTGTACTTCCTTGAAGCGTCCGCAAAACATACTGAGCGCCTCATCCCAGGAAACCGAAGCCATCGAACCGTCGGGTTGGCGCAAGAGCGGTGCGGTGGCCCGGTCGGGCGCGGCGAGGGGCGTGAGCGCTTCCCAGCCTTTCGGGCAGGCCATGCCGAGATTCACCGGGTAGTCCGCATCGGGCGAGAGGTTCACCGCTTCGCCATTTTTATCGAGGTGAACTTTCAGCGAGCAACCGGTGCTGCAAAATCCGCAGATCATCGACGTGGTCGTGACTGGTTTGAGCCGCGCGGGGATGAGGCCGAGCCCGAAGTTGCCGGGCCGCAAGACGAGTTCGCTCGTCATCGGGCCGTCGACGGCCCGCAGGAAATTTTGGACAGCAGTCGTCATGTGGTGATACCTCCAGCAGAAGGCATGCCGGGCATCTTGGGCGAATCCACAGCGCGGAAGAAGAGATAGCGTTCCGCCAACTCACCCGCGAAAAGCAGCGCCACCAGAGCGCCCTGCAGCGGCAGGCTCAGCGGGCCGGGCAGGAGGTTTGTCATATAATACGTTACAAACACGCCGGCGGCTCCGAGCGTATAGCGGAGGATGGTGGCGCGGCGGAGCGGGCCGCGCAGCAGGCGGGCGGAGATGCTTTTGCCGGTGAGCGAAAACGTTTCGAAGACGAGTTTGAGGGTGAGCGCCTGGGCGGCGTATTGCGGGGCGACGATCGCGAGGGCGAGCACGGTGCCGGTGCCGAAGAAGCGCGGGAAGGTCTGGCTGAAGCGCCAGAAACTCCGGCGCGTATCGACGTAGATCATCACCGAGCATAATAAGCCCACGAGGCCGGTGAAGACGGTCATGACATTAAACATCGGCATGCTTTCGCGGATGACCAAAAAGCCGACCCACGCGCCGAAGAGCACGGCTTCGCGGCTGAACCAGGATTGGCGCAGGCCGAGGAAAACCCGCCACGCGCGCAGCGGCTGGCCGAGATGGAGACTGGCGCACGCGAGACCGATCGCGCCCATCACGATCGGAACCCAGTGCATAAACGCCGGGGCCCCGACGGCGAGCGGGAGCAATTGGATGACTTGCGTGCCAATGGCGGCGGGCAACAGTGTGAGCATCACGACCAGCGGCCAGTGCGGCGGTTGCGGGCGGAGCGCGGTGGCGTCGGCGGCGCGGGCGTTTTCCGGGAGGGCGCGTTGGGAAACGTAGCGCGTGGTGGGTTGCGTGTTATCCGGGGCGGGTGCGGCGGCGAGGAACTTCGAGGTATCGACGCGCTCTGGCTCGGAGTGACGCACGCTGACGGTGACGATACTGATGGCCGACGTGGGGCAGGCTTGCACGCAGGCCGGGGCTTCGCCGGCGGCGAGGCGTTGGTGGCACATGTCGCATTTGCGGACGATGCCGAGCCGCTCGTTGTACTTCGGCACATCGTACGGGCACATCAGCACGCAGTATTGGCAGCCGATGCATTGATCATCGAGGTGAAAGACGATGCCGGTGCGCGCATCTTTTTCGTAGGCGAGCACCGGGCAACCGTTCAAGCACGCGGGATCGGCGCAATGGTGGCAGGCGGTCGTGATGGTTTGCTGGAACGGCGCGGCGGGGGTGCCACCGAGGAGCAGCCCGACGTCGCGCCAGCTTTCGGTTTCGTCGAGACCGTTGAGCGAGTTGCAGGCGGTGACGCAGGCTTTGCAACCGGTGCAGGAATCGAGATCGACCTCGAAGGCGTATTGTTCGTACGGGCCGGGCTTCGAGAGGGGGATGAGGTCGCGATAAACCGATTCAAGCGCGGGCTTGGCGGTGCGGGAGTGCGCCTCGGTGAAGCGCGCTACCGGAGTCTGGAGGCGCTGTTGCTCCTCCAGATACGCGTCGATAATACTTTTGTTGGGTGCATCCAAGAGAATGGGTCGGTTAGTAGACGTCGCGCTGATAGCGCTTCGTGTTTTTCAAACCTTGGACGTAGTCGATGGCCTGAGCTGGCGTGCAGCTGCGGACGAGCTCGACGACTTTGTGCAGGGCGGCGTCCACGTCCTTGGCCATGCGGCTGGCGTCGCCGCAGACGTAGAAACTCGCGCCGGCTTCGAGCCAGGCAAAGAGTTCGCCGGCCTTTTCGATCATGCGTTGTTGCACGTAGATTTTTTCCGTCTGGTCGCGGGACCAGGCGAGATCGAGGCGGGTGAGATGACCGTCCTGCTGCATGGCGAGTAATTCGTCACGATAGAGGAAATCTGTGGAGGAACGTTGGTCGCCGAAGAACAACCAGTTTTTTCCCTTGGCCCCGGTGGCGCGACGTTCCTCTAAAAACGCGCGGAACGGGGCGATGCCGGTGCCGGGGCCGACCATGACGACGGGTTGGTTACCATCGGTGGGCAGGCGGAAATTACTGTTCGAGTGGATGAACACGCCGGCCTTGCCCACGGTCAGCGCGCGTTCGGCGAGGAACATCGAGCAGACACCTTTGCGGTTGCGGCCGTTGGCTTCGTAGCGGACGGCGCCGACGGTGAGGTGAACCTGGCCGGGATGAGCTTTCGGCGATGAAGAAATCGAGTAGAGGCGCGGCTGAATTTTTTTCAGTGTGGCGACGAAGACGGCGAGCGCGGGCTTGGTGGCGGCTTCGAGTAACAGATCGAGTACGTCGCGGATGGCGGGGGCGGAAGGAGTCTTGCCCGCCGCGCTGGCGGTGCCCGTGCTCGATGGAGCAAGCAGATCAATCAACGCCTGACTGGGCCGGCCGAGATCGTAGTGAACCGTGAGGGCGGTGCGGAGCGGCAGTTCGCCCATCGCGGTGGTGACCGATTCTTCGCCGGTGCAGCCGAGGGCGCGAATGACATCGCCGACGAGATCCAAGCAATTCTGCGGATAGACGCCGAGTGCATCGCCGGTTTCGTAGGCCAAGTTGGAACCGTCGAGGGAGAATTCGAAATGGTTCACTTCCTTGGCGGAGCCGGTGACGTTCAGCGCGCGATAAGCGAGCACGGGCGCAGGGAAAGGATTTTTCTTCGAGTAACCGGTTTCTTCGGTGGCGGCCTCGGGGCTAGCGGTGGTGGTGGCGGACACGCTACTGGAAGTGGCGCTGAGCGCGCCGAGGGCGGCTTCGAGCCAGTTGCCGAACGCGGCTTCGTAATCGAGATCGCAATCCACGCGGGCGCTGGCGCGGATCGCGCCGCATTTTTCGAGCAGCGCATCGAACTCGCGGCCGCATTTGCAGAAGTGCGCGTAGTGGGTGTCGCCAAGCGCGCAGACGGAAAAACGCAGATCAGTGAGCGAGGGAACTTTGCCGCTGGTGAGCGCGGCGTGCAGGGCCTTCGCGTTGTCGGGCGGTTCGCCATCGCCGTAGGTGCTGGTGACAATGAGAAGATTTTTGGTGGCGGGAAGTTTGCTGGCGTCGAACGTGGCCATGTCGGCGACGGTGGCGGCGAACCCGCGCTTGGCGGCGGCCTTCGCGGTTTTTTTCGAGATGGCTTCGGAGGTGCCGGTCTGGGAACCGAAGAGAATCGTCAGCGGGATGAGCGCGGCGGAGGTGGCGGTCGCGAGGGTCGGGGTGCCGTTGCCGTTACGCGAATAAATGCCCGCGAATAAGCCGTTCAGCCAGGCGCGTTGTTCGGGGCTGAAAGGTGCGGAGTCAGGGATGAACGGAGTGGGCGGGTTCATGCGGCGAGGATCGCCTTAAGTTCGTCCACCGAATGGCGGCGCGTCCACTCGATGAAACTCTCCTTAGCCGTACGGCGTGCCGTATACGTACGCAGGATATTTTTGACGAAATCGTTTAAGCCCGAAGCGGGGATGCCGCGAAAGACTTCGCGGGCGATGCCTTGTTCGTGATCCATGCCACCGCCGAGCACGACGTGGTAGCCGTCGGAGCCGTCGGCGAGTTTGGCGCCGATGAAACCGATGTCGCCGGCGTAGTGCTGGGCGCAGGAATGCGCGCAACCGGTGAAATGAATATTGAGCGGCGTGTCGGTGAGTTTGCTGTCGGCGAGCTCGGCGAGCAGGGAGGTCGCGTGGGCCTTCGTGTCGGCGGCGGCGTATTTGCAACCGCGGCTGCCGGTGCAGGCGATGATGCCTCCGGCGGCGGCGCTCGCTTCCGTGTAGAGACCGAGGGCGACGACGGCGCGGCGGACTTCAATCACGGCCTCGGCGGTGAGGTGGGGGATGATGACGCTTTGCCAGACGGTGAGGCGGAGTTCGCTGCGGCCGTATTTCTCGGCGAGCGTGGCGAGGCCGCGCATTTGCTCGGCGGTGAGTTTGCCGGCGGCGGTGCTGATGCCGAGATAGTTCAGGCCGGGTTGCGTTTGGTGGTGTGCGCCGAGCCAGCCGTGTTTCACGACAGGCTGGCGCGGTTCGCAGGCGGCGAGAGGTAAACGGCCGAGCGGGAACGCGAGTTTGGTTTGCGTTTCCTCGATGAATTTTTCGACGCCGATCTTTTCGAGGACGTACTTGAGGCGGGCCTTCTTGCGATTGGTGCGATCGCCGTGGGCGGCGAAAACGCGGATCATCGCGGCGGCGACGGCGACGGCTTCGCTGGGCTTGATGAGCAGGCCGGTGTCGCGGGCGAAATCGAGGTGGCCGGTGATGCCGCCGAGTTGGACGCGGAAATAAACGCCCGGAGCGGGCGGAGTTGAGAGCTGAGGGTTGAGAGTTGCGAGCGAGGATTCCGTGACGCGGCAGGCGAAGAAACCGATGTCGTTGGTGTCGGCGGCGGCGGAGATGCGGCCGCCGCTGTCGAAGGCGACGTTGAATTTGCGCGGCAGGCCGTACATGTCGCGGTGATTCAGAATGTAGTGGTGCAGCGCCTTCGCCATCGGGATGACGTCGAATAAATCCTCGGGATCGAAGCCGCTGGTGGGCGTGGCGGTGACGTTGCGGATGTTGTCGGCGCCGGAGCCGCGTGAGGTGAGGCCGAGCTCTTGCACGCGAGTGAGCACGGAGATGATGTCGCGTGGTTTGAATTCGCGGAGCTGGAGGTTGCCGCGCGTCGTGAGGTGCGAGTGACCGTTGCTGAGCTCCTCGGCGAGATCGCCCAAGCCGCGCAATTGGGCCGAGGTGATCACGCAGCCGGGAACGCGCAGGCGCAGCATGAAACTGTCTTGCGCGGGGGCGACGTAGAAGAGGCCGAAATATTTGAAACGAAAGGTATCGGGTTCGTCGGGAAATTTATCGGCATCGGCGTGGGCCACGAGTTTCGACCAGATATCGAGCGGGTTTTCGTCGTATTTCCAGCGCTCGGGTTTCGAGAGATCGTCGAGTGGTGTGCCGAAGACGGTATCCTCGGCGGGAGGCAACGCGAGATTACCGGAAGCGGCGTTGGCCGGATTGGCAGTGAGGAGACCGCCGGCGGTGTGGCCGGCGAAGGTGCCGCTGGCGACGACTCCGGCCATGAATCCTTGGAGATATTCTTTTTGCTCGCTGGAAAAGCCGGTGGTGGGGAATGCGGTGCTCATGAATTAATCAGATCCGGGCTGCGGCGGTTTTACCCCAGGTATTGCGCCAAGTATTCTTGATTAAGAAGAGGGCGATGAGCGCGAGCGCGCAGAGACCGGCGAAGAAGACGATGCCGGTGTTGTAGTTGCCGGTGTACTGTTTGGAGACACCGAAGAGCATGCCGAGGGCGAAGCCGCCCAACCCGCCACCGCAACCGACGAGGCCGGTCATGAGACTCATCTCCTTGTTGAAGCGTTGCGGGAGCAATTGGAAGACGGAGCCGTTGCACATGCCGAAGGCGCCGGAGGCGATGAAGAAGGCCCCGCCGCAAAGCCACAGATTGGTGGAAAGGGCGGCGACGACGAGGGCGCAGCCAGCGAGGGAAAAGAAAATGCTCAGGGCGCGAATACCGCCGATGCGATCGGCGAGCGCGCCACCATAGGGCCGGCCCAGCGCGCCGACCAAGGTGCAGAACGCGGCCATTTCACCGGCTTGCACGGGCGAGAGGTGGAATTGATCCTTGAAGTAGATGGCGAACGCGGTGGCGAGGCCGACGAAACCGCCGAAGCTGATCGTGTAGAAAAAGCAGAACCAGTGCGCGTCGCGGGAGCGGAGGACGTTGAGGTAGTCGGCGAAGGATTTCTTTTTCACGAGGCCCGGCGGCTCTTTGGCGAAATAAACATACAGCGCAAAAGCGATCGCGAGCGGGATGAGCGCGAAGCCGAACACGGATTGCCAGCCGAAGGCGTTGGCGATGCGCGGGGCGATGAGGTGATCGATCACCACGCCGATGTTGCCCGCGCCGGCGAGTCCGAGCACCACGCCTTGCAGATGCGGCGGATACCAACGGCCGGCTTGCGGCAGCGCGACGGCGAAACTCGCACCGGCGACGCCGAGGATGACGCCGAGCATCAACGCTTGGCTGAGATTATGAATGCCAAAGTACCAGGCGCAGGCGAGACCGGCCATGACGACCAATTGCGCGAGCATCCCGGTATTCTTGGTGCCGATGCGATCAACGAGCAGGCTCAGCACGATGCGCAGAAATGCGCCGGAAAGAATGGGCGTCGATACCATCAGGAATTTCTCCTGAGTGTTCAGTCCGAGTGATGGGGCGATCAAGGCACCGAGCGCGCCAAGCATCGTCCACACCATGAAGCTTACGTCGAAATACAGAAAAGCCGTGGCGAGCGTGGGCCAGTGACCGTGGGCGCGGAGCTGGGTGTAGACTCCGGCCTTGGTTGGCGCGGCAGCAGCGGGCGCAGCGACGACGGCAGGCGCGGTCGGGGGCACATTGAGCGTGGAGGCGGGAAGGGTGGCGGCTGATTCCATAAGAATAACCGACCTAAAGCGCGCCCTATGCCAGAGACGGTATTACCTGCGTAAATAATCACGCAAATATTTCATCACACTAATGAACGGCGTTCATTAATCGGGCTTCATTTGTGGAACTCACGGTTGCAGTAAGTGTTTCAGCCTTTCATGCCGGCTGCGCGCTTACCGCTCCAACGCGCGAAACTGCTTTGGAAGCGGGTGAGCGAGCTGACTGGCACTGAAGGCGTGCGCGAAAATGGCGGCGGTAGATCGAAGTCAGTGTTGCGCAGCGGGCGCAGGTGGCTGCGTTCTTCCAGGAACGTGATCAGGTGTTCGCGGCAACGGTAGTATTCCGGGTCTTCCAGCAATTGGGCGCGGCAGCGCGGACGCGGAAATTTAACTTCCAAAATATCGCCGATGGTGGCGGCGGGGCCGTCGGTCATGCAGACGACGCGATCAGAAAGAAAAAGTGCCTCGTCGACGTCGTGTGTGATGATGAGGGCGGTGATTTTCAGGCGTTGCCACATTTCGAGCAGCACGTCCTGGAGTTCGGCGCGGGTGAGCGAGTCGAGCATGCCGAACGGTTCATCGAGCAGCAGCATCTTCGGCGAGAGTGCGAACGCGCGGGCGAGACCGACGCGCTGGCGCATGCCTTGCGAGAGTTCCGCCGGATGCTTGTTCATGGCATTGCCCAGCCCGACGAGCTCGAGATAATACTCGGCGATCTCGCGGCGTTCCTTGGACGTGGCGGTGTAGAAAACCTGGTTGATGCCGATGAGCACATTGTCCAGCGCGGACAACCATGGGAGCAGGCAGGGCGATTGAAACACGACGCCGCGATCCGGACCGGCGTCGATTACCTGTTTGCCGGAGAGGGCGACACCGCCGGCGGTGATGTCGGTGAGGCCGGCAATCATCGAGAGCACCGTAGATTTGCCGCAGCCGGAGTGGCCGATCAGCGAGACGAATTCACCGCGTTCGATCTTGAGGTTGAAATCCTCGACGATGACGGCGGGTCCGTACGATTTGGTGACTTGGGAGAGATCGAGGAAGGAGGACATGGTTGGAAAAAGACTGAAAGGAGGAAGGACTGAAGGGCGGAAGAGGAAATGCGACGTGAATGATGGACTCTGGAATGAGTCTGCGGGTTCGTTGGGCGGGGGAACGTGGGCTTGATTCAGCCTTTCAGATTTTCAGTCCTTCAGTCATTTTTTCTCGGCGGCGGGGGCGCTGGCCCCAGCTGAGGATCGGTCGGCCCAGCATGATGTCTTCGGGAATCAAATCGGGAGCGGTGCGCTCGGTGCCGACGCCGGTGCGGCGGGCTTGGCCGAGTTCGAGCAGACGCGTAGTGATGACGGCGCGGAGGTGTTTGAATTCAGGATCGTGGTTCAACTCCCGGCGATCGCGCGGATGGGGCAGCGTGACGGCGAAAGATTCGGCGAGCGTCGCGCCCGGAGCGGTCGTGAGCGGGATGATGCGATCGGCCATGAGCAGCGCTTCATCGACGTCGTTGGTGATGAGCAAAACCGTTTTGCGATCCGCTTCCCAGAGATGGACGATTTCCTGCTGGAGCGAGCCGCGCGTGAGGGCGTCGAGCGCGCCGAGCGGTTCGTCGAGCAGGAGAATGGCGGGATCCATCGAGAGACCACGCGCGACGGACACGCGTTGGCGCATGCCGCCGGAGAGCTGGCGCGGGAGTTTGTCGCGCGCCTGGGTGAGTTTCACCATATCGATCCAATGCTCGACATGGGCCTGGCGTTTTGAATCCGACCAGTCGGGGAAACAACGGTTCACCGCGAGGGCGATGTTGTCGTACACGGTGAGCCAGGGCAGCAGGGAATAATTTTGAAACACCACGCCACGCTCGAGCGAGGGACCGGTGATGGGTTTGCCGTCGAGCGTGATGGTGCCGGAGTCGGGAGCGATCAGGCCGGCCACGAGGTTGACGAGTGTGGTCTTGCCCGAACCGGAGTAGCCGACGATGGCGACGAATTCGCCGCGTTCCATCGTCAGGTTGATATCGCGCAGCACCTCGGTCGTGCCGCTGGAGGTGCGGAACGATTTGCTGACGTTTTTGAGTTCGAGGAAAGGCATGGGTCAGTTCTTTTTGTGAAAATATCGGGAAGTACTGGCGGCGGAGAAGAAGGCGACGGCGAGAGTTACACCGGGAGTAAGCAGGCTCTTTGCCACAACGGTCGTGGAGAAATCCCCCTGCCACCAATGGTCGCCCTGATTGATGCAGGCTTGAAGCAGTCCGACCGGCAGGGCGATGCGGGCTGCGCGCCACCAAAGGGGGCGCGCAGCCAGAACTTCGAGCCAGCTGGTGGGAGGGAGACGCCATTAGAATTTCACCATGAGTTGCGCGTAGCCGAACGAGGCGTTGTCGCCGCGGCCGAGGGTGGTGCCGACTTTGCGGGCGGCGGGCAGATAACTGCCGGACCAGAAGTAACTATAGCCGAGCAGGATTTCGTAGGGCGGGCTGGGCGACCAGGTCCAGGTGGCGTCGAATTCGCGGCCGAGACTCTTGGGGAGGCCGGCGCGGATACCAACGGCTGGAGCAATGACCGGAGTGATGGCGTTGGCGCGGTACCAGAGATCCTGCGTGGTCTTCAGTTGGAACCAGTGGTAATCGAGACGGAGAATGGATTTCTTCAACGAGGAATCGACGAGAGCGAAGGGCTTCAGGCGCAGGGTGGCCGCGACGTTGCGCATGTTTTTCCAACCGAGCACATCCATGTAGCCATAGAATTTGTGGTTGGTGTGGAAAAGATTCAGGAAGCTGTTGCTCTTTTTACGTGCTTTTGATT
>ENA-ORBV01004410-ORBV01004410.1-microbial-mat-metagenome-genome-assembly--contig:-NODE-4410-length-27062-cov-10.313174_pt1 | contig 27062 bp, 45 predicted proteins | sample MGYA00237777_ERZ505514 | MGnify/ENA primary metagenome ERZ505514 (study PRJEB26160, sample SAMN06269048) | microbial mat metagenome | isolation source: Oligotrophic lake microbial mat | place...
GGCTGGTCCTCCGGGGGTAGGGGTATCTCCTGCTGGGGTGAGCTTGAAGTGTCTGGGATTGTTCACGTCATCGTCTCCTTTGCTGCGTTCATGCCTTTTTGGACCCTTTGTTTCAATCGGATCTCGAGGTCGTCGATCATGCAGAGCTGGGCGATCTCTGCCAAATATAAGCCCAATTCCCTGTTTCCTTCACGGTACAGGTGTTTCAGTTTGCTTGTAGCCGCTTTTTCCATTTGATCAAGTTCAGGCCGAAGTTCATTGAGAACGATGGTGGACGTCTGCCCTTTGGCGACTTCCTGCATCTTCTGACGGTGCTTATCAGCGTCTTTCACGTCTTATCCTTGAGGTCGAGTCATACCAGCGAGCAAGTCCGCTCGCGGGAGATTAAGACCGGCTTCCGCCGCTCTAGCGCCAGATGCCGCTTGAGGGATTTGGGACTGCCTATCCGGCGAGGCCTGGCCTTCAGATCCAGGGACCATTGAGGGTCGGCCCTGCATCTCTGCCCCAATCTGACCTGCGACAGACTGCAACCCTGACACGTTCGGCTGCTCAGACGCAACCCCATCTACAGGCAAATCGTCGCGCTTGATCTTACTTTCGTCGATATCGAGGTTCTTGATGACTTCGCCCAAGAATTTCGACATGTCGTACTTCCGGGAGAATTCGGCCATCAACTCCGGAGAGCCGGCCAAGGTTTGCAGAAGTGCGGCGAGCTTTTGGAAATCCTGCATCTTGTGCAGCGTGGTCGATAGCCCGTAGGCTCGGAATTTGGAGCCTTGGGCCGTATCAGAAAAGCGGTCGGCCGGGGACATAGTGGCCAGTTCGTTCGCGCGTTTGTCTCCAAAAAGGGCCTTTATATCCTCGGAGTCGAAGTCGTCGTAGTGCTGAGCGATAGTCATCCAACATTTCCGCAGCGTCGGGCTGATGTGGGTATCTTCAATCACCTTGGCGATACCGTTCATTGAACCAGTGATCGCTTGATTAGATGCAACAATTTCCGTAGCCTTCACTTCGCGTTGAGCGAGCATTCCTGTGCGCGAGTCTCCCGACATGGAGCTGGCGAAAAACTCGCGGTCGGTGATGTTGTAAATGTTGGCGGCTTGGGAGAACTCCGTTCCGGTATCCACCCGTTCGTAGGGCTGCTGTCCAGGGGGGCAGGCGGTGGAGGTCTTAAGTGTGGTACCAGGGGGGATTCCCTTGGCGATCTGTCCTGGGTCATCGAGCCAATGCTCCCGGATCGTCCGAACTCCCCACACTGACTGCTTTCCGGCATCGAGCATGAGGTTGTAAACTTCGTTCTGGGCGAGGTTATGTTTGGTCGGAGCGTCGGCGAGGGCGCGGTGCTCGACCGAGAAGGGCACCCGAAGAATAGGGGAGACAGTGAATGGTGACTCCTGATGCCAGAGAGGATTCGGCTTCGGAGGTCGGATCAACCAGCGGTCATTGGCGATGGCGCAGACAGCATTCCTATGAAGAACACGTCCAGTCTGAGGGTCCAGGATGGTCCCCCAGCATTCTTTAATGACGACGCGCTTCCTGATTCCGCCGTTATAATCGACGTCCTGATTATTCTCGCGTGCGCGCTTCACGTTTTGATCTCCGGCGCCGGAACCTGCTGAAGTGAAGCACTGGGTAACTGCTGCCATGTCGTAGTCTTCAGGGTGTTGCTCAGCGATTTCGAGTAACTTCCAGTAGTCCATTTCGATGACTTCAATTTCGTACAGCTTTTCTGCGGTGGGATCCTGATGAAAGTCTGCCGGACGGACGAGATCCAATGAAAGTTGCCACACGTCTTTTTCATCACGCATTAACGCGCGATGGACGCCACGGTCCGCGTTCACTCGTAGCTCTGTGCGGAACTTCACGCGCGGAACCTTTTTACCTAGAACTTTCGTGATCATGAGGGCTTGAAGTGCACCAGTATGCAGCGCGTCCGACATGTGAGTGTAGAACTGCGCCTTTTCGAGCTGATGCCGAAGAACGCGTTTCATTTCGTCAGCGGTGATTTTACCCTGCAAGGCGCCCGGCTGGCGCTCGATGGTGAACCAGTCGCCTTTATCGACAAGTCCTTGCAGTAGAGTCGTCTTGAATTGCTCGACTGCGGCCTGTTGTTTCGCCAGGAACTCCGTCGACTGACCTTCGATCTTGTAGGAAAAATCCTGACGAAGATGGAAGCAATCCAGGTTTTGCTCGTTCTGAGCGATGCGCGTTTTCCGCGCGGCTTCTGATTGAGTGAAGTACGCCTGCACCGTTTCGACAACAGGGGAAACTTGATCTTTTTTGGCGGAGTATTTAGCCATAATGAAATCTAGCCTCCTTCAATGAGACTGTCACCTACGGTTGTTGAACCCTGGAATGGGGATTGATCCGGAATTCGTCCGGTGCTTCAGCAGGGTACTGATGCTCCCGCAGATCATTTGAAAGGCGTCGTGCGGGTGAGAGTAGCTATTCTTCAGTGCTTTTACTATCTCTGGTTCTATCTCAATGGATTTCTCAGGGTACTGGTAGCCGCCCTTGAAGCCACGCACGAGGGTCGGGCAGCCGGCCAAACTAACCTGCAACCCCGGCACGACTTCATTCCCGCGCTTATAGAACCGGAGCAGGAATTGCTCGACGCCTTCGATTCGGTCATTCCATGTGATCGGGCCTGGATGAATGTTTTTGATTCCTGCGGCGAACATGTGTTGGGCGCAAGTCGTCTCATCGGTCTGGGCTCTGGCGAGGCCGGCTGGATCGATGAAGTCATAGTAGTCGCGCTTTTGATCCTGCCAGTCTGGAAATAGAAGTTTGCATCCGGGGACCACGACGTCGCCGGCAAAACGCTTGATCCCCATGTTGTTGCCGATGAACTCTTTCAGTACGACGAGCTGCCGACCTTGCAGCTGGGAGACGATGCACGCGGGGGTAAGACCGAAGTCCCACCCCCGGAGCAACGGCAAACCGCGTTCGGGCAGCAAAGTTCCCTGGGAGCCATGAATCCGTTCGTTGAAATCGTGATACACGGGCTTACCGCGAAAGGCATCCCAGTTGATTTCGTACTCCTGATTCCACTTCGCGCTCGACAGGCCGGCCCTGGCTTGGCCCTTCCACTGATCGTTACGCTTCAGTTCGTTCGCGGTGTAGTGGAGCTGGAATACGACGAATCCGTTTTTCGGGTTGCGCCAAATCTCGACGCCTTCCATCGGGAACTGCTTCCACTTTAATTTCTCGGTAAATTGACTACTCATCGTGCAAACCGTTCATTCCCGATCACGGCGTAAGGGTCTGCCTCCTGATCATCGATGGTATCGTACACGAGTTTTTGCATGTAACCGGGTGAGGCAGACGAAAGAATGGTGCAGCGGCCTCCGCCTTCTAGGGTCGGCTTCGCTGCGGAGAACGTGTCTTCCGCTTCGGACCAAAACGCGAACTCATCAAGCAGCATCCCCGAGCATGTGTACTGCCGGAGCTGATCTGCGCCCTGCCCGATACCCATAATTGAACTTTCCATGTCTGGAAATTTTAGCTGGCAATACGTCTTATCGTATTGAGGGATTAGATCGCGCGGGAAGTCTTCCTCACTGATGTTGTCTAGGATGAATTTCGCACGCTCGATAAGAGCGTCCGAGTCTTCCTCTTTCTTCGATTGGAACACTTGCAAACCATTCGACTTAAACACTGTGTCGTGCAAGTAAAGTGCAACATTCGTCCAAGTCATGAACATTCGTCGAGACTTCGGGACGATCAAGAGTGGTTCACGCTGCCATACACGGATGTACAGGGGTAGATATGAATAATGGTACGGAAACCGCTTCACTCGCTTGCTCGCGTCCACTTCGTCTTTCGTGTAGAGGATTTTGCAGAACTCCCACGGATCCAAGATAATCTGCCGGTACTGCGCGAGGCGTTCTGGTGAGTAGCGGCCTTTCATTTTTTCTAGATTTTGCTGGATGGAATTCATCAGGTCACCGTCAGATCGTCGACATACAGACTGTATGTGGTTCCGCCGTAGGCTAGTGCCTCTATTTCCACCACGCCGTTTTCAGTTGGCGTGAAGGTAAGAGTTAGTTCCTCCCATGTGTCGGCGGCGACAGATACAGAGGCCGTCACGTCATCCGTCACGCCTGCGATCTGCCCACCCAGACACGAAAGCACGCCGCTAATTCCGGTGTTCGTCCTGCGCATCCATGCTTTCACCGTGACGATAATGTTTGCCGTGCAGGCGATCTTAGCTAGCGACAGGGTGACAGGGTGGTCTGAATTTCTACTTGAAGAGGTGGGACTAAGCTGCCAAGCGATTCCTGATGCCGTATGTCTCACTGATGCAGTGCTCTGCATCGTCGCTCCGTCGGTTTTAATTAGATGTGCATCAGTAATTTGGTCGTGCTTATTGGAAAACACAGTGCCTTTACTCCCGACTACCCAGTTCGCAGTCGTGATCTCGGTACCGCTGCCAAGCAGGCAGTTGTGCATGTAAATGTTTCCACCTGCGGATGCCCAAATATCACCGTATACGCAGCCTTCCGTGGTCATATTGTAAATGTAGATCTCACTAGATCTGTAACCTGAGCTGTAAGATGACACAGCGAACACTGCGGAACCATCGCAATTCAAGACATAGTTATTGACGCCCTTTATCACTGCACTAATGCCTTCAAGGCGAATGGCATCATTAGCTAGAGAGTAGAGACGTATGTTTTTACCTACGAAATTATCAGAGACTACCCAGATTGCGATGGAATCTGACCCAGCATTGAAGTGTTCATTAACCACGAGTCCTTGCATGGAGTCTGCACTGCAATCGATTCCTCCACCAACTAGGCTGCAAAAATAGGCGTTACTCAACTTAGTGAAACGCATCGGTGCTGTGCCCTTAAGTCCAGTAAAGGCACGAGTTCCGCAAATTCTATTGTACTTCTGATGATCTTTTACGTTGCCATTCAGTACGATCCCATTGCCATTGGAGAAATCTAAAAAAGTGTATCCAGTCTGAGTTGTCATCGCGGTTCGATCGTATCCGCCTTCGTAGTAAATTGGCGCCACACCTGTACCGGCGACTTGAGAAGAATTAGGGCTTTCCGTGGAAGTCGCCGGAGGGGGCATCCGTATCGGCTCGCGCTTATACGTCGTCACGCTTTCCGTGCTTCCTGGGTAAGTTCGTTGGCCGTCAGTATTGAGATTTGGGCCGCCACCAATTCTACAGTCAGTGCCGTCGATGCTCTGAATTCCCCACCACGCTTCATTTGTGGTGTTCTTTGAGATTAAAGAGGTCAAAGAGATCGAGTCATCCGAGCTGGCAGCCTTACAGGCGATGATATTATCAAGGAGAACCGTCACGGTGCCTGGGTCACTGACCGCATAAAGAGCAATTGACCGGACTGTAGTAGATAGGGCAGATCCAAGATTTAATGTCATCGGGTGCCACGCGTTAACTATCCCGATATTAAGAACGGTCACTGTGCTAACGGGCGTATCCCCCGCTGCATCACTGCAAAGTTTAATTTCAAATACTCCTGATGCAAATAAAGCATTGGCTCTGATCCAAAGAGAAACTTGCTGGAATCCTGAGAAATCAGTGGTTGATCCTAAGTCGAAGTAAGCGACTTTTCCGGTGGTGAACCCAGCTGCGATGGCAAGGGAGCAGGAGTTAGCACCTTGCCGACGTGTCCCTGATGTGGCTGCAGTGACGTCAGCGGAGGCTGTCCACGCAGTCTCGCATGTAGAGAGAGCAGCTGTCAGGCCGGCAGCAAGTGTCACGGAACGAGACGACTTAGTCCATGTCGCTGAACCCATGGAGGTTGCGTCTTTAGATGCCATCACGCGAGCAGTATCGCCAGCTACAAGGCCCTTGGCCGCAGTGAGTGCAGATATGGTTTTGAGGCGCTGAGCGAAGGAGGCCCCGGTATTTGCGTCGTTACCGCCTTCGTGATCGATGTACCATATCGACATTTACTTTCTCCAACGGAAGAGGCCAAGAAACCACGCCTTGAGTCTCGCCAGCTTGGATGGCGGTGTGAGCGTGGCCACTGACGTTTCTGGGACAGGAGTGAGATCAATTGGGTCCGCAGCGCGGATCCTGCAACGAGCGTCGATCAGAGTTCTGGCTTTTTCTTCTAGGTGCAGAAATGATGGCGCCTCTTCTGATTTTACTCGCAGCACGTCGGTAAATAAAATCCCGTCGTGATCGAATTCAACATGAGCGCACCACACGCCGTTAAAGAGTCTTTCCGGAGCGTGAATGGCTTTAATTTTCATTAGGAACTCTTTCTGAAGATGACGAATGGTTGACCATGGAAAGCATAGTCCATGGTGCCAATACTCACTGATGCGGACGTATGTCCGGCTACGAACGGCTGCGCCCAATGAGCAGTGTCCATGTTGCCCATGACAGAGATATCACTCACAACGGCCGGTGGAGCTGCCGCCGTCTTAGACAGAAGGCGAAGTGCTCTGCGGATTCCAGGGTAATTCGGAGACACGGCTACTCCTGCAAGAAGCCGATTTTAAACTGCCAGTCGGAGGGTGCGGCGACGTTGATGGTTCCGCGCGCGACGAGAACTCCCCAGATCGAAGTCTGTCGGCGGGTGTTCGTAAGCGCGGAGCTATCGCTCACGTTGCTGTCCACCATGAGGCCGACGTTTCTCGTCTGTACCTGCGTATTTGCGGCGAAATCGACGTAATCGGCGGCGAGAAAGCGCAAGGTTCCGAGCTGCTTCAGCATTTCAGCATCAGTGATTCCTTCCGTCGCTCCATCAACTCCGGTGGCAGGGAGATCGTCGAAAAGCACTAGATCGAATGGTTGAGTCTGCTTTGCTTTATCCAGCAGCACGCAGGACGCGATGACCGATGAGCTGCCATTCGTCGAGAGAGCATCCCGGATCTCGAAAGCCTCTCCCATCTGCTGCCCAGCGGTGTAGGCGCCATCAGTCAGGACTGGTGCGACGCGGGTGATGTGGGAGCGAGATTGCTTGAAGCCCATAGTGAGGTTCTCCTGTTCGTTTTTGTCAGCTTACTACAGATTCAAATCCGCTATCCACCGCTCAAGGGCGGCTGGATCGTCAAAGTCCGGCACGATGATCGGTGCCCCAGTGGTCTGCATCGGCAAAGGGTCGCGCACGCCGACTTCTATCCAGTCTGCCTCAATGTCGGTGAATTGCGGAATTCCTTGAACTCGCTGGATCTCTTCCAGCATCACGCGAACTGAGCTTTTATGAGTGACGTCGATCTTCTGAGCTGCTTTTCCTAGTGCTCTATCTTGAATTGCGACTGAAGCCGCGAGCCTGGTAGCGGGTTTCACGGTCCGATCTCGCATGATGGTCGCCTGAACCTGGATCGTCTCCGGGATGAGTCGTCGAAAAGCCTTTTCAGAATCTCCACCGGAGAGCTGCCATGTGATCTGCGCGATTTCAGCTTGCGCACGCTCCGGGAGAACCATCCACTCGATCCGCTTCCGGGAGTATCCGGTCATGGCGATCATTCGCTCGATCGACAATTGGTTGGCTGCCAAATGGAAGAGCTGAAGCGTCTGTTTTCGGTACTTCCGCGCTCTGGGCGCAGCCGTGACCGGCTGAGCCGGTATTCGGACCGGCAGTCGCGCTTCGATAGTCTCTTCTTCCCCCATTTCCCCAGAGTAGCAGGGTCCGTCAAAAATAAAACCCCCTGACCGCGAAATCAGGGGGCTGCTCCGCCGTGGCTTAAAGGGCAAGAGCTGGGGTGAGAACTAAGGGTGACAGCGGCCTATCGGCCAGTCAACCCTAAATCACCCAGATCAGACGCTCCGGGTGAAGCGCGTAGCCCCTGCTGATCGGTGTGTCGGGCTTCTGACCGAGAATGGCGTAGCCGCTGTTCCAGCCCAGTAAGAAGCAGCGCCATGAGGGGAGTAGGTTCAGGGGGACCACCTCGAACTCCCGGCCGACATGATCCAGAGTGAGCAGGACGCCTTGAATCCGCAGCTCGGCGATACTGAAATCACGATCAATCGTGCGGTCGTAAACCTTCATGGCTGGTTCGTGGGGGGGAAGGTTTTCTTTACGGACGTGCGCCAGATTAGGCACACCAGAATCAGTATCGCCAGGGATCCAGAGGCGGCCCCCCAAAGGAAGACGCGCGCGAAGTCGCCGAACGTGCAGAACATGCTCGCCTGGGTCATGCGATATCCTCAGTTCTCAGGCCGGCTGCGCGGCGTTGGTCGTGCACCCTGGATTTTAGGAGATTCTCTTCGGATTGGAGTCCGAACTTTTCGAGCTTCATCACCAGTGTCGTGCGCTTCAGCCCCAGTAGTTCCGCTGCAATGCTTCGATTGCCCTGTGCGCGAGTGATAGCTTGCGTCACCACGTCTTTCTCGATCTCGAAAAGAGTCTGTTTTAAGTCGATCCCAGCTTGCGGAAGCTCAATTTTCAGCATACTGCTGTTATAATATTGACGATCATTGGGGGTGTCAAATGGCAATAAACGTAGAAAAGCACGACATATCAGAATTGATTCAAGAAGAGGCCACGCGCGACGAGATCATGCGCGGCTTCAGGCGGGCGCGAAACGACGGCTTCCGCGAGCGAAACCGTCTATTGGTGACCGTCTGCCGGCTGGCCGCTCTGAATGGCGCGAGAATTTGGATCGGGAAGCTCGGTGAAGGGACGGCCTTCGAGTATGAATCCTCTGCGGCCGTGTTCCTTGAACTCCCCACGGGGCAGGTGAGTTTCCAGCTCAACCAGGCAGAGCTGGGATTGTTCTCGGAATTCATGGAAGCCCCACATGGGAAGTACGACGGGCATGAGTGGGAAGGAAAGTGGGTCAGGCTCGACCAGTACAGTGGGAGCCTTGGTGAGCCGGTGCCTGAAAAGCTGGACCCTGCAATCATCTCTGCCGATCTCGATCTGTAAAAACACGAATGCCTCCTGAGTTTCGGTTATGAGCCGTCTCAGGAGGCATTGCGCCACTGCGTGAAGAGCCAGTGGGTTCTGTTCAGCCCTTCTTAGGCGTGGCGCCGCCGTAGTAGTAGTGGTTGTGGTGGAAGGCGATCAGAATGTTACCGAGGGAGCGGGCGCGTGTCGCACTGATGTTCTTCGGTGCGCGGTATCGCGTGGACGCCGGCTTCCGTTGGAGTGAGATTGGAGTGAGTCGGAAATTAACTTGACGATCCACGGCGATGCTGTGGCAGCTCAAGCAGGGTTTCTGTTTTTTGTCTTTGGCGTGGTTGGCGTTCTGGATGAAAGCCCGAATGAAGGCCGGCTTGGCTTCACTGAAGAGATCAGTAGTTTCGATGGAGAGGGTTTTCATCTCCGCGATGCTGACGATCTTATCGCCGGGATCCGGCGATTGATCAGCGAAGGTGGTGGCGGAAATATTGAGCGCGAGCCCTGCGGCGAGGATGAATGCGAGTAAAATGGATCTCATAGTTGGTTTTTCTCCTTATTTAAATTCTCAATTAGAAACACTGCATCGTCAAGACGTGACAAAACAAAAAAAGTCTGCAACCCTTTCGGATTGCAGACTCTGTGTTACTGCCTCATGGCTCGGCTGGGTACGGCTTTCACTGGGATATCTCACGCCACCCTTGCGGGAAGAATGAAACCTGCTGGGGAATCCGGCCCGTAATAGGCAGCGAATCAGCGAATCAATCCCCAGTCATTCTGCACAGAGTAGCTACCTCTGCACTCATGCGGCTTTGCTAGCGTGTAATATCCAACGACAAGATTTGCGTCAACGGTTATTTTTCATCGTCTTCTTTTCGCTCGCGGGCCGGGTGCATGTTCTTGCTCTTGTAGTTCACGCCACCGCCGCCCCGGCCAGGACGGGGTTTCGGATCCTGTTGGCGCAGTTCGGCTTCGTACTCTTCAGCGTATTGAAGGCTGGATCCGATTTCTACCCCGCCCCCCTGTCGTTCCATGTGCGCGTAGAAATCACGGTTTGTAGAAAGGTACTTCTGTCCATACACTGCATCGGCTTTGATTTGGGATTTAGCCGCCTTTCGATCAGCGGCCTCATCAGGACTGTCCTTGAGCGTCTTGAAGCCGGCAGCGCGTTCGCTTGAACCGAAGCCCGCGTTGTCGTAGTGATGCATTCCGTCACCACTTTTTTTCTTGCCTCTCTTCACAGATCACCAGCCGGCGCAGGTTCGGATCCATCAGCCATGGCGATCAGCTCGGAGTCCTTCGCGTTGAAGTAATCCTGCTCGACCTGCCCAAGGCCGACGAATCGAATAGACCCGGTGCAGGTATCGCTTTCGGACAGGCTGCCCACTGGGCCGACAACAATTCGACCTTGCTGGTTCAAACCCGGCGCCTTTACGACGTCGCCGCGACTGAGTTTCCGTCCAAGTTTATCATGAGGCATAGTGGTTCTCCCTGTTTTTAGTTTACACCAGCGATCACGTTCGTCCAGTTTGATTGCAGGGTGATCTCTACGGCTGTTGCGCCACTGCTGGGGACGGCTTTGCACGCACGCGCTTTTTCTGCAGGTAATCCTGCGGCCGGTAGGGCTTCCGAGGGTCATAAAACAGATCCCCCATCGACTGTTCGTGCCTGTTTCGATCGCGCCAAGCGACGGCACCGGGAACTTCATCCCAGTTGTTCACATGTTTTTTCGCTGCGAAATTGGCGACGACAGCGGAGCCTGCAAGTCCAGAGATAATACCGGCGATCAGGATTTTACTCATAACTTAAGCCTAAAGCCGGCCGGTGCCAGGCGCAAGCTCAGTTCTGAAGAGCCGCCGTCCGTGGCAGCGGGTTGATTCAGGCTTTCGACTGCCCTTCGACGCCACGCGCTTCGCGGTCAGCCTTGCGCCTGGCGGACCACATGAGCGCGGCGGTCAAATGGAAGATCTCCATGTCGTTCTCGGGGCAAGGAAACTGCTTGTTCATCCCCTCGATGATCAGACTGGCGGCCTCGATGAGCGTATCCACTTGGCAGCCGTTCACGCCGAATTCTTTGACCGGGCCTTTCTGGATGCGGAAGCTAATCATGTTGACCTCGCTATCAACGTAGATCGGGGATGTTTTTCTCTGCTCATCAAATAGCGCCCAGTCAACGCTGCCGTCTTCCTTCTTGGGCCGTTCCTGTAACACCGCGAACGGACCAATTTGCTTCAAGTCTTTCAGTGTCTCTAAAGCCATCTCGTACTCTCTTCTCTCCGTCTGGAGCTTTGTTGTTTCATTTCGTCCTCGTTCTGAAAGAGCCGCCGGTTACGTCCGCGCTGGCCAGAACCAATGACCGGGCTTCGGGCCGACCGAGAACGGGACTTGATGTTGGAAGTAGAGGCTGTTTGGCCCGAAGGTCGCTAGCTCTACTGTTTCCGGATACGCGGCGTCTGGACCTTCAAATGCCGGGTTCACCTGCGTAATGATGGCTGGGTACAGACAAAGGCTCTCTGGACCCACGCACGCCTGCGGTGGGGCGAAGTGGACGGTTCGACCTACTGACGGCTTCTGCTGTTCTGACATGTTTTTCTCCTTTGGGTTTTGAAGGGCTTCGCGCACTTTTTCCATGGACCAATTTGTAAAGAAATACTGACCGGAGGAGTCGGGGCATTCGATCGAGTCAATAAAGACGGCCTGGAGCGCCGCGCGTAGTTTTGCGTTCTCCGCCTCAAGAGCCTTCTTCGTAAGGGCGCGTACTGGTGGTGGCTCCTGTGCCGTTGGCAGCACGCCAACCCAGCGCCGGGCTCCTGCGGCGTCAGACTCCGCCACGCGGCGGTTCCACGCGACGATGTTCGATAACCTGTTTATGCCATCCTTTCCGCAGGGTCCGACCACGTCGCAGTCGTTACACTCAACGCCCAATAGGCCAATCTCAAGACTCCGGCCTCCGCAGAACGGGCAAGGCATCAGTTCTTCGCTGGTCTCAAAGTTTGAGATAATCATTTCGTCTCCTTAAAGTGCAGGGTTTCCGCCGCTATTCCGCACATGGCCAGTATGTGCTCAAGCGCATTTACGTTCGAGCCTATAGGCATACCACCGCACATGATCTTCTCAAGTGCCGCGCGCAGTCTCTCGCACTCAGTCCGTGCGGCGTCGCGCTCGCACCACGCAGCACTATTGTTTTCAATTCGGCGTTCATTTTCAGAGCGAGCTTCGGCCTCGGCAGCATCAGCCCGCGCGCGTTCGACTTTGATGCGGGAGAGTAGGGCGAGCACCGTCGCGAGATCTGGTGTGGCTTTATGCGCTCTACAGAGGTCGCAACGCTCCAAAGTTACTCCCTCGGTATTCCAGGGCCCCCATACATGCGCGTGATTCAGGGTGCTCATGGGGCCTCCATTACAAGTTTTGTGATATCCACGCCTCGCGCCCGCTCTTTGTCCGTCAATTCTGCGTTGTCCAGGTTGCCGGACAGGTAGGTGCAGTTACCGCGAAGTCCGGATACGTCGCCGATCAAGCCGGACAGGTCGCCGATCAAGCTAGACAGGTTGCCGCGCAGGCCATAGCAGTCGCCGTACAAGCCGGTGCAGTAGCCTGCCAAGCCGGTGCAGTAACCTGCCAGGTCAGAGCAATCGCCTGCCAGGTCGGTGCAGTCGCCGCGAAGGTCAGAGCAATCGCCAGTCATTCGGGGATTCGGCCCGTCCGTGCGCCTGCCATTTGCAAAGTGATACAGGGCGGTTGTTGGTTTAATTACGAGCACTTTTTTCATTTCATTTCTCCTTTGGGCACAAGTAGCGCGCGGATCACGCGCTCACGCGCTGGTTTCATCTCCATCGGGGTATCGTTCGCGGTTTTGATGTAGGCACGACCGCGAACCATCATGAAGCCCTGTCCGGCCGCGTGTCGCATCCCCTCCCTCCACCCCTCTTCGTGTGCAGCGTGGAGGGCGTCGCGGATGCCCACGACAAGCGAGTCGTACACGTCGAACGTTGCCCCGACCCTAGCTTGACCGATAATCTTCCGCGCCTGCTTCTCAAACTCGTCCATCATTTCTCTCCTTCGGCGCGGGGCCGGGGGTGGTCATCGGCATACGCACCTTTCGCAAATCTTCATGCATCCGGCGCAGTGCCATCTCAGCCCCGGTGCAGAGTAGTGAATGAGTGTGGCGACCCACTTGCTCCGACATGTCGGGCACCAGTTTTGTCCGCCGAACTTTACGGGTTCCATCACTTCTCTCCCTTACCCGCGAGTAGCGCGCGGACATAGCCTGCTATTTCTTTGCACGCACCTATACCGCTTCCGTCCTGGTCTTCTCGGAACTCGCGGTAACTCTGCTCCCTGGCGATACCAACAAGCACTTCGTTCAGCACATCCCTCCGCCCCGCTTCGTGGGCAGAGCGGAGAGTGTCGGCGATGATGGCAGCTCGTCCCATCTCGAACTGATTTATGTCGAATGGCCGACGGTCCTTCCCGACGCAGCTGTCGTGAAGTGCTTCCAGCTGCGCACATACCTTCCGCGCCTGCTTCTCGAACTCTTCTAAAGTATCAATTTTCATGTGTATCACTGAACCACAACGACACTGGTACGTCAATGCATTGACGAGCTGTTGAACTGTACAAAATATTTACTCCCAATAGGATCCGGCACGAAAGATCCAAGGGCAGGCCTGGAGACCATTATAGGGATAATGGCGTCAAAGTCTTGGAGAGTGGAAAATTGAGTGAAACTTTGGGAGGGGTACCCGACCCTGTGACCAATGTAACAGGCATGGTCAGGGGGTCGTCGTGGCCTCGCGGCTTGCCCCGCACACGCTCGCCCTAGCTACTCACGAGCTAGTCACGCGCATCCTTGCGTCGCCCCCATGTCGGCCTGTCAGGCACGCGTCGCCTGTAGTGATCACGCTCCCGCCTGCGCTTGCCGGTCGTCAGCCACACCATGACCGACAGACCGACAGCGCACGCCACCCAATGAGCCAGCTCGACAGCCACTAGATAAACCTCTGCGAATCATAGTCGAACCAAAGCGTCCGGACCAGCTGTCCGCACCCTGCCGTGACCAGCTCAGCGTGCAACGCCTGACGCGCGGCCACTGGCATCATCGCGACGAGGTCACCGAGTGACCCCGGATCGATTCCGAGCGCAAGCCAGGCCTGATAGCCCTTTACTGTCATGCGCGCACCACAACCGCACGGCTTGCCGTCGTCGATTCGTTGTCCGCAGAGCTGGCAAGTGAATGGGGCCGTCATGCGCGCACCCTGCATTCGGCGGGCACACACGACACATTGTGAGCGTCCACGAAGTCCGACACTCTTTTAGTCATCGGCCATTTCGCACACATGCTGATGCTCGCCCCGCAAATACAGCCGTAAATGCGCTGCCTACCGCCGTTGTGTGTGATCCCGACGGGGGTCACGCGCCGAAGCGCTGGCCGATTGATTTTTCGCCATTCGTTAAAAGTTAGTGGGGTCATGACGTGAGCACCACGTAAATACTGACGAAGATGTTAACGAACGCGACCACTACGAAGGTCCGTATGGCGTAGTCAATCAATGACGCGCTCATGGCAAAACCTGGCCACGGACAACTTTGACCGACTGACCTGGAAAAAGCGTGCTCCGATAGCTAATCGTCGTCGAGAAAAACACGACTGACACAGCTATGGTTGTAACAATCACGCCCGAGAGGGCACCGGCTAGAAATCTCATAGGAGGCCCCAGGCTTTCAGTTTGTGCAGGTTCGACACTGCGAGTAGTGCGATGATTAAAAACATGGCCGCCATGACTTGATCTTTCTACGCCCAGCATGATTGCCGGGACAGTCAGTCGGTCAATCGACTGTGGTAATCATGTAACTGACAGACCGTGCTGTGTCAACAATTAATTGACACTAAATAGTGCGGACCCCCCCAAATCGATGCAGAGGCCTTCCCCCCTCCTCTATACACAATATACACAAGTCCACCCGAGCTGGTTCAAGCGTGATTGAACCAGATAATCGTCTAGCTTTGATAATGCGTTACCGCGCCCGCCGCTGATCGAGCTAGTATGCTGCTCATGGGACTCCCGCGATCCGGCCTGGGCTACACCGAGCGCTACAAAGTCGAGCTGATCAAACGCCGGATCTTGACTGATATCGCCGCGTTTTTCCTGACGCATCGTGCTCCGGTTGCCGCGAGTGTGATCGGCGCACGCTACGGTTTTGCGTGTGGCGGTATCCCATATCCCTGGCAAGATGTCCTCAGCGAGTTGGAAGCTGAAGGTCGCGTCGACATTGCAATGACGCCAAGGCTCGGCCGCCTGATCAGCGTAGTGCCAGGTCACTGGCATTGGGGACGCGCCAAGCGCTGATCCCTGTAGCCCTTCCCTTGAAGATTCCCGGTTCCCGGTTCCGCCTCACGGCGGGACTCAGCCGCGAGCGGCTTCGCCATATTCTGGGGTTTTCATGCTTTCCCGGGGATCAGCTGAAGACTGAGCTGAGAGAGAGGGGACGGGGAGCATCGCGCCTCTGGGCGCTCGCGAGGAAAGCCGTTCGCTCGCGCAGCTCGCACCCCTCCCCAAACCCCTCCCCAAGCTTTTGGGAGTCGGGTTATCCGGGGTGCTGGCTTTAGATAGCATTAAGCGCCTGTCCCGATTCTAACCCCGGCCCGGCGCATGGCTTAATCATGCTTGGCGCTGACCCTTCGCAATGGGGATTAGCAGCGCGTCCGGAGGGGTGCGTTAGAATCAAGGCCCGATTAGAATAAGTGTGATTTTTTTGTTGAACTCGAAAGTTCAGGCGTGTAATCTCAACTTATTCTAGTTTGAGCAAACTCAGAATATAGACGGTCGAAGTGAAGCGCAAGCTTTCTTCGGCCGTTTTCTTTTGACGGGCGTCAATCGGCGTCAATAATCAATCCAAAACGCACCGAAAATCACAGCTTTAGCGAAAGCGGCGCGGAATCACGTTTTTTTTAGCTTGACGGACGTCCACACATTAAATAGACCCGTCCGGCAGGCTATGACAATCATGGTCTGAACGTCAGGACGTTTTGCCTATGCTTATCTTTTTGTGTGCATTTGTATCCAACGCTCACGCGCATGGAATCGCGCATGGAATCGCGCACGCGCACCCACACGCGCCGCTCGATCCAGTAACTGACGCCGCGATCGTCGGGGCCGGGGTTTTCGTGATTTGCGCCGCAACCATCGCGCTGGGTTATATGTCGATCAAACTCGATCGAAAGAAAGCGCGCTCATGAGTTTTCAGGAACGAATCACGAATTACGTCAAAGCTTCTTTTCCGTGCGTCGCAGTTATCACAACTGAAGAGACTCGCGCGCAAGGTGATATCATCGCTGCCGCAAAAGCCGCTGGTCGCGATGTCTTTACATGGTCAGCGACCGAAGGATTGCGCGGCGTGATTCCCATCGCGCGCGTGATCCCCGACACTGAAGACCTGGGTCCAGCTTGTCAGGCTGTTATCGATCAATGCGAAAACGCAGTAATCATCTTCCGGGATCTTCATACGTGGTCCGATATTTTCGCGCGTGACCCCAAGCTTGACAGGATTTTTCGCGATATGATCGCGGAAGCGCCCGTCGACTCTTGCACGGTCATCGTAATTTCTCCGCAGTTCGCGCCGCGCGCGAGCATAGAAAAACTCGTCACGGTCATGGAATACACGCTGCCCGATCAGCCAGCTCTATTCGCTATCGCGGAAGGGATAGCGAGGGGTTTTTCAAAGCCGGATATGATGATTACACCAGAAATCCTGCGCGCGATGGGCGGGCTGTCGACCACAGAAGCTGAAAACGCGCTGGCGCTTTCATGCATCGAAACCAACGGTTTTGATCCAGCCGTGGTCTACAGAGAAAAAGTTACAGCGGTGAGGCGCTCGGGACTACTTGACGTAGTCGAGCCTGACGCGCGCGGGCTAGACGGCATCGGCGGTCTCGTTAACCTAAAAGCTTGGATCACGCGCCGTCGGCGCGCTTATTCCCCCGAAGCCGAAGCATTCGGATTACCGGCCCCGAAAGGCGTTTTGATCGTCGGCGTGCCAGGAACCGGCAAGAGCCTTTCCGCGAAAGCCTTTGGTACTGCGCTGAACGTGCCAACGATCAAGCTGGATATCGGGTCAATGTTTAACTCGCTCGTTGGCGAGTCGGAGTCAAGAATTCGTGACACGCTAAAACTTGCGGAAGCGATGGCGCCGTGCGTGCTCTGGATCGACGAGATCGACAAAGGCCTGGCCGGATCGAGTGGAGGTTCAGGTGATTCCGGCGTAGCTAAACGCGTTTTCGGGACCATCATTACGTGGATGCAGGACAGGAAGCGCCCGGTTTTTGTTGTTGCGACGGCTAACGACGTGACATCGCTCCCGCCTGAACTATTACGGAAAGGTCGTTTCGATGAAATTTTTGCGGTTGACCTGCCCGCGCCGTCCGAGCGTAACGCGATTTTCTGCATTCAGCTCGCCAAGGTCAAGCGGTCCATCGAGATCGATGGATCGATTATAGACGCTACTGAGGGGTTCACCGGGTCAGAGATCGAGTCAGTTATCCATGAAGGATTACATGCCGCTTTTGAGGCGGGGCGAGATTTGACCAGCGCTGATCTGCTAGATGCCGCGCGCGTGACTGTCCCTTTGATCACGACCGCGCGCGAGCAAATCGAAGTAATCAGGACATGGGCGAAAAATCGCGCGCGACCCGCGAGTATTGCTGACGCTGTTAATAAGTCCGATGGTTATCGTAAATTCTAAACTGCACTACTGTTAAACTGAAATAAATAAGGAATCTTTTTATGTCCACCCTGAGTTGGTCAGACCTTTTTAATAACGGTTCTATCGTTGCCTTGAATACCTCGCTGTGGCGCGCGCGAATCAAACTTCGCGCGGTTGACCTTGGAATCGAAGTAACGAAGGAAGTCCGCGACGTTTTGTCTTTTGGAACCTATCGCCTGGCCCCTGCTAAAGCTTTTGACGACATCCTAGAGCCTGCCAGGCGCGCGCGTGGAATGATCGATGATTCGTCGGTAAATTTTGGCCTGATCCGTGGCGCGCGTTTTGTTCCCGCTGATAAGCTTCCAGATTTAATCATGAACCTGGAAGGGCAAAAAACCGCGTACTACGCGGCGGTTGAATCGTTTTTGACTAATTACGATACGATGCGCGACATGACCTTGCCCACACTTTGGTCCGCTCTCTGCGCTGCCGCGAAAACTACTGACGACGCTACACGCGCTTACGAGCGGATTCAGCAGGAATACCCTGCGCGCGAGGAAGTGGCGCAGTTATTCGCGCTATCATGGTCAGTCTACGCTATCAGTGCGCCAAAGAACGCGGCCGTTGCCGGCGCCGTCGAAACTGAGGCGTCCGAAGTCAAAGGCATAGTCTCAGAAATGGTCAAAGAACTACACGGTGAGGTCTCGACGCGATTACAGGAAGTCATTGACCTGATCGCTAAGGGTGGCCGACTCAGTGAAAAGACGCTCAACTCGACTCGCGCTGTCCTAGATCGAGTCGACTCGCTGAATATTTTCGGAGATCAAGAATTATCCCGTCTAACACGCGCGGTGCGGGGAATTTTTGACGGGGCGGATCCGAATAATTTGAAAGAAAACTCGGGCGATATGTCAAACTTTGTTAACGGACTTGCTGACGTTCAAGCGGAGCTGACCGGGTCAGTCGCGCAAGCCGCCGCCGATGCGGAAGCGGCATTGACCGGCCTTGGCCGTCGGCGTTTCGCCGCCGTTGTTGCGGACACCGCCGCAGAAATGGGGCTCTAAGTTGCCTTGCGAATCACGAATCACGACGAAGATGATTAACGCTCAAAACCTGGCCACGGCGCTGCGGCGCATGGGTTACGCGGTTGCGGTTTTTGGCAACGAAAATAACGTCAACGGGACGGACGGGACGGGACGGGAGGTTAGATTTTACAGAACTAAAGCAAGCGATTCGTTTACCACGCGCGACCGACTGCCAGTCGGGATTGAAAAATCTTACGCGGAAATCGGCGTCAGGTCATGGGCTAAGTCAAACGGTTACTCGGTGACTGAGTCGAATAATGGCAAAATGACACTAGTCAATCGGAGTAAATAAATAATGTCAAAGCTGAAAATCACGATTGACGAAAACGGTAATGTGAAACTAGACGCGCGAGAAATGATCGGCGAAGAGACTGAGTTGCTCGCTGAGCTTGAGGACCTGGCTAAAAGTGTAGGCGGAGAGTTGAAAGTTGAAAAGCATATTGAAGGTGCGCACCACCACCACCACGGCAAGGGCGGCCACCACCACCGTCATTGATCGATAGCCGCCATGAGATCCCGAATCGTCGGGATCTCATTACTAAACCAAAGGGAATCCATATGATCACACAGCAGCAAAAAATCATGGTCGCACTGCGCTACGTTATTTTATCTATAGTCCCAGCTGATCGGGAAATATCCATACAGGACTTAGTCGCGACTATTCTCGCCGAAGCGGAGCTGCGGGGAATGCAGGCAAAACAGCAGACAGCCACCTCTATTGGGGACGCGCTAGCCGAATTGACCTACCAATCGGCTTTAGTGGAATCAAACCCGGAAAGCACGCCTACGGAAATCGCGTTCAAAAGAGGACCGGCTTTTGATTACTGGGGAAACTCTTATGGTGCGACGCTCAAAAGCTTTGTGGACACCGATTGTCCATGCCCAGATCATACCGCCGCAAGAGAAACGCCGACAACTTCGGCCGGTAAGTCATTGCTGCACTGATCATGGAAAGATCGGAGATTAAGTCGATGCCTTTGAAGAAATTTACAAAGCGGAATCACGTCTCACTTCCAGCGCCGACGTTCCTGCGCATCCTGAGGGCGGCGCGAAACTGGTACACCTTGGAAGAGGCAGGCGCGATTATCACTCGAACAGGTAAGCGGAAGCCTTACGATATGAGGTTACTGAGAGCCATCCTTAAGGCTGAGCGTGCATCACGGGCGGCCTTGTGATCGCGGGGCAGTTATGGCCACTGGAGCCGTGGGAAGGGATGCCCAGCGCGTGCAGTGTCGGATATGTGATCAGCATAGCAGCGCCGCATAAGAATATTTTGATTGCTCAAATTGAGGCGTCAAGACTGACACCGGAAGAGCGGATCGCAACAGCTCAGCGGATACTCGACTGCGTTAATGCGATGGCAGGTATGAAAAATCCTGCGGCGGTTAAGGGATTGATCGATGCAGTGAGGCATGGCGTGAGTAGTAAGAATGATCACGATTCCATACAGGGGATCTATGCAGCTCTAACGGCTATGGAGTGTGAAGGTTTATGATCGAGAAGAAAACCGTGGTCGAGATCTCAGAGCGGTGTCCATCCGGTTGCGACAGCGTACAGATGTTGGTGAATAACGACTTCGGTCTTTGGGTTGAATGCAGTGCATGTGAAATGACCGGCCCTGTGAGGCCCGTGCGAGAAGCGGCTATTGCCGAGTGGAATAGGCTTCCACGGCGCACCTTAAAGCCCGTACCTGATATGCCCGCTGAAGTGGTCGAGTGGACAGCTGTTACGAGTTCGATAGCAGAAATCCAGGCGATAGCCGGGGATCTCAGTGTTTTCGTGTTTCTTGGGATGCAGAAAAATGGTTGCCCAGTTCTCATTACAACTAAAATAAGTACGGTAGAACAGTCGTACCTGTGCCAGTTTCACAGTGCGCACCTGACTAAACGTTTCAATCCATAAGGAGCAGTTATGCGTCCAATTGTTAGAGCAGTAAATAGAACCCGTCTTGAAAATCAATCTAAGGGTGGGCTGACCACGCTTGCTAATCATGGCGTTGCGCATATGTCCGCCCTTGGAAAGAAGGGCGGAGCTGCCGTCGTAAAGAAGCGTGGCAAGGCGTACATGCGCGCACTGGCGAGAAAAGGCGGTGCAGTAACGGCGGCGAAACGTGCCGCCGAAGTGGAAAAGCTCCGAGCGGAACGTGATGAACATGGCAAACAACAGTCGTCCGATTAAATGCATCGGCGTCGTCACATACTGGGATGACGCCAAGGGGTACGGTTACATTCGCGCCGAGATCCCTAAAGCAGACGGAACCGTGGAAAAATTCCCGGATCTTCCGGTGCATTGGTCTTCAATTATGAGCGGCTTCCAGTCGCTCCAAGTGAATCAGCGCGTAACTATGACTGTTCGCTGGCGAGAAGGCATGGCGACCGCAGAGGAAGTCAATTTTATCAAGGTGGAGGGATTATGACGGATCCATGGATGGGCCGAGCAAGTGATTTACGTGTGTGCATCTGCGGTTGTGGGTTGCCGTTTCGAGTTTTCAAAACGAGCACACAGCTTCACGCTTCTAGATCTCATGAGTTGGACGGGGATATCAGAAGCAGGCGTCAAGATGGAACGCTCCGAAAAGGCATTGATCCGCCACCTGGCTACCTGAGGCCGACCGTTCTCGCAGTGAAACTGGGGATTAGCTTAAATCAGGTTCACAACTACCGGCGCGACGGTAGGTTTGCCGCACTGGAAGTGAAACACGGCTATGCATTCAACGAAGCTCAGTGCGTGGCAGCTCACGCGGAGATCAAAATGAACAAGAAATCGAGGAAGAAATGCGCACCACGCCCTATCCTGTAGATGAAAAATTCCTGCTTGAACAGCTCAAGGTTTTAGGCGCCTATCAAGTGGATATGGAGAAAATCACGAATACTCGTGGTGTTTCCCCAGCTTTAATGGCCGGAGTCATGTCGCGCGAGTCGGCGTGCGGGTTGGCGCTCAAGCCTATGGGTCCAACTGGCACGGGAGACTTTAAAGAGCGTGAACCAAAATTAAGCGTAGGCAGGACCGGCAGGACCCCCCCCGATGGCGGCGGTTTTGGACGCGGGCTCATGCAGATCGATTACGACTGGCACGGCTTCGCTCGCATGGGTGAGTGGCGCAATCCGCACGATAATATCGATTATTCTGCAAAGATGATCCGTTCTAGCTGGAACATTTTTCTGACTAAATGGGCTGGATTAACGCCTGAATTCGCGCTTCGATGCGCGCTCGCATCTTATAATTGCGGCTACGCTGCGGTTTGCAAGGCGATGCTCGAAACTACCAATACAGCAGGCATTCGCCCGAATCCTGATAAATACACGACAGGCGGGGACTACTCGGTGGATGTTCTTTTTCGCGTGCAGTGGTTTGAACAAAACGGTCTTACTACTTACTCGCAGCGCCCATACCCTCGATGAAGTGCGATACTGATAAAATGCGCTATTGACCTATTGACACCCGTCAAGAAAGTGGTATTATCATGGCGAGCGAGGGGAAGAATTTGGGACGGACAGCGCAGGATCGAGACGGTTTCGAGGGCAAAACCAGAGAGTGCAAAATGTGCTCAAGGGAAATCTTGGTAGTTCCGATCCAAGGGAGGCCAGGTCAGATTATGGCTCTTGACGTGCAGCCTACAACATTTCGAGTCATCCGGACGGATCTGGGAGACGGTGAGGGGCTTAGGCTGGTAGCGATTCAAGCGGATTTCGTCTATGTCACGCACGCCATGCTTTGCGCAGGAGTGTTGAAGGAGTTGTAATATGAAGCAGGTCGATATCATGAAAAAGGCGGCGGTCATCGGTCGCATCAATGGGACAGTTCGCCAGTACAAGCAGGATTTCAGTGAACCCATTCCACTTAAGATCCTGAGTGGGAAATACGCGCGCACCCTGATTAACCTGGGCGGCTTCTATGAAGTCATGCGTGAGCTGGAAATCGACGGATCAATTCGGATCGAACGGCTGCGAACCGGTAAAACCTTAGTTCACTCCGGAGATAGCGTGATCGATCTCAGAAAGGCCGGCTGAAATGAATGAAGTCTATGAGGAACAGCTGGAAAAAGTGCGATCGAGCTTCGTTAATCTCCGATTGGAGTCAAACTCTCGAATTAAAACTCTCGAAGCCGAAATTAAGAAAAGACGACATACCATCGGACAGCTCTCTAGCGAAGTGGCTCGCCTGCGCGGTGGGGTTATGGGTATGGTTCAGCCTCGCAATTCCGTTGCAGCGTTGGATCATTGGGATCTGGCGCGCACACAGCGGGAGTTAAACGCCGTATTTGACGAGCGCGGCAGGCAGGAGGCTGCATGGGGAATGCAGCTGCATCCGCCGCAGCAGTACGTCCATATTCTCAATGAAGAATTTCTCGAAGCGCAAACCGAGATCGCCAAGACGGTTAATGATTTCGTGTTTCGTCCACCTGGGCACCCGGTCACTGTCGAGAACTTCCGGAAGCTACACGAAGAGCTGAAGCAAACCGCCGCCGTGGCAGTCGCCATGATGGAGGTTATTTCACGCGGTCTTGAGAGTGGCGGCGTCGCCGTTGCTAATGATGAGACTTCAGTATGTGCATTCTGTCTGACCAAAGTATTCACGGTGGACACGAAGGAGGTACAGCTTGGAATGCTACGCGTAGTTCGAGTTTGTAAGCTCCACGATTCCTTTGTAGTTCTGAGCGAGTTATGGCAGAGCGAAAGCGAGTTACGGCAGAGCGAGGGAGAGGACTCGGAACATGCCTAGAGTTAATAAGGCCATGGTTCTTAGGGCGGTTGACTTTGCGATTGATGCATTCGTGAAGTCCATCAATAAAGAGTTGGACGCAGTAGATGCGCCGGAGCAGCAGACGTTCTTACCGGACGCCGCAACCGCCAAAGGTCAGGCCATGCAGCGACTGATCTCTCACTACGTTTCTCAATACCGGGAAAAGATGGGTCCAAAGGCACGTCCGGACGTCGGCGGGAAGAGTCAGGGTGCGCTCAAAAGGCTCATGCAGGATTTTACCGAACCTCAGGTTGCCAAGCTGATTAGCACCTACCTGAAGATTGATGACCCATTTTTCAAAGGTCATTACTACGACTTGACCACGCTCGATTTTCGCCGGCAGCAAGTACTTGCAGTGATTACTGCCAGCGCGACAAAACCGCAGGATTCTGAAACCCTGCGAGTAATAGCCGACAGGGAGCAGCGCGAGAAGGGCAAACTCCCTCCCGGCTTGTAACGCGGTGGGTGGAGTGGTGCCGGGTAGGCGCTCCATTAAATCGGGAACAGCCCAGAATGGTTCCGGCCCACCACGTTTCACTCGTGAAAATGAAAAGATTTATGCAACCAATGACCGGCATGACCTACGCAAGTTTTTTGGTTCAGATGGCGAGAATGTCCGGAACATACGGCGAAAAGGCGTACCCGTCCGAGCGTCAGGCTTCCATTTGGAAAATAGTTCAGCGGCTCAAACTGGCGCAGCTTCAGCTCATCATCGATCGGCTGATTGACGACAGTGAGCGTCCCCCAATGGTCCCGGCTTTCTCTGCGGCGGCGATTCCGTACCTCGCAGAGCTTGAGGTAATCCGGAAAGCTGAGATCCGAGAGGAAATCATGAATCTCGTACCGTGCCTCTGGTGCGAGCATCGCGGATTGATCTTCGCCAAGCCAAGTGAGCGGATTGGCCCTTATGGTGACGCAGTGTTTCGCTGTCCATTTTGTCGTGCGTCTCAATTACTTAATTTATCAACGAAGATTCCACCGTGGACGAACAAGTTCGCGCCTACATGGTGGCCACGCTACGGTAATGGCACCCTTTCGGACCCGGATGACGTTTTCCGTGAAGGTGAGACAAATCCTGATCCGGTCATCATAGAGGCAGAGTTAATGCCAGTCGAAGAGGCTAAAAAGATTGTGGCTGGACTACTGATGGCCCTGGAAGCACCGCGACGGGAACGGCAGGAAGATATCCAGCCAATGTTTGACCTTTAGAGTTATCTAGTGCATCACTGCACAGAAGGGTGAGTGACGATATGGGGTTAGGGTATGTCGACAAAAAAGGACAGATCATCACAACGGAAGATCAAAACCGTGGTGATGATCAACGCAGGGGAATGCAGCTTATCCGCGAAGGATTGAATCTGTATCGTCCGCAAGGGACTGAGTTGGTCGGCATCATTTTTGCCGGGTACTATCGCTCGATGTTCACGAATGAAATCCAGATTGTCTCTGACTCCAACATGGGTGGGCTCTCCGAAGGTACGGCCAACGACGGCTGGAAAGCTCTCGGTGGGCACATTAAGAAATTCTTCCAAGGCGACACACGTAATAGAAAGGGTTGAAACATGAAAACAGACACCAAGCGAATTCCCCGTAGGGCTTCTAAGTTGAAGCTGCGGCATAAGAACGATAAAACCGACTCCTACCCGATCCGGGTTTCGGAAGCTGTCCTCGCCATCATCGTCGAGCGTAAGCACTACGAAAACGAGCGGCCCGACGCGGTCCTTCGCCGCACGTTCAAGCTACCCCAGAAAAACCTGAAGAAAGCGTGATTTTGTGAACCTGCCCGAGCTTGAGCTGCGCGCTGCCAGTAACGATTTAATCGGTATCTTCAAAGGAATTTCCAATGAAGATTACCACGCTGGCCCCGGCGTATCGCGCTCCAGTTTCGACCTAATCGACCGATCAGTGATGCATTACGACACTCGGAAGAATAAGGAAACGAAAGCGCGAGCCATGGGAACCTGGTTTCACACCATGATGCTTGAGCCGGAGCAGGTCGCCTCTTCATGGGTGATCGGCCCAGCAGGAGTCAACTGGGGGACGATCAAATACGGTGATCTCGCCGAAGCTAACCCGGGCAGGCAAGTTGTCCCGCAGGATATCTATGATCAGTTTTGCCAGCAGCGCGAGCGCGCCATGCGTAAACCGCGCGTCCGGCAGTTCATTGAAACAGGTATTAACGAGTTGACGGGGTACCATCGGGACATGGAAACCGGAATGCTGGTGAAAGTTCGGCCGGATCAGTTCTGCCCTGACTTTCGTATCCTGACGGATTGGAAAACTTCAGATGATGCATCACCGGCACAGTTCACCAAAGATCTCGCAAATTATGGCTACGTTCGCCAAGGCGCGCATAATCTTGATTCGTTCAATGCGTCATATCGCCAGGAAAATCATAAAAAGTTCAATGTAGATCCAGGGGACGTAGTTGATACGTTTGTGCTGATCGTATCTGAAACTGTTGAGCCTTACGAGTGCGCGCTTTATGTGCTTCATCCGGAAGATTTAGCGATTGCACGAGTGATGAACCGAAACAGTCTTTACAAACTTGCGCAAGCAAGGCAAACCGGATCCTCCCAGGCATACCCTGACGAGATCCAAACCTTACGCGCTCCCGGTTGGTGGGGGCGGTAATCGCAGAGAGAGGAATCCCATGAGCAACGAAGTAATGGCAAGCCAGCAATCCCAGCCAATCGGCATGATGCAAGTCGCAGCTTCACGCGAGGCACAAGACATTCAAGGCGCGATGGTTCTCGCCAAGAAGTTCCCGCGCAACGAAACCGAAGCGCGCCAGAAAATCCTCGAAGCCTGCAAACGGAAGTCGCTCGCTGAGCAGGCCGTGTACGCATTCCCTCGCGGCGGTCAAACTGTTTCTGGTCCGTCGATTCGTCTCGCTGAAACGCTCGCGCGCAATTGGGGTAATCTTCAGGCCGGCATCGTTGAAATGGAGCGGAAGTCCGGTCAGGGTGGGCAGCCCGGTGAAAGCGTGATGATGGCTTTTGCCTATGATCTCGAAACCAATTTCCGCGAGGTCAAGATTTTCAATGTGCGCCATATCCGCGACAAGCGCGGCGGCGGCAAGGTTCTCGAAGATGAACGTGATATTTACGAGCTGACGGCAAACCAAGGTTCTCGCCGTCTCCGCTCCTGCATCCTCGCTCTGGTCCCCGGCGATATCGTAGAGGATGCGCTCCGTCAGTGCGAAGCAACTCTCGCTGGTAGCGGTGAAGGCCCGTTGATCGATCGGATCCGGAAGATGGCCGACGCCTTTAAAGAGGCATATGCTGTGACCGTCCCGATGCTTGAAAAGCGTCTCGGTCACAAGCTGGAAGCCACGAGCGAAGCTGAACTGGTCAAGCTCGGGTCGATTTTCCGCTCCCTTCGGGATGCTCAAGCCAGCCGTGAGGATTTCTTCGAGCTGGATCCGACACAGACGGTTCAAGCTGCCAATCTCCGCGACCGCATGGATCCGGCAGGTACACCAGAGAGCGCACCACTGGCTCCACCGGCCGCTCCGGTCGCCGCAGCTCCACCGGCCGCCGCTGCCGCACCTCCGAAGCCCAAGACCGCTCCGAAGCTCAAGGCAGCACCTCCGGTTTCCGTGGTCGCTGCTCCGCCCGCCGAAGAGGCTCCCCCGGTCGGCGAGTTCGCCGATTACACCGAATCGAACATGCAGCAGACTGCGCCGATCCAGGATGAAGCC
>ENA-ORBV01004411-ORBV01004411.1-microbial-mat-metagenome-genome-assembly--contig:-NODE-4411-length-27061-cov-8.556367_pt1 | contig 27061 bp, 21 predicted proteins | sample MGYA00237777_ERZ505514 | MGnify/ENA primary metagenome ERZ505514 (study PRJEB26160, sample SAMN06269048) | microbial mat metagenome | isolation source: Oligotrophic lake microbial mat | place...
TGACCAGCTACTACTATACGATCCTGAACAACCCGCTGGGCTTCAGCGACTTCCAGCTGAGCTATCTCAAGCTGGCGATGAGCTCCGAGCTGTACCACCTCGACATCCTGATGTCGCTGGGCGGCAAGTCGCTCGCTGACAGGTTCTACACGCCGACGGCTTTCCTGGCGGACAAGAAGGTCAACGTGGCGACGTTCATCGCGGCGGAGACAGCCTTCACGGGTGCCTACCTGGCAGCCACGCGCCGCTTCGCCGAGCTGGGCGAGCCTCGCCTGGCCGCCACCACGGCGCAGCACGCGGCCACCGAGGCCGAGCACCTCGCCCTCACCCGGCTCGTGGGCGGGCTCATCCCGAACCCGAACGCGCTGCCTGCCCCGATCTACTACAACGTCTCCGACGCGGTGCCCACGCTGACGCCGTTCCTCCAGGGCGGCACGGGCTTCGCCGGCCCGGTGCCCTTCCCCGGCGCCGACGCGATCAAGAAGCTCGCTGGCACCGAGGCCGTACGCGTGCCCGTGTTCCTCAACGTCTTCTAGCTTGGCGAACTTTCGAGAAGGCTGTAAGCGTTCCGAAAGCTGTGCAGACCTACCACAAGGCCCACGTCGCCTCTGACGTGGGCCTGCTTTCCCTCGTGGCGGCGTTCCGCATTCAGAACGAGAGTCGTATGTATAATATGACTGTGCCACAGCGAGGTGAAGCACCGGTATCAGAGGGGTTCTACCGGGTGAGCCAGATCAACGTACCTGCACGCGCCGACTTGGGCGCTCTCCGTGACGACGAGCTGCTTGCGCTCGTCGCTAATGGTGATGAGCCCGCCCTTGGCGCTATCTATGACCGCTACAGTGGCCTGGTCTACACGATCGCGCTACGTATTACCGGCGATCGGCAGACGTCCGAAGAAGTGATGCAAGATGTCTTTCAAGGCGTCTGGCAGACGGCCGGCAGCTATCAGGCGGGGCGGGGCGCCTGTGCCGCATGGCTGGTGGGCATTGCGCGCCACCGTGCGATCGACTCCACCAGAAGTAAACGCGAGCGGGCCCGCAACCGCGAGCAGACGATCGAGCAGGGTGGCTTCGCCGAGACCACGGGAGCCCCCGACCCGGAGCTCACCGGGATGGATTTACGCGAGGCGGTGCGCGCCGCCCTCGAGAGCATCCCGCCAGCCCAACGCCAGGCGGTGGAGCTCGCCTTTTACGGTGGGTTTACCCGTGTGGAGATTGCCGAGCGCCTGGGCGAGCCGCTTGGCACCATAAAAACTCGCCTACGATTAGGCCTCCTTAAGCTGCGCGACCTGCTGCGGCCCCTCGCGGAGTAATACTACAATGCAACCAGAAACACCCGACGAGATCACCGACCTGCTGGTCGCCTACGCCCTTGGCGCCCTTGAGTCCACCGAGATGGAGCGCATCGGTCGCCTCCTAGCGGAGCGCCCCGACCTGCGCGTGCTCCTGGCGGACCTGAAGGCTACAGCGGGCATGCTGCCATATGGCCTCCCGGTGAGCACCCCGCCGCTCGATTTGCGGCAGCGTGTGCTCGATCACGCCGTGGGCCGCGCCCCGCGCACTGCTGCTACCCCTACGGCCGAGCTTGGCCTGCGTCTGCGCGGCTGGCTCTACGCGCTCGGCGGCCTGGCGGTGGCCACGCTTGTTGCGCTTGCCTTCACCCTGTTCCAGCTAGGTGGCGCACGCGCCGAGCTCGCCCAGGCTCGCCAGCAGCTAGCTGAGTCCCAGCAGCAGATCGCCGCCGTGGAGCGTCAGGTCGCGGCCCTCAGCAGCGAGCGCTCGGAGTTCGTGCAGGCCCTCGCTAGCGCCGAGACGATCAGCCAACTGGCGGGGCCGGGCGGTGTCGCGACGGTGCTTCAAGCTGCCGACGGCCAGCTGCTGCTGGCAGCGCAGCTGCCGCCGCTCACCAGCGATCAGGTCTATCAGCTCTGGGTGATCGCGGGCACCAGCGCACCCGCCAGCGGCGGCGTGTTCAGCGTAGATAGCTCCGGCTTCGGCGTGATCGCACTCGGCGCTGGCACCACCGCCGCTGGCGTCACCCTCGCCGTTACCGCCGAGCCCGCCCCCGGCAGCGCTGGCCCCACTCTGCCTATTTTGCTCGCAGGCGAGCTCTTGTAGGCTCATCTGTGGATAGAGCTGCCCGCCAGGAAGCCCAGCAGCAGCCCGCAGAACGCGCGCGGCGCCTCGATCTGGGGGAAGTGCCCACAGCGTGGCAGCGTCGCAAGCTGCGCCTGCGGGAGCGCGGCCAGCGCTGCACGGCCGCTCGTCGCCAGCGGAAAGACCCGGTCCTGCTCGCCCCAGACAAACAGCGTGGGCGCCTGAAGCTCCCCCAGGCGCGCGCTGAGCCCCGTGCGGCGCAGGTCGGTGGCGTTGTAGTGGCGGCTGAGGGCGGTGAGCGCGCGGCGGTTGTCGGGGCCAGCGAGCGCCGCCTGCGCACGCGCCAGCAGCGCTGCGTCGAGGTAGCGCTCGGGCGCGTAGAAGGCCACCCCGAACGTGAGCCGCACCACGGCGGGCCGCGACGAGAGCCAGAGCAGCGCCCCGCCCACCAGGGGCCAGCCGCCCGCCCGCGTGAGCGGCGAAGCCTCGGCAAAGCCATCGCTCGCCACCAGCGTGAGCGAGGCCACCCGTCCCGGTTGCAGCAGGGCCAGGGCCAGGGCGTACTTGCCACCCATGGAGTGGGCCACCACATGCGCCTGGACAACCCCAAGGGCGTCGAGCAGCCCCGCGTAGAGCCGCGTCGCTAGCTCCAGCGAGTAGGGCGCGTCGCCCGGCTTCGCGGAGCGCCCGAAGCCTAGCCCGTCCACCGCCAGCGCCCGGTAGCCCGCCCGCGCCAGCAGCTCCCCCGTTGGTCGCCAATCCTCGGCCGAGCCAGCGAAGCCGTGCAGCAGCAGCACGGCCGGGCCAACCCCCGCCTCCAGCAGATGCAGCCGGTAGCCATCAATGGTCATGTAACGACTGTGCATAGGTTCCTGATACTGAGAAGGGCTTACAGCCCATGATACAATAACCAGAGCCCTGTGCGCGATCCTGTCGTTAAGACGTCCCAATGACCGATCTCATCGAGGCCCTGCACAACCTGGCCCGCGAGCGCGCCCGTGGCGGCCCTTCCCCTCTGGTGGCCCTGCGGCAGTTCGCTGCGCGGCCAGGCGCCCGCATCAGCCATCTCGGCATTAGCCAGCGGCTCTCGCAGGCCTGGGTGAGCGTCACCGGCGAGCCATTTCGCCCGCACCAGTCGCTCGCGCTCTCCGCGCTGCGCCGTGGCGAGCCGCTCGCGCTTATGGGCGGCCTGGCGGCCCGGCAGACGCTGCACCTGCTCGGCATGGAGCTGCTGCGCGCCGAGGCGCCCGCCACCGCCCTACTGCTCGCCCCAGATGACCAAGCTGCTGCCGCACATCGCGCCGAGCTGGAGCGGCTTGTGCGGGCTCTAGGCGAGCCGATCCGCATAGGCCTGGCCCACGGCGACGGGCTGCGCGCCGCGATGAGCGCCCAGCTGGTGGTGACCACGCCGCACACGCTGCACGAGCGGCTGCTGCGCCACCACGACCGGGCATGGTCGGCGCTCTGGCGGCGGCTTAGGCTGATTATTGTCGCCGACGCCCATTGCTACGACGGCCTCGCCGCGCCGCAGCTTAGCTGGCTGCTGCTGCGCGCCGAGCGGCTCACCCAGGCCGAGCGGCCTGCCCAGCTAGCGGCGAGCATCGCGCCTGTAACCGGTGCCGATGCAGCCCTAGCCCTGCTCACCGGGTCCGCCTGGCGTGTGCTGCCCGCCGACGATGGCCCGGCGCCCGCGGCGAACCTGGCGCTCTGGCGGCCCTCTGGCGAGCGCACGCGGGAGCTGGCGGCCCTCGCGCTCGGCCTCGCCCGCGCCGGGGCCAGCGTCCATATCACCTGCGCGCCCTTCGAGGCGCCGCTGCTCCAGGCGCTTGTGGGCGCCGATGTGGCGGCGGTGAGCGTCGGCCCGAGCCCGCTGCCCGCCCAGGCTCAGCTTCTAGCGGGCCTGGCGCTTGCGCCCGCTCATCTACGCCAGGGGCTCGACGGCGCGCAGCTTACCGTGCTGCTGCTTGGCGACGACCCCGCCGAGCGCACGGTGGCACGCCTGGCCGCACGCGACCCGGCGCAGATCCCTGGCATTGATGGCGCGCCGCCCACCTGGGTGGCAGCACCGGGCAACGCCTATGTCTCGGCCCAGCAGCTGGTGTGCGCCGCCGCCGAGCGACCGCTAAGCGCGGCGGAGATCGACGCCTGGGGGGTTGGCTCGGTGGTGGCGCGGCTGGAAGAGCACAGGCAGCTGATTCGGCTGCCCGACCCGGCCTGGCAGCCGCTCCCCGACGGCGGCGATGCCTACGCGGGCTTCGACCTGCGCTCGGCCGGCGCGGCGCCCGCCCGCATCAGCGACGACCAGGGTGCGCCGCTCGGCACGCTCGACATCGCGGCCTTCGACCGCTGGGGCTTTGTGGGCGCGGCGCTGCCGCCGCTGCGCGGTGGCTTCCGTGTGCTCTCGCGAGACGACACAACCCTGGAGCTTACTGTTCGCTCCGCCCCGGAGCCGCGGCGCACCCTGCCGCTGCGGCGCTGCACGGTGCGTGTGCGCGACCAGCGCGAGCAGCGCAGCGTGCGCGGGCGCGAGCTGGCCTGGGGCCGCGTGGTGCTCGACGAGGAGGTTTACGGCTACCGCGAGGCTGCGGCGGGCAGCGCCCCCGCCGAGCGCGTGATCAGCCCGGCCATCAGCACCAGCCTGGCCGCGCCAGCATGCTGGATCGATCTGCCAAGCGGAATCAGTGGGCAGGGGCAGCTCGCCGGCTGGACCCTGGTGGCCGCGCTGCCCTTGCGCTGCCTGAGCGCCGTGACGGATCTTGTGCCCGCCTACGACGCGGAGGCCAGGCGGATCTACTTTATCGACGCGCAGCCGGGTGGCAACGGCGTGTCGGCCTGGCTTTTTAGCAGCCTGGAAGAGTTGCTGCCGCTCGCCTACGATCTGGCCCTCGACTGCCGTGGGGACGCGCTGCTGGAGCCTCTGGCCCGCGCCGACACCGACTGGCTGCTGGCGCTGCTGGCAGGGGGCCAGAGCACGGAGGCGGCCCTGCCTGCGCCAGCGCGGCCAGAGGCGCCTGGAGCGCGCGCTGATCCCACGCTGCGCCAGGAGCCGGTACGGCCACCGGCGCCCCCTGCACCAGTGCGCCAAGAGCCGCGCCAAGAGCCAGCACGCGGCGATCCAGTGCGCCAGCAGCCAGTGCGTCCACTGGCCCCCCCCGAGCCAGTACGCCGAGAAGAGCCCAAAATAGAGCCGCCGCTGCGGCAGGAGCCGCCGCTGCGGCAGGAGCCGCCACGCGCACCTGTCAGCCAGGAGCCGCCAGCCCGGCAGGAGCCACCGCTGCGGCAGGAGCCGCCACGCGCACCTGTCAGCCAGGAGCCGCTGCGGCGAGCACAGCCGCCACGGCCCCAGGGGCGACGCGCGCCACCGGCCACACAGCCCCCGCTCCCGCTCGGCCCTGAACCGCCACGGCCCGCGCCGCGCCGCGAGGAGCCACCGCCCGAACCGCCACGGCCTGCGCCGCGCCGCGAGGAGCTACCCGCCGAGCAGCCACGGCCCACGCCGCGCCGCGAGGAGCTACCCGCCGAGCAGCCAATTGCCGATGCGGGGGCGATGGTGGCCCGCCTGCGCCGCCTGCGCGAGCAGCGCGAGCATCAAGCGCCGCGCCCCAGGCGGGTGGCACATTCCGCCGCCAATGGCAGCGCAGAGCCGCGCTTTCGCCCTGGTGATCAGATCATCTGCACGCCCTACGGCAGCGGCCAGGTGCGGGAGAGCCGGGTTGAGGATGGGCACGAGCTCATGATCGTTGACTTCGCCGAGCACGGCGAGCTGACTATTGATGCCGCAGTGAGCGCCGCACGCCTCGCCGACGACCAGGGGCCGCCCAGCGGCGACGATTTTTAAGCCGCGCGCAGCTGCGCTTCTACCCAGGCTAGATCATCAGGCGGCAGCTCTGGCAAGGGGGGCGACTCGCTGTAGGGCAGCAGGCGCTCGTAGCCGACCAGGGCGAAGCAGGCATCCACGGCGGCCTGCAGATCCAGCGCAACATCAGGGTCGGGGGCCAGCAGGGGCACCGGCAGCACTTTGAGGCGCTGGCGCAGCGGCAGCGTCCAGATCTGGTTGATGCGCCGGGTAGAGCGGTTGAGGATCGCGTAGTACGGCGCGGGCGGCAGGGGCCGCGCCAGCTCGACCCTCGCCCCGCGACGCAGCAGGTCGAGCTCCAGCAAATGCGTGCTCGTCTTGAGCAGCTCCTCGCGCTTCTGGAGGTACTCGCCGTAGCCTGGCTCGGCCTTGTTGGCGGGCGAGAGGATCTCGATCACGGTGACGAGGCGGCGCTCGGCGAGATCGCGGATCTCCACGGAGAGCACCGGCACCTGCTCGCTGATCCCGGCCTCGATCTCGTCGTCGGGCGGGGCGACGGCGTAGGGCACCTGAGTCTCGCCGATGCGTGTCACGCCTATATCGGGGTAGACGGCGCGCCCAACGGGCCTGCCGCTGATGCCGATGCCGGGGTTCGCCACTACGTAGCGCCGCGCCAGCAGCGCCACGTACTTCGGCGCGAGCTTCGGCATAAGTTGGGCACTGATCGCAGCTGCCAGACGACCATGAAACTCCTGCCACAGCTCGCCCTCAAGGTACGGGTCCATCCCAGGAAACGGTGAGCCCATCGCGATTCCCCTTCGATAACGTGTATGCTCCTCGCAGTGTAGCACATCTGTGTGCCATCTGTCTACGACGAATATGGCGGGGCTGCCCTCTTTACACAAAAGAACATGCGTGCTATAATGCGCTCATCGCAGAATCCGTAAGCAGGCTGCTGGGCCGCCGCTCCTGGCGCCCACGGCCAGAAGGGACGAGGCACATGTTTCAGCGATTAGACGAGCTCCAGACCGGCACACTGTATATTCTCACAGGGCAGGCTGGCGCGGGCAAATCGCACCTAGCGGCGAGTGCGCGGCGTGGTGGCACGCTCTGGGTGCTCGATACCGAGGGCGCGGCCCAGAACCTCCAGGGTAAGCCTGGTATCCACAAGCGCATCCAAGTGGTGCAGACAATCTCGCTCAAAGCGCTCATGCAGGCTATGGACGAGGTAAAGCAACAGGGCAAGCCGGGCGACACTGTGCTGCTCGACTCAATCTCCAAGATTTTCCAGGCCATGCGCGGCTACGCGCAGCAGCGGGCGGGCAGCGAGACGGATCGCAAGACAAACATCAACTTCGACGAGCACGCCTCGGTAAATCGCAACATGCAGACAGTCTACACCGGGCTCACCGAGCTAAAGCAGGCGGGCTTCCATGTGGTGGTGATCGGGCACCTGGGGCGCAAATATCGCTCTGGCGAGGGCGGGCTCCAGGACGAAGGCTTGCGCGTGCTCGCCGACGATATGATCGCCTACGAGGCCGACGCGATATTGCTGGTGGAGCGCGAAGGCGACGAGCGCGTCATCACGCCGATTGTGAAGCCACCGCGCCCGGCCCACCTCAAGCTGAACAAGCGCTACCCCGCCGTGCTCTCCACGCTCTACCCAGAGCTGGCGGAGAAGTCCAGCGAAAAGCGCGAGAAGCCCGGCGTAAAGCACGAGCCTGCGCAGCTCAGCGAGGTACGCGAAGAGGCAGTGGCACCCGCCGAAGGCACGGTGGCGGCTCCCGGCGCCACCAGCGGCCCCCCGCGCGACGCGAGCGAGGCCGAGCAGCGCTTCTACGCCCGCTACAGCGAGGTAGTCGGCGGCAAGAGCTGGCAGGCCGTGCAGCGCTACCTGGGCCACCTGCTTCAGCGCCCCAGCAGCGTCGAGGAGTGGATCGCGGTGGCCGAGCAGGTGCGCGACCGCTCACGCCACGTGGCGGCGGCGTAGCAAGTCGCGCTTGGCAGCAGCATCTTCCAGGCCTGTTGTCCACAGATGACACAGATTTCTGGTCCATTGCTGGCCCAAAGGTTGAGCTGGGCTCTACGGCGCCCAGCTCAGCCCTGAGTCGCCGTCGAGCCCAAGGCCTGTGGTTAGGCGGCGCGGCGTACTCACGCTAAGCGCGCCCGTCTCGCTTGGCACCAGATCGGCCACCCACAGATCGAAGCCAGCCTCGCCTGGCGCCACCGCCAACCAGGCCAGCAGCGCGCCATCGGGCGAGAAGGCCGGCGCACGGGCGGCGCCCTGCGCAGTGAGGCGCTGCGGCGCGCCGCCCTCGGCGGGCAGCGCAAAGATAGCGGTATCAGCGCCATCGCGTGCGGCGAAGGCGAGCCAGCGGCCGTCCGGCGTGAAGGCCGGGTCGTAGCTCGGGGTGGGCGCCCCAGGCAGTGGCTCGGCCTCACCGCTAGTCAAGGCGAGGCGGAAAAGCTGCTGCCGACCCTCAGGCCCTGTGCCCATCCTGGCAAAGATGATCGACGCCCCGTCGGGGCTCACAGCGCTGCGCCCGATCACGGCTGCGGCATCGCTGTAGAGCGGCAGCGGCTCGCCGGGAGCGGTCGGCACCACCGCCAGGGCTAGCGGCTCGTCGGCGGGCGGGTCGCCAGCGGGGGGCTGCGCCTGCGCCGCCACCACGATGCTCGCGCCCTGAGGCGTCCAGGCTGGGTAGAAGACCCAGCGGCTCGCGTAGACCCGCTCGATACTGTTAGGCGGCGCCTCGCTGCCGTTAGTAGTCAGCTGGGCAAGCGCCGCGCCATCGCGGTCGGCCAGCAGGAGGTCGCTGAAGCTGTTCGAGCGGGCAATATAGGCGATCCGCTCGCCCTCGGGCGACCAGGCAGGCTGCACCGCCTCGCCTGCCCCCAGCAGCGGCCGCGCCGCGCCGGCCTCCCACAGCCAGATCACGCCCTGCCGCACGAAGAGCAGCCGCCCCGGTAGGCGCTCGCCCCGCACGCTCTCCGCCGCCGCAGGCCCCGGCGTGGCCGCAGGCGTCTCGCCACCGCCACATGCCGCCATAAGCAGCGTAAGGGCTGCCACCAGCATCACTCGCAACTGCCGCATTGCGCTCCTCTCGTAAGCAAGGGAACAGGGAACAGGGAACAGGGAACAGGGGACCGCGAGCGCCAGAGTGGGGAGCCAGGGCACGCCCCGAGCAGGGGACCGCGAGCGCCAGAGTGGGGAGCCAGGGCACGCCCCGAGCAAGTATCGCTGGGGAAACCAAGGGGCATAAGTGCTGTGCTTACAGCTGTAGGCTGTTCTGGCGCTGTGGCCCTGTCCCCTGTCCCCTAGCTACGGCACCGCCGTTACAGGCAGCGGCACTGGCTCGAAATCGGCCAGGCGCCCGCCGCGCAGGTTGAACTTTGCCACTGGCCGCCCCGGCCCGTCGGGGTTCGCCTGATCTTTGATATAAACGATGTAGCGCCCGTCTTGGGGCGCCTCGCCGCCGGTGAGCCACGCCGCCTCCGGGCGCAGCGGGCGCACCGCAAAGCGTAGCTCGCCGCCCTCGGCGGGCAGCGGCTGGACGCCCGCCAGCAGCAGCACCGGGCGGTCGTCGCGGGCCGCTGCGCCGCGCACCTCCAGCATCACGCCCGGCGCGCCCGCACCGCGCACGTCCACCGTGAGCAACTCGTCGGCGTAGCTGGCCTCGGCCTGCGCCACGAGCCCCGACCGCGCCACAATGCTCGGCGCACCCGCAGGCGCGGCGAGGGCGCGTAGCTGCTGCACCGCTACGCCCGCCCCACCCTCGATCCGCAGCGGCGCATTGGCGGGCAGGCTCAGGCTCACCGTGCTGCGCCCTGGCGGCAGCGCCAGCTGGTCGTCGCCCGCCTGGAGCGTGCCCGCACCAAGGCTCACAAGATCGAGCTCGACGTGCAGCGCCGTGGGCGGAGCCGCCCAGCCCACCAGCGTGTCGCCCACACGCAGGCCCTCCGGCGTGGCGCGCAGCTCTAGCGCCGCCGGGTAGCGCGAGTGAAACTGGCCCGCCACAGGCTCGGCCAGGCTCAGGCTCACCAGCAGGGCCGGGTTGCGCTGGTAGAGCGCCAGCCCCTGCCCCGCCCACAGCAGCCCGGCGGGCGCGTAGCCGTGCGTGGCCGGCTCATCGCCCGCCGCTAGCAGAGCGTAGGGGTAGACCTGCCCGGCACCGGGCGCGCCCAGCGGCCCGTAGAAGCGCAGGCGCCCAGGGCCGTACAGCGCGCGGCCCTCACGCTCCCAGCGCCGGATCATGCCGAGCACCGGCAGGCCGGGCATACGCTCGTCGTTGGAGACAAAGAGCGCACCCGGTGGCAGCACAACGCCCGGCTCTGGCGCCAGAGTGTAGACCAGGCTGGCGCCCACCTCCGCACGGCGGCGCAGCTGGGGCAGCGCATCCAGGCCACTGAGCAGCTGCGCGAGATCGGCAGGGTCGTACTCGTCGCGGTGAATAATCAGCGTGTCCACGCCAACCAGCTGAAGGTAGCCAAGCACCTCAGGCTCCGGCAGGGACTGGAGGCGGCGCAGCAGCTCCACGGTGCCGAACGGGATCAGGCCACCGTAGGCAATAGGCAGCCGCTTCCAGTGCTCCAGGCTGTAAAAGTGGCGCCAGATGATGCGCTCAAGCTCCGCACCGCGCGGCGTGGCGCCCACTGGCAGCTCGATCACCGTGGTGAGGTCGGCCTGCGCGGGCATGCCGAGCCAGCTGTAGATGGGCGGCACTGCTCCCAGCACGGGTTGGCTGAGTGGCAGCGGGAAAGCCACCTGCTCGATGAGGATCAGGCCGACTGCAGCGGCCCCGAGGAGATGGCGCCAGGGCGCTCGGAGCCGGGCAAGCAGCCTGGCGAGGCTCACGGCGGCCAGCAGGGCGAGCGCCAGCGTAACGAGCCAACCCCAGCGAGCGGGCACGCGCAGGCTGCCGAAGCCAGGGACGTAGCTGTAGAGCAGCGGGTAGGGCATCGGCAGGGGCAACGGCTCGCCGTAGCGCACCAGGCGCAGGGCCGTGCCGAAGGAGAGCAGCATGGCGGCCCCGGCGAGCAGCCCCAAAAATAGCCGGTCGCCCATGCCCGCAACGCCACGCCTGCGGTCGTTGACCCCCATCCCCAGCGCGAGCAGGCCGAGCCCCGTGAGCGCAAGTCCAGGGAACAGCACCATCTCGCCTGAGTCCACGACGGCCTCGCCAAGCGGAGCGTAGAGCCAGTTCGTAGCGGGAACGGAGACGTAGGCCCGTAGGGGCGCCGACCAGTTCTCCAGCTCGGCAGGCGAGCGCACGATCCCAAGCGTGCGATAGAGCCCGAGATAGGGCAGCAGCAGCGGCACCCCGATCAGGGCGGCGAGCAACCCGGCGACGCCAAGGCGCGGCAACACGGCCCAGGGCAGCGGGGCGGCGAAGCGGACGCGGCGCCAGAGCGACCATCCGGCCCAGAGCAGCACGTAGGCGCCAAGGACGGCGCCAGCGAAGAAGCCATAGTAGACAGCGGTAGCCACCTGGAGGCCGGCACAGAGCCCGAGCAGTAGCGCGTCGCGCCAGCGCCCGCCTCTGGCATCTAGGGGGCGCAACAGACGCCGCAGGGCAAACAATGCAAAGATCAGCCAGGCTGTCTGCAGCAGGTTGAGTTGCTCGATATGGGCCATGCGATACGCCGAGAAAGTGACGGCGCAGCCGGCCACAAAGGCACCCCAGGCGAGGGCTGCGGGCGGGGCGAGTGGCGCCGCCTCAGCGGCGAGATCAAGGGCAAGCAGGTAGACGGCCCAGCCGGTGAGGGCGAAGCTGAGCAGCACGAGGACGTTATAGGCCAGCACAGGGTTGCCCGTGGCCCAGATCAGCGGGGCGCCGACAAGCGACTGCACCAGATGCTGATCGTTGTAGGCCGCAGTGTCGGGGTAGGGGTAGAAGAGCGGGCTCTGCCAGTACGCAGCCGGGTCGGTGCGCAGAATGTGCGCGTTCCAGGCCAGCACCCATGTCTGGAGCAGGGCATCGCCAAGGCCAGGCAGGCGCACCCCAAGCTGCGCCACAAGCGGCCATGTCAGCAGGAGGCTAAGGGCGAGGTAGGCGAGCAGGGGCCAGCCAGCGTGCAACCGGAGGCGCTTCACCGAGGGAACAGGGAACAGGGGAGAGGGGACAGGGCCGCTGCGGCCGGACGCATTCCACAAGCCAAAACGGTAAAGCTGTTTGATCCTCGTCGTAACCCACATTGTGTTTTGAGCATGTATGCGCAGCTGGGCTGCACGGGAGACAAGCAAGCTGTGGGAACTGCGCTCCAACTGTCCCCTGTTCCCTGTCCCCTGTTCCCTGTTCCCTTGCCCTACCGGCCGGAGAGCCAGCCGAAGAGGCGCGGGAGCGTGCGGCGGGGGCGGGCCACGCTGCCGACCGGCTGCTGCACCAGATCCTCGGGCAGCTCGCGCGGGAGCAGTGCGTAGAGGGCGCCGGGCGCAACCACGAAGCTCATTGGGGTAGCGCCGATGGCATCGCCATCTACCTGCACAGGCAGGCTCGGGCGAGACACGATCTGCACGGAGCGGGCGCGGTAATACTCGATCTCCGGGTCCTGGCTCTGGCGCCGTCCGATGATCGTAATAGCACGCCGCAGCGCGCTGAGGCCGTTGTCGCCCTTGATCACACAGACATCGAGCAGGCCGTCGTCGATGATGGCACGGTGCGTGATCTTCACCAGGCCGCCGTAGAGCTGGGTGTTGCCGATCACCACCTGCAGCACCCGGCCACGGATCGTCCGCCCGTCCACCACGAGCCGGGTGCGAGCGCCCCGGATGCGCAGCGCCTGCTGGAAACCGCGAAAGACATAGGCCAGGGCGCCGAGGCGGCGCTTCTCGCCAGCCTTCACGCCCGCAGTGATAGCCGCGTCGAAGCCGATGCCGGCCATCAGCAAGAAGTAGCGCTCGCCGGCGCGGCCAAGGTCGATCGGGCGCACCTGCCATTCAAGCAGGGCCTCGGCGGCGGCGCGGGGCTGCAGCGGGAGGCGCAGCTCGCGGGCCCAGACATTCATGGTGCCGAGCGGGAGCGGGGCGAGGGCGGTGGTGGAGCCGGCCAGGCCGTTGATCACCTCGTTGATCGTGCCATCGCCCCCGGCGGCGACCACCAGATCGTAGCCCTGCTCGCTGGCAAGCCGCCCAAGCCGACGGCCATCGCCGGCCTCACGGGTGGGCTGGAGCGTCACGTCCCAGCCTGCCTCGCGCCAGACAGAGGCGGCGGCGCTGAGCTCGCGCTCCAGGGGCTCGGCCTGGCCAGCAGTAGGGTTGAACACGAGCATGGTACGCATAGAGTGCCAGTATTGGGGCCGAAGAACGGCGGAAGTATACCACACCGCTTCACGTTCCAACGACCGCCCGAAGGACGCCACAATAGCGACCAAACAGGTACCACAGGCCTGGCGCACAAGCGCCTAATTACAGCGGATCGCATCAGGACGCCATGCGCGCATAGACAAGGCTCCATGTTGAGCGTCCGAGGCACGGTTGACACCCTCTGAACTCTGCGGTACCATACGCGTTACGTCGCGTTCCAGAAGATGACCGCAACAGCTACCCGTGGAGCGCGGGCCGTAACCAACGGGCGAATACCTATGCAAGAGCATGTGGAAGAGTTTCTGGCGTATATGGCCAGCGAGCGGAAGATGTCGGCCAACACCACGGCCGCCTACCGCACCGACCTAGACCAGCTCGGCGCCTTTCTGCGCGAGCAGGGCGTGAGCAGCTGGCCAGACGTGAGCCACGCGCATGTGCTCGGCTTTATGCTCTTCCTACGTGAGCGGCGCTACGCCAACTCCACAGTCGCCCGGCGTACAGCGGCGGTAAAGTCGTTCTTCGGCTACCTGCTGAGCAAAGGCGTGGTTACGAGCGACCCCGCCAGCCAGATCGACTCGCCCAAGGTTGACCGCTCCCCGCCCAAGGCGATCTCCCCGCACCAGGTAGACGAGCTGCTGGAGCTGCCGCTGCGCTCAACCTCGCCCGAGGGCATGCGCGACAAAGCCATGCTCGAGCTGCTCTACGCCACGGGCCTGCGCGTAAGCGAGCTTGTCGCCCTTGAGCGCGAAGATATCACTCTGGAGCAGAGCAGCCTGCGCTGCTCGGGCAAGGCCGGCCGCGAGCGCGTGCTCCCCCTGGGCGCCACTGCCGTCACCTCGCTGGAGGAGTATCTCGACTCCGCCCGCAGCCAGCTCGCGCGCAACAGCGATCAGCCAACCGAGGCGCTGTTCCTTAACCATCGCGGCAATCGCCTTACCCGCCAGGGCTTCTGGCTGATCCTCAAGGGCTACGCTGAGGAGATAGGCCTGCACGAGCTTACCCCCCACACGCTGCGCCACTCGTTCGCCGCCCATATGCTGGGCAGCGGCGCCGAGCTGCGCGAGGTGCAGGAGCGCCTCGGCCACGCCTCGCTCTCTACTACCCAGATCTACACTCACATGAATGACAGCAAGCCAGCGCAGAAGCGCGCCAGCCGCGAGCCCGAGGGCCGCAACCGCCGCGATAATGGTGTCTACCCGGAGCTGGTGGCTCAGGCCGACGAAGACTGAGCTTGCGCCGAGCCTGTTGTCCACAGATGCCACAGATTTCCGGCCCTTTTTTGGCCCCAAAGATGTGCTATACTCAGCGTGAGGGGCCGTAGGCGCCCCAGGGCAATGATCCGGAACAGTACCCGAACCGACGGCCATCAGCGAGCCGGGGCCAGTGTGAGCCCGGCGGCACGGGTTGGGGGAAGGGCGCCGGGGAGCCATAACCGAGTATAAGGTGGGCGCGCGCCACAGGCGCCGCTAACTGGGGTGGAACCGCGCATCGTACGGTGCGTCCCCAGGCGAGCATTAGCCGCCTGGGTTTTTTGTTACCCCAGGCCCTGCGAGGAGGAACGCCATGCCCGCCGTCTCAATGGATCAGATCGTCTCGCTCTGTAAACGCCGTGGCTTCATCTTCCCCGGCAGCGAGATCTATGGCGGCCTCCAGGGCGCCTACGACTTCGGCCCGCTTGGTGTGGAGCTGAAGAATAATATTATTAGCGACTGGTGGCGCAGCAATGTCTACGAGCGCGACGACATGGAGGGCCTCGACTCGGCCATCCTCATGAACCGCCTGGTCTGGAAGTACTCCGGCCACGAGGAGACCTTCAACGACCCGCTGGTCGACTGTCGTAGCTGCAAGAGCCGCTGGCGCGCCGATCATATCCAGGGCACATGCCCGAACTGCGGCTCGACCGATCTCACCGAGCCGCGGCCCTTCAACATGATGTTCAAGACCCAGGTTGGCCCGGTTGGCGACAGCGGCTCGTTCGCCTACCTGCGCCCCGAGACGGCCCAGGGCATCTTTGTGAACTTCGCCAACGTGCTTGCCACCACCAGCCGCAAGCTGCCGTTCGGCATCGCCCAGGTGGGCAAGGCCTTCCGCAACGAGATCAACCCGCGCAACTTCCTGTTTCGCGTGCGCGAGTTCGACCAGATGGAGATCGAGTTCTTTGTGCTGCCCGGCAGCGATGAGGCCTGGCACGAGCGCTGGCTGGAGGCGCGCCTGGCATGGTGGGAGAGCATCGGCGTGCGCCGCGAGCGCATCAGCATCTACGATGTGCCCGCCGACGAGCTGGCCCACTACTCGAAGCGCACCTACGACCTGATGTACGACTACCCGAGCATCGGCGTCCAGGAGATCGAGGGCATCGCCAACCGCACCGACTACGACCTCGGCTCGCACTCGAAGGACCAGGCCAGCCTGGGCCTCACGGCCCGCGTGAATACGAACGAGGACAGCACGGCGCGGCTTACCTACTTCGACCCAGAGAGCAAGCGGCACCTGGTGCCCTACGTGATCGAGCCATCGGCCGGCGTGGGCCGCTGCACGCTCGCCGTGCTCTGCGAGGCCTACGACGAGGAGATGACGAAGGCGCCCGCTCCAGAGAAGCTTCAGGCCGTAGGCGAGGCTCTCTTGGCCTTCCTTAAGTCGGTGGGCAAGAGCGAGAAGCTGCGCCCCGAGCAGCGCGACGCCATTCTGGCCCAGGGCGAGGCGGTTTCGGCTGCGCTGCCCGAGCGCCTGGCCGAGGTAGAGACCTTGCTCGGCCTCCCCGGCGCCGACGAGATCGAGCTCGGCAAGAAGCTGCGCGGCCAGGCCCAGCCCGTGCTAGACGAGCACTACCGCACGGTGCTGCGCCTCAAGCCCAAGCTTGCCCCCGTGAAGGTGGCGGTCTTCCCGCTCAAGCGCAACCACGAGCAGATCGTGGCCACGGCCAGAGGCATCCGCAAGCAGCTCCAGGCCGAGAGCGGCGTGCGCACGCTCTACGACGACACCGGCGCCATCGGCAAGCTCTACCGGCGCCAGGACGAGATCGGCACGCCCTTTTGCATCACCGTCGACTTCGACACCCTCGGCGAGGGCAAAGACCCAGCGCTGGCCGGCACCGTCACCGTGCGCGACCGCGACACTATGGCGCAGGAGCGCGTGCCGATCGCCGAGCTGCAGACGTATCTTCGGGAGCGGCTGAGGTGACCAAGTGACAAGGTGACCGGGTGACAAGATGACTGGGTGACACGGTGACCGGGTGACAAGATGACTGGGTGACACGGTGACCGGGTGACACGATGACACGGTGACTAGGTGACCAGGTGACACCTCACGGTGCCGATAGGTGTCATCGTGTCACCCGGTCAGCGTGAGCGAAGCAAGCGCTTGTCACCCGGTCAGCGCGAGCGAAACGAGACGCTATGCAAGAGGGACGCTTCACAATCCCCACGCGGATCTACCTGACGGCGGAGCAGCGCGCGAAGCTGGAGCGCCTGCTGCGCCACGAGGAGTGCGAGCTAGACGCGCTGCTCACGGAGCTGGCTGCGGCCTACCTCGCGGCGCAGCCCGAGCCGCCCGCTGAGTCGCTCGCCGTTGGCGACACGGCCACCGAGGAGCTGCGGCAGCGCCGCGCCGAGCTTCGCCGCCTGCGCCCCAAGCTCAACGATGCGCACAACCCGCCGCCCGCCTGGCTGGTCGCGATGGTCGCCGAGCTAGAAGCAGAGATAGAGCGCCTGGGGCGCGAACGCGAACGTCTGGAGCGCGAACGACGCGAAGGGTAGCGAAGGGCGCGAACGCGAACGACGCGAACGTCTGGAGCGCGAACGACGCGAAGAGTAGCGAAGAGCGCGAACGCGAACGACGCGAACGTCTGGAGCGCGAACGACGCGAAGGGTAGTGAAGGGCAGTATGGCGAAGCTGCGGCTCGATCAGCTGATGGTGGCGCGGGGGTTGGCGGAGACGCGCACGCGCGCACAGGCGCTGGTGATGGCCGGCAGCGTGCGCGTGGCCGGCCAGCCCGCCAGTAAGCCCGGCGCGCTGGTGGACGAGGCAGCCGCCCTGGAGGTGACGGCCGCGCTGCCGTACGCCAGCCGTGGTGGCTACAAGCTAGCCCACGCCCTCGATAGCTTTGCCCTGAGCCCCAGCGGCATGCTCGCGCTGGATGTGGGCGCCTCCACCGGCGGCTTTACGGATGTGCTGCTTCAACGCGGCGCGGCCCATGTGTACGCCGTGGACGTGGGCTACGGCATCCTCGACTACAGGCTGCGCACCGACGCCCGCGTGACGCCCCTGGAGCGTACCAATATTCGGCATCTGGAGGCGCTGCCCGACGGCACCCGCCCTGGCTGTGCAGTGATCGATGTGTCGTTTATCTCGCTCAAGCTGGTGCTGCCTGCGGTGCGCGCGCTGCTCGCGCCCGACGCCTGGATCGTGGCCCTGATCAAGCCACAGTTCGAGGCGGGGGCGGCGCAGGTGGGCAAGGGCGGCGTGGTGCGCGACCCAGCGATCCACCGGGCAGTGCTGGGCCAGATCCTCGGCTTTGCCGCCGCCCAGGGGCTTACACCGTGCGGCCTGGAGCGCTCGCCGATCACTGGCCCGGCCGGCAACGTCGAGTTTCTAGCCTGGCTCCAGCCTGGCGGCGCAACGCTCAACAGCGAGGCCCGCATCCGGGCGCTACTCTCGGCCCCCTCGCTGGTGTGAGGGCGCCCCTCGTGGGCGCCCGCTTAGCGTCTGAAAGAGCCCTGTCGCTCGCTTCAGAGCAGCCGGAGGCCCAGAAAGACCACAAGCGCCATGCGCACAATCCGACCCAGGAATGTGCTGGCCATGTAGATACTCAGGGGGATGCCGAGGGCGCCCGCGAGCAGCCCCGCCACGTCGAAGAGCGGCGTGGGCGGCGCCGAGAGCGCAAAGAGCAGCAGCGGCGCCCGCCAGGGATGGACAAGCTGGCCCTGCACCCAGCGGTAGAAGCGCGTCTGGGCCACGGCCTGCTTGCCGCTGCGCCCCACGTAGTAGGCGACTAACTCGCCGATCACCGAGCCAGCGGCGGCGGCAAACACCACGCCCCAGGGGTTGAAGGCCTGCGCCAGCCTGATCAGCAGCGGGTAGTAGGGCACCGGCACGAGCACGGTGGCGTTAGCGAAGGCCGCCGACACAAAGGCGCCCAGGTAGCCGAAGCTGCCCATGCGCTCTAGCAGCGCAGGCGGCAGCAGCCAGAAGACGGCCACGTTCGCAGCGGCGACGATCAGGCCGATCAGTAGCGGGCGCAGCCAGAGCCGCCAGCGAAGTGTTCCCTCAGGGCGAACCAAACCTGCGTCGCGCGGGGGCGCGGCGCCGGGATCGTCGATCATCGTTGCTCCTTTCCTCTCCTCCGCTCTAGTATAGCCTGTTGCGGCCTAGAGCGAGGGCAGGATGGAGTAGTTCGCCAGCAGCACCAGCTGTAGATCGACGAGCGTGTGGATAATAAAGGTGGGCCACATGGAGCGCGAGCGGTAGTAGAGCAGCACGTACACCACCGTAAGCGCCACGTTGAGCAGCTGATCCACCCACCAGAATGGGCTGGGGAGCTTCCCAGGCAGGAAAAGCGTCCAGAAGAGGATGTGGATCAGGGCGACAAACGTGAGCAGGAGCAGCCAGCCCACTACAAGCCCCGCGCGGCGCGGCCAGCCGCCCGGCCAGCGGTTGCGCCAGGCGTCGAGCAAATACTGCCACGAGAGCTGCTCCATCGCGCCGTTAAGCGGCGCCCAGATCAGGGCGGTGAGCGCGAGGCCAAGCGGCGCGGCGCCCATATTCGGGTAGGCGCCCAGGTTGTTCACGACAATCGCGCCCACAACGAGCAGGCCAACGACGAAGATCAGCCAGGGCCAGCGCGTGGGCCGCCTGTAGTCCAGCGTGCCCTTGCGCCAGAGCACCAGGGCCACGCAGGCCAATACATAATAGACATAGAGGCCAGCCAGGGCCCCGCCCGTAAGCCGGAACAGCGCGGCGCAAAACGAGGGCAGCCCCAGGGCCACAATCACCGCGAGGGCCAGATCGAGATTTGTGGTGCGGACGTCGCCACCAAAAGGCGCCTCGCTCGCCATGAAAAACCCCTCAGGCAGCGCACTACGGCTATCGGCTATCGGCTATCGGCTATCGGCTCTCGGCTATCGGCTATTAAACAGCAGGCACCTGCTGGGTGAGGCAGTGCCAGGCCCCAAGGCCCCAGACCACATCGGTGCAGTCGAGGCCCACCACCTCGCGCTCGGGGAAGCAGCGCCGGAGCAGGGCGGCCGCGCGGGCGTCGCTGGGGCCGCCGAAGGTGGGCAGCAGCACCACGCTGTTGCCAATGTAAAAGTTGACGTGGCTCGCAGGCAGGCGCTGGCCCTCGTGCTCAATGCGCGGCGGCATCGGCATACTCAGCACAGTGAGCGGGCGACCGGCCAGGTCGGTCATCAGCTGAAGGCGGCGCAGGTTCTCCTGCAACAGCTTGTAGTTCTCGTCCTGAGGATCCTCCTCCACGGCGGCGATCAGCGTGCCGGGCGCCACAAAGCGGGCCGTGTCGTCGATGTGGCCGTCGGTGTCGTCGCCCACGATGCCCTCGCCCACCCAGAGGATCTTCTCCACGCCCAGGAAGTCGCGCAGGCGCTGCTCGATCTCCACCCGGCCCAGCCTCGGATTGCGGTTGGGGTTCAGCAGACACTGCTCGGATGTGAGCAGCAGGCCGGCCCCATCAACCTCGATCGAGCCGCCCTCAAGGATCATGCCGCCAGGGAAGCAGGGGACGCCCAGGTAGGCGGCCATCTGGGGCGGGATCGCGTCGTCGAGCGCGAAGGGCGGGTACTTTCCGCCCCAGGCGTTGTAGCCCCAGTCTACCGCCGCCAGGCGCGGCGCCGCCTCGCGCAGCACGAAGATCGCCCCGTGGTCGCGGCACCAGGCGTCGTTGGTGGGAAAGTAATGAAACATTATGTCGCCCTGCGCCCCGGCCTCAGCGAGCAGCGCGCGGGCGGCGGCCTCGGCGGCGGCGTTGTTCACGTTGATGTGTACAGCCTCGGAGCGAGCCAGGGCGGCCACGGCGCGGGCGTAGACCGGCAGCACCAGCTCTAGCTTGCCGGGCCAGCTGGCCTTGTTGTGGGGCCACGAGAGCCAGGTGGCCTGGTGCGGCGCCCACTCGGGGGGCATGCGGTAGCCAAGCTCGCGGAGTGTTGGATGATCATTCATGGCTTTGCAAGGGGAAAAATCGACTGATCTTCGAGAATTCGTACCACTTTTTCCGATGCGGCCAGGGCACTAATGCCGTCGACCGTTGTTTCCACAGTGACTGAGCCAAGGACGTCGGGACGTGGAGAATAACGCTCACCGCCATAGTCCTCAAGGATAGCGTCGATCTCGGGGAGCGCTTGCTCGGCCTGACGACGGACCAACTCAGCAATAACGCGCCGCTCGTTGGCTGTTGGCCGACGACCCTTTGGAGCATCAACCCTGGTTGCAAGGAGCACAATGGCGCGCACCACTTCACCAGCCGCCAACTGCGCGAGCCGTGAGGCAAACTCGGCACTGAGCTTCTGAGGCGATGGTTGGTTATTAAACGACACCATAGGTAGCTCCTGTCGCCGTACTAGCCAAGGGCTGCGAGAGCCGCAGCGGGCTGGATCAGGCCATAGCCCCAGCGATTATCGGGGCGCCGTGTGTCGCCACGAGGGTGAACTGCTGTCGCCCTCAGAACCTCGATAATGGTCTGCACGGAGGCCTCAGGGCGAGCCGCCATCAGGAGGGCAGCCACACCGGCGACATGGGGTGTCGCCATGGAAGTGCCGTTCATGTAGGTGTATTCGTAAATACCGCTAGGCGTCTTTGTCGGTGGGATGCAGGAGTAGATTTGAGCCCCCGGCGCCACGAGATCAGGCTTATTGACAAGGGCGTTGGGCTCCTGGCCCGGAAAAACCAGGCTCGCACCGCTGCTGAAAAACGCAACGTCTACCTGGCTTCCGCGTGGCATCTTCTCAATAGCGCCGACTGAAAAAGCACTGTAAGCATTACCCGGCGAGCTCGTGTTGCCATGGTTCTCGTTGCCGATAGCCACCACCGGAAGAATGCCGTACTGCGCAATCAGCATGTCAAAGATCTGCGCAAACAGAGGCTCGTAGTAGCGAAAACCCAGTGACATACTGACAATGTCGGCACCCTGCTCGATTGCCCACGAGAGGCCCTCCATTAAAGTCTGGAGCGTGGAGTCGCCGATGAGCACCCCGGCGACCAGCAGGTTTGCCTTCGGGGCAACGCCGATGGCGACGCCATCGCTTGTGGTTCCCCCAGCGATCGTGCCACAGACGTGGGTGCCGTGCCGCCCAGCGTCGAAACTTTGGTCTGTAGTAATCCGCCGACCCAGTGGATCGACGACGACGAACTGCTTGACGCGCCCGGCGAGGGATGGGTGGTCACCATGCACACCCGTATCGAGGACGGCGACGTTAATGTCCTCACCTTGCGTAGTCGGCCACAGATCCGGGACGCCGAGCTGCTCTAGGCCCCAAGTGCAGCCCTGCTGACGCTCCTGGCGGGTAAGGCGAGCAAATTCCACCTCGCGGGGCCTAACCAGGTGGATCTGCTGGTTAGGCATGATCGCCCGCACGCCGGGCTGGGCGGCTAGGATCTGTAATGTGGCGCGGGTAACCTCGACGGTGGCGACGGGCAACGTGCCCTCGCCCACAGGCTGCACATCGAGCCAGTCCTTTGCCTGGCGGCTGCCCTGCTCCTGGTACGCACCAAGGATGGTACTCTCATGCGCCTGTGCTCGCTCCTTGATCGCGTCGAGGCGCTGTTTTAATGTGCGCAGACGCCCCTTGAGTGGTGGCAGGGCGGGCACCTGCGGGTCGTAGACGACAATCGCCTCGCGCTTGTCGCGGGGGCCGCTCTCGGCGAGGAACGGCTCGAACGCCGGGGAGATCTTGGCTCTGCGACTCATGCTTGTTTGCTCCGTTTTGTGCGGCGAGGTTTCACCGAGGGCGGCGCTGCGCTCACTGCATGACACACATTTGTGCTGCACTGAGAATATCGCATCAGGAAGCCAAATAGCTACGGGCCGCTTCTGTAACGAACGCACAGGCGCAAAAGTTGGTACAAGGCATTAGGAAGCGGTAAACGGCCATTTTACAGTTCATTAGCACAAGTGTCTGACCTTTCGACAGTACTCAGAGCAGTGTCGCATTTTTCCAAGACGGTTTAGCCCGTTGGGCATAGCGCTCGATGATAGTTTGGCCCTCGTTGGCCCTCCTTGGCCGTCAGGCAGGCACTTTGGCCGCTAGGCGGATTTACACGACTTAAGGTAAAATAACTCGGGAGTGCATTCGGTATGAGGTAAACCTGATTCAAAAAATACTAAACCTGGCTCGGCACTGTCGAAAGGTCAGAAGTGTGTGTCATGCAGTAAGGGCGCTGCGGGCTCAGTTACTTTGCCTTCGAGACGAGCGGCTTGCTTGTTTAGATTATCAACTACCGATTTTAAGGGTGCGATCATCTTGACTTGATGTGTAATTTGCGCTGTTGTCAGATAGACCGCAATTTTCCGTAAAAGCTCAGCCAGCTGAGGTGCAGTATCAATGTTCATCGGAGGGTTGAATTCCCTAAGTAATTCGATAATTATACAATGAACGGCAGTACTTTTTAGTAACAGATCAACAGAATTTGAGAATGCTCTTACTTGTGCCGAGGAAAATCCTGCTCTCAACCTTGAAATAAGACCAAAAAGCACTAGCTCATTCTGGTTATTATATTCATAATCAGGGAAATCTGGGCCAATTGACTGATAAAGCTCGTTGTGGTGCATAATTTTATCAATTGTTTCATCGGATCCGTATTGAAAAATAACAACAATGATGTGCGCCAAAGAGATTGGATTATATAGATGCCAATTACTTAATCGATCTATAAGATAGTCCTGAAAAATGTACTCCGGATTATTTTCCAGCCACAAAAAAGAATTAGGACTTCCGATCTTGTGAGTGACTTTTTCTAGACTGACATTTGCAAATGGCGCCACCTCCTCGGCGGGAAAGCGGCTAAGTATAGTCCCTCCTCCTCTATTTGGAGTTGAAGTAAGGGCTATTCGTTCGATAACTTTTTTTCGCAACTCGGTCTCACCAGACGTTCTTACCCCAGCCGCCAGATATGCTTCGCCAAGCACATTTCCCAGGCTCATGGTATCTGGTTGCGCAATCAACAGCTCGATCACAGCTGTGGCGGCGGTTGCTGTGGTCAATCCTGAGTAGAGCGCGATCACCTCGTTCCAGCGCCCGTCATCATGCTCATGCACGAGCTGCTCTGCGGTAATTTCGAGCAAGTTGCCTTCGTGGACCGCAAGCGCGGCGAGATACTCCTGAAAAGTCAGGTGAGCAAAAGCGAAGACGCCTGGCCGACGTTCAAGTAGCAACCCGGTGCGGTAGCGGATGTGCTCAAGGAGCAGATCTGCGCGCGCCTCATCTCGCAACATGTTGACGAACACCTGCTGTACGGAAACTGCCGGCCACTCAGCGCTGTCGGCCGCCTGCATCGCCAGGGCTACCTCACGGCAGGCCCGCAGCTTCTCCTCGAAGCCAAAGGCTGAGACGATGCCGCGGCGCTGATCCCAGTTGTGCAGCAAGCCCTCAACACAGAGCTGGTAGAGCCTGGCGCGGTCTTGAGGCAGCTGGCCGTGCTCGAAGTAGTTGACCAAGCAGATTGCGGAGAGCATCAGCGGATTGCGGGCGAGGTTGTTGATGTATGGATGGCCTTTAAACCCTTCTACAATCCGCGCCCCCTCCGCAGCACCCTCACGTCGAGCCTCCTCATCCGGCTCGTTGCGGGCCAGCCTAACAGAGGTAGACCAGTTACGGGTGTAGCCTTCAATTTGCTCCTGGTCGAAGTCGAGCAGATCACACTCCTCAAAGCCTGCCTTGCGTAGCATCCCCGGCGGATAACCAACGGGACGAGACGAGACGAGGAGTTGGCAGTGGGGAAACTGGTCCATGATTGAAAGCAGCCAGGGGATCAGCTGCTGGTCGCGCAGTCCTGGCTCGGTCTCGTCGAGGCCGTCGATCATCAGAAGCACACGCCCGGCGAGCATCTGGCGTTCGACCCAGCTGAAAGGCATCAGGGCAGCTCGATCCATGCTGGCTGTGGCCTTCTCAACCAGGGCGGAGCCAAGTGGGAGTTGAGACAAGTCGAGCTGACGCACGCGCAGCAGCAGCGGGATGGCCTGCTGGCCGCCCAGAATCAACTCCTCATCACCGGAGGCAAGCTTGACCTGGAGCCACTCCAAAAAAGTGGACTTGCCGCTGCCCGGAGCGCCGACGATCACACAGGGCCCGCCTTTGCGCACTTGTTCAAGAGCTTTGGGCGCCTGCTCGCCATTCGCGTTTGCTTTAACCGAGCCACTTCGCTCACCGAAAAATTGCCTGGCATCTGTGAGACTCATTAGCTCTGGCAACGCCTGGTCGTCTTCCTCCGTGCGATCCGAAGTCTTTTTTCGCGGCTGCACCCGTGGCATCACAAACAGCTCGCGCAGGTCCACGTCCAGGTTGGTGGCCATGCGCACAGTGCCTGCCTCAACGCGGTAAAAGCGTTGGAGCAGGTAGTCGCGGTAGAGCAGTTCGTAGCGCTCGTCGGCGGCCTGCTGGCCTGCACCCCCTAGGGCGCCGATCTGCTCGCTGATCTGGTTCAGCCGATCAACCACTCGCCGTGGCAGCTCAAATGTACTCGCGAAGCCAAGGCGCTGCCACTCGGCCATCACCGGGCCAACCTGCATCAGAACCTGAACCACGGAGCCAAGCGAGAGCCGGTAGATGGCCGCTCTGTTGCTCTGCTCCAGAGCGAGAGGGCACGGGAGATAGATCAGCAACTCAGCTGCAACTGCGTCGGGCGGGATGTTAGGGTTTGCTATGTCGGCGAGCTTGAGCCGCTGGCTTAACCCAGCGAGCCCATCTAAAATAATTGCGGTCTGCTCAGGGCCAACCTGCTGGTTAAGCAGGAAGCGCGTGAGGGCCTGCGACGCAGCATCGGCTGTGCGCTCAACCTGGCGTAGCACCTCTCTGCGCCGTAGACGCTCCGGTATGGCAGCCTCGAACGGTTGCCCGAAGATGCGGTTGAACAGCTCGCCGTAGAAGTCTACGACCTGATCCGCGACAGAGCCTCCCATCGCCAGACCCTTTCGTTTGCATTACCGAATGCCGATCACTGCTTTGCAAGCAGCATCTTGCAGGATGCCCGGTGAGCAGCCATCAGAAATACACTCTACTCGTCGATGAAGCGCTTAGTGATCTCGCCGTAGGCATCGATGCGGCGGTCGCGCAGGAAGGGCCAGTGGGTGCGCTGCACATCGAGCTTGCCGAGGTCGAGCGGGTGGACAAGCACGGCGGGCTCGTCCACGGGGGCCTTTGCAAGAATGGTGCCCTGGGTGTCGCTGATGAAGCTCTGGCCCCAGAACTCGATCCCGCCCGCCGGGTCGCCCTCGTGGCCTGTGCGGTTCACGCTCACCACGTAGCAGCCGTTGGCCACGCCGTGCGAGCGCTGGATCAGCTCCCAGCTCTGGTGCTGGGCCACGCCGTGCTCGGCCTTTTCGCTGGGGTGCCAGCCGATCGCGGTGGGGTAAAAAAGGATGTCGGCGCCGCGCAGCGCGGTGAGGCGGGCGGCCTCGGGGTACCACTGGTCCCAGCAGATCAGCACGCCAAGCTTGCCAAAGCGCGTGGGGAAGACCTTAAAGCCCAGGTCGCCGGGGGTGAAGTAGAACTTCTCGTAGAAGAGCGGGTCGTCGGGGATGTGCATCTTGCGATACTTGCCGAGGTAGGCGCCGTCGGCGTCGAGCACTGCCGCCGTATTGTGATACAGCCCCTCGGCGCGCTTCTCGAACAGGCTGGCGATGATCACCACGCCCAGCTCCTTCGCCAGGGCGCCGAACGCCGCCGTGCTGGGGCCAGGGATTGGCTCGGCCAGCCCGAAGTTCACATGCTCCTCGCTCTGGCAGAAGTAGAGCGAGCGGAACAGCTCAGGCAGACAGATCACCTGGGCGCCTTGAGCGGCCGCAGCGCGCACACCCGCGATCGCTCGCCGCGTATTCTCGTCGGGGTCGTCGCTGCAACGTAGCTGCACGACGCCGATCTTGACAACACCTTTGCCCATCGCAACCTCACATCAATCAATGCAAAATGCAAAATGCAAAATGCAAAAGCCGCAACCGCACATCAATGCAAAATGCAAAATGCAAAAGCCGCAACCGCACATCAATGCAAAATGCAAAAGCCGCACATCAATGCAAAATGCAAAAGCCGCAGGCCTGCCGTTGGGCCGCGCCGCGCTCATAGTAGCACGTTAAAGATTGTGGAAGTGATAATTTTGCATTTTGCATTTTGCATTTTGCATTCCGCGTTCACCCCCACACCCCGCCCGCCACGCGCCGCATGCGCCCGGCGCGGATAAGGCGCAGGGCCTTGGTGCTTGCCACGTAGACCCAGCCCTGGCGCGGCCCGCTCGGCGTGGCGACGGCGAGGGCGATCCGCTCGTACAGGTTATTTGTGCCGCCAGCGCTGTAACCCTCCAGCAGATCGAGGGCGACCAAGATCTCCGGGTAGCGCTCTGCTGCCACGGCGATCAGCCAGCCCTGCGCTAGCTCGCTGGGCGTGGCGAGCCCCGGCTCCAGCGTGAGGAACGGGAAGGGGCCAGGCGAGTAGAGCGCGGCGCCCGCCAGGCTTGCCGGCGTCTCCTCGGTGGTGAGGCCGGCGAGGTAGCGCGTGTAGTTCAGCCCGCCAGGCTTGAGCGTGCCGTAGACGAAGAATGGGAGCTGCTGCATGATCTTTCCACGGGGTGTGACGGTGGACGGTGGACGGTGGACGGTGGACGGTGGACGGTGGACGGTGGATGGTGGACGGTGGACGGTGGGCGGTG
>ENA-ORBV01004412-ORBV01004412.1-microbial-mat-metagenome-genome-assembly--contig:-NODE-4412-length-27053-cov-22.298339_pt1 | contig 27053 bp, 18 predicted proteins | sample MGYA00237777_ERZ505514 | MGnify/ENA primary metagenome ERZ505514 (study PRJEB26160, sample SAMN06269048) | microbial mat metagenome | isolation source: Oligotrophic lake microbial mat | place...
CCCTCTCACGCACCGTGCTTGGGCCGGTCAGTTAGGTCCGTGCGCGAGATCGTGTGCCAGGAGCGCTGGCCGCACTGGGGGCAGCGCGTGAGCCAGTGCGCTGCGCCCGCGGCCTTGCCGCGCAGGCCGCCCGCCTCCCACAGCGATCGGTCCAGCCCGCACCGACAGCGCACCATCCACACACGCGACTCGGCCTTGATCGCGTCGAACCACGAACGCGGCCGGACCTTGCAGAGCGTGCGCTGGAGCGTGTTCTTAGGATGGGGTTCTGGATGCGGGCGGTGCGCCCGCGGCGTGGACAGGGTACGGGCGATCTTCCGGAACGCGGCGGCGGTGGCCAAGGCCCAGCGACAGGCGAATCAGCAGACGCGACAGGCGACCCGTCGCGTGCGACAAACAACCCGTCAAGCAAGACAAGTCGATTGTCAGACGCGACGAGCGAGCCGTCAGGCGGTCGCGGGGCACGACTACGCCCCCTTGAACAGAACCTCGGGTTGGAACTGCTCGGCCGTGGTCGTGGCCATCGAGAGCATGGCGGCCCCGATCTTCGCCGGGTCGAACGGGGTACCGGAGGCAACTTGACCCATGATGGTGAGGGTGGCGGCCCGCACCCCGTTGCCGGCCATATCTTAGTTCAGCATGAGTGCCAGGTGTCGCAGCCCGGCCTTGCCGATGGGGTCCCCGAGCGAAGTGAGAACAGGCGAGGCCGCGGGTTGGTCCGCAGGTGGGGGGGCCACGGGTTTCACCCCCACCTCGGCCCGAGCACACCCGCCTGGCGCGCGCAACCTACCCTGAGGTCACGATGTCAACCCAGATTCCCCCCGCGGCCCGCCGTCAACTCGGCCCCCGCGCGTCGGCGATCGTTGCACCCATCCTCGCCGCACTTCTCATCTCGGCCTGTGGCAAAGTACGCCCCGGCTACACACCGCCGCCGCCCCCGGACGTGACCGTTGCCCACCCCATCGCCCGCGATATCCCCGACACCATGGAGTTCACCGCGACGGTGCGTGGCGTGCGCCAGGTCGAGATCCGGGCCCGCGTCTCGGGCTTTCTCGAGCACAAGCACCTGGACGGGGGCACGCGCGTCGAGGCGGGGCAGGACCTGTTCACGCTCGACACCCGCCCGTTCGTGGCGGCGGTGCGGGAGGCCGAGGCGATCGTCCGCCAGCGAGAGGCCGAGCTCGCCCAGGCCGAGCTCAAACTGAAGCGCGAGCAGGAGGCGACCACGCGCGGGGCCTCGAGCGCGCAGCAGATGGACGACGCGTCGGCCCAGCGCGATGTGGCCCAGGCCATGGTCGACCTGACCCGGGCCCAGCTCGACCGCGCCAACCTTGATGAGGAATGGGCGAACATGCAGTCTCCGATCGCGGGTCGCATGGGCTTCGCCCAGGCCGAGGAGGGCGACCTGATCTCGATCAACCAGTGGCTGGCGACGATCGTGGACGACTCGAAGGTGTACGCGGTGTACGACATCGACGAGCGAACGCTGCTGCAGTTGCGCGAGCGCTACGCGAACCTGCGCCCCGGCGAGGACGGCCGCCCGCACCTGGAGGTCCGCCTGGGCATGTCGAGCGAGGAGGGCTTCCCGCACGTCGGGCGGTTCTATCGCGCCGAGGCCGAGGTGAACCCCGACACCGGCACCATCCGCGTCGAGGCCGAGTTTGACAACCCGCGGGGCGCGATCCTGCCCGGCGCGTTCGTCCGCGTGCAGACGGTCTTCGGCGACCGCCCGGCCCTCTTGGTGCCCGACATCGCGGTGCAGTCCGACCAGGGCGGGCGATATGTGCTGACGGTCGATCAGGGCGGGATGGTGTACCGCGTGCCGGTGCGCCCGACCGGCCCGGTCTACGAGCGGATGCGCCCGGTCGAGGAGATCATCGGTGAGGCGCTCAATGGTGATACGCCGCCCGAGCCGCGTTTAACCCCCGAGGCCCGCGTGATCGTGAACGGATTGCAGCGTGCCCGCGCGGGTTTCCCCGTGTCGGCGTACCTGGAAGGCGAGCCTCGCCCGAGCGAGCAGGCCGGCGGTGACGCAGCGGGCGAACCCGCGGGTGGTGGTCACTGATCCAGGAGGGGTTCACCACAAAGGCACAGACACACGGAGAAGAGAACCAGAGAGTGGAGGCGCATCCTGGTTTGTGCCCTGAAGTGAACCCAAACCCTACAGGGTGCGGTCGTCCACGGCCACCCCCCTCCGTCCCGCCTTCCTCTGTGCCTCGGTGTCTCTGCGGTTCATCCGCACTCTGATCCGACCGTCGACGCTGATCCGGAGCCCCCATGCTCAGCCGCTTCTTCATCGATCGCCCCGTCTTCGCCTCGGTGCTCTCGATCCTCTTCGTGATCCTGGGCGGCGTCTCGCTGCTGGGGATGCCCGTGGCCCAGTACCCCGAGCTCGCGCCCCCGGTGGTCCAGGTGGTCGCCCAGTATCCCGGCGCCAACGCCCAGACCATCGCCCAGACCGTGGCCGCCCCGCTCGAGCAGGAGATCAACGGCGTCGACGGCATGATCTACATGAACTCGACGTCGACCGACGGTCAGTACACGCTGGACATCACGTTCGAGCTGGGCACCAACATCGACATGGCGGCGGTGCTGACGCAGAACCGCGTGAACCTGGCCGAGCCGCGCATGCCCGAGGAGGTCCGTCGCCAGGGCATCACCGTCCAGAAGCAGTCGACCACGCTGGCGGGCGTCATCTCCATCTACAGCCCCGCGGGCGAGTACGACGACCTGTACCTTTCCAACTACCTCAGCATCAACTGGAACGACGAGTTCGCCCGCATCGATGGGGTCGGCGGCATCATGATCTTCCCGACCAAGGACTACGGGATGCGGATCTGGCTCGATCCCGCCCGCCTCAAGGCCAGAAACCTGACCGTCAACGACGTGCAGGAGGCGATCCGGGCCCAGAACGTGCAGGTCGCCGCCGGCAGGATCGGCGCCCAGCCCGCCCCCGAGGGCACCGACTTCGAGCTCAGCATCACGACGCTCGGGCGACTGACCGACCCCGAGGAGTTCGCGAGCATCATCATCAAGAACCAGGGCGGACGCACCGTCCGCGTCCGCGACGTGGCCGACGTGGAACTGGGCGCCCGCGACTACGGCACCGCGGCCACCTTCAACGGTCGGCCCACCGCCATCCTGGCCATCTTCCAGTCTCCGGGCGCCAATCTGGTGGACCTGACCCAGGACATGTCCGCGGTGCTCAAGCGCCTCCAGCCGACCCTGCCCGTGGGGGTGTCGGCCCAGTTCTTCTACGACTCGTCCATGTTCATCCGCGCCTCGCTGTACGAGGTGGCGGTCACCCTCATCGAGGCCTTCCTGCTCGTGTTCCTGGTCGTGTTCATCTTCCTGCAGTCCTTCCGCACCACCCTGATCCCCGCCCTCACCATCCCCGTCTCGCTGATCGGCGCGTTCCTGTTCATGGCCGCCATGGGCTTCTCGATCAACATGCTCACGATGTTCGGCATGGTGCTGGCGATCGGCATCGTGGTCGATGACGCGATCGTGGTGGTCGAGAACGTCGAGCGCAACATGACCGAGCACCACCTGGGAGCCCGCGAGGCAACGATCCGTGCCATGACCGAGATCTTCGGCCCGGTCGTCGCCATCACGCTCGTGCTCATGTCGGTGTTCATCCCCACGGCCTTCCTGCCGGGGTTGACCGGCCAGATGTACCGCCAGTTCGCGCTCACCATCGCCGCGTCCACCGGCTTGTCGGCGGTGTGCGCCCTGACGCTCTCGCCCGCCCTGTGCGCGGTGTTCCTCAAGGCGACGCACGCCGCCGACGGCACGCGCCACAAGGGCTTCATCCTGTTCCGCCCCTTCCGCTGGCTGGGCGACGCCTTCAACTGGGTGTTTGCCCGCTTGACCGCGGCCTACGCCTGGCTGGCCCGCTGGACGTGCCGTCTCGCGCCGCTCACGGTGCTGTTGTACCTGGGCGTGCTGGCCGGTTCGTTCTATCTCTATACCCGCCTGCCTACTGGCTTCGTGCCCGATGAGGACCTGGGCTTCGTGATGGTCGATCTTCAGTTGCCCGACGGGGCATCGCTGCAGCGCACGCGGGCGGTCGTCGATCGCATGGCCGAGCAGGTCATGCAGGTCGAGGGCGTGGAGGACGTGACCGCCATCGCCGGATTCTCGATGCTCAATGGCCAGGGCTCCCGCAACGGGGTGTCGTGGATCGTGCTCGACCCGTGGGACGAGCGCATCAAGACCCACCGCGACGTCAACTCCATCCTCGACGAGATCCGCGCGCGGATGGACAAAATCCAGGACGGGCAGTTCCTGGCGTTCGCGCTGCCGGCGATCCCGGGCATCGGCAACGCCTCGGGCTTCGACATGCGGCTCCAAGACCGCGGCAACGTCGGCAGGCAAGCGATGGAGCAGGCCGTGTCGGGCGTGGCGGGCTCGGCCATGGGGCAGGTGATGCCCTCGACCGGACAGCCCGGGCTGGTGGCGGCGTTCAGCTCATACCGGGCCGTCGTCCCGCAGTTGTATCTCGACATCGACCGCGAGAAGGTGCTTCGGATGGGCGTGCCGCTGGAGGATGTCTTTGGCGCCCTCCAGGCCTACATGGGCTCGTCGTACGTCAACGACTTCAATCGGTTCTCGCGGACGTGGCAGGTGAACATCCAGGCCGCCCCCGAGTTCAGGCTCCAGCCCGAGGACGTGCTGCGCCTCGAGGTCCGCAACGCCAGTGGCGACATGATCCCCGTCTCCACGTTCGCCACCATTCGCGACGCCTTCGGTCCCGACCAGGTCACGCGATACAACCTCTATCCGTCGGCCCAGCTCAACGGCATCCCCGCGCCGGGCGTGTCGTCGGGCCAGGCCATGGGGTTGGCCGAGGCGGCCGCCGCCACCGAACTGCCCCCCGGCATCGGCTTCGAGTGGACGGGCATGTCGTATCAGGAGCAGTTGCAGGGCGGCCAGGGCCCGCTCGTGTTCGCGCTGGGAATCCTGCTCGTGTACCTGATCCTGGCGGCCCAGTATGAGTCGTGGACCACGCCGCTGGCGGTCGTGCTCAGCGTGCCGCTCGTGGTGGCGGGTGCCGCGGTCGCGCTCAACATCCGCGGATTGGACAACAACGTGTTCACGCAGATCGGGCTGGTCCTGCTGATCGGTCTGGGGGCCAAGAACGCGATCCTGATCGTCGAGTTCGCGCGCGAGAGCCGGGCCAAGGGCGCTCGGATCATCGACGCCGCCGTCACCGCCTCGCGCACCCGCTTCCGCCCGATCATCATGACCTCGCTGGCGTTTATCCTGGGCGTGACCCCGCTGCTGGGTGCGCACGGCGCGGGGGCCGCCAGCCGCCAGTCACTGGGCACCGCGGTGTTCGGTGGGATGATCGGCGTCACGATCCTGGGCCTGTTCTTCACGCCCATGCTGTATGTCGTGGTGACGACACTGTCCGAGACGATCGGGCGGCTGTTCGGGCGCAAGCCCAAGGTGCATACGCCCGCCGGCGCGTCGCTCGTCCTCTCCCAACCCGCACCCGCGCCGGCCCACTGAGCGGCCAGCAGGGTCTGAGGCATATCCCCCTCGAGTGTCCCCCGTGGCCCGCTTGCCGCTGTGCCTCCGCGCCCGCCGCGTTCGTCCCGCCTTCCGCCCTCGGATTCGCAACCTTCGCCCACTTTGCGACCCTTGCGTTGAACCGATCACACCGGACCTACGATTCACCGCTGGGTGGGGTGACCGAGCGGTTGATGGTACCGGTCTTGAAAACCGGCAGACCCGTCAGGGTCTCACGGGTTCGAATCCCGTCCCCACCGCTTGCTTACGATCCGAACAGCCGCCGCGTTAGCTCAGTTGGTAGAGCAGCGGTTTTGTAAACCGCAGGTCGTCGGTTCAAGTCCGACACGCGGCTTTGGGCGCGGGCGATACCACGAACGGCCACGGACTCGTGCGGACTCGTGCGGTTGCGTATCGCCGCGCCCCATGCGGCCCGGACTCACGCAACCTCCTCCATGATCGCCGTCGTCGGACATATCGAGCGGATTGTTCAGCGCGACGGCTTGTACGCCGCGCTCCGCCTTCGCAACGCGCGAACCCCGCACCGTTTCACCGGCCTCTTCCGCTTCGAGCGCGACCTGCTCCGCAACGTGTGCCTGTTCGACCGGTTTGACCCTGAAGTCCGCGAGTCCGGCGACACCCCGGTCCGAGACACCTACCGCGGGCTGATCGATCACAAGGCAGGCGTGATCGAGTTTGGCGATGTCGCGCTCCCCGACGCTGGCGTGGCACGCCTGAACTCGCCCGTCGTCTCCTGCTGCGGCGTCGCGATCAACGATGTGATGGGTCGGCAGGTTGGCTCGCTCTGCCACCATGACCTGCGGCCATGCGAGGAGCGGATCAGTGATCGCCGGCGCCTGCGGGCCGCCGCGCCCGGGCTTCTCCCGCACCTGTAGCCGTTCAGCGCCAGGTCGCGGCCCGACTCGACCCGAACCGCTCCATAAGTGCGGGCCGCTCTCACGCCCAGTGGTAGCACGCCACGCGAGAGTTCGGGGCCAGGCGGTGGCCCGGGGGCACCTCGACGAACCCGTCGGACGCACCGGCCGCGATGGAGTCGCCGGAGCTGCGCGCCGCGACGAGTTCCACCAGACCGGGCCCCACGCCCCGCACCGGGCGATGCCACCACAGGCCAATGGCCTGCTCGTCGCCGTTGGCGACGCGGACCAGCGGCGGATCAGGCCACCGAGCGAGCCCCGCCAGCGCACCGAGCACGGGCACGACGATGCGGGTGCAGGTCACCAGCGATGACACCGGATTGCCCGGCAGACCGAAGATCGGCACCGGCGCCCGCGACTCGGAACCGGTCCGCAGGATCGCGGCGAGCATCGGTTTACCCGGGCGCTGCGGCAGCCCGTGGAAGACAACCGCGGCCCCAAGGCTCTCGACCGCCGCGCGGACGGGGTCGCGGTGACCCATCGAGACCCCGCCGGAGAGGATCACCGCGTCGCAGTGATCGACGGCCTCGCGCAGGGCGGTCAGCAGGGCGGGTCCATCGTCGCGCATGTGGGCAGCGCTCGCCAGATCGAGCCAGCCGTGCGCCGAGACGATAGCCGCCAGCGTGGGGGCGTTGGCGTTGCGGATCTGGTGAGTCCCGAGCGCGGCGTCGTCACCGACCACCTCGTCCCCCGTCGTGATGATGGCGATACGCACGGGCTGGTAGACGCTTGGGTTCGTGCAGCCGACAGCGGCCAGGGCGCCGAGGGCCGCGCTGGTGAGGAGCGTGCCGGGGTTGAGCAGTGGGTCGCCGGCCCGGGCGTTCTCGCCTTGGCGGCGGATGAACTGACCCACGGCGGCCTTGGCGAGCGTGGCGCGAGGGATCACGATGCGCGTCACCTCGCCGTTGTGCTCGATCTCGGTCACGTCCTCGCGCTTCAGGATCGCGTCCGCGGCGCGTGGGCCGAGCGGCAGCGGCGCACCCGTGGCGATGCGCACGCCAGCGGGACGCGACGGCATCTCCGGAGGCGGGTGGCCGATGCGGGATTCGCAGGCCACGTCCAGCGCGATCACGTCGGCCCCCGCACCGCTTCCAACGAGATCAGAAGTCCGCACCGCGTAGCCGTCCATCGACGATTGGTCGAACGCGGGGCTGTTGCGATCGAGGGTGACCCGCTCGGCCAAAACCATGCCGCGCGCCTGGATCAGCGGGCGCGCCAGGCTCGGACGGCCGAGCCCGGTATCGCCGATCCCCCGAACCATCGCGCCTACCGCGGCGGCGGGGGAATCAAACTCGTATCGCTGGTCGAAACCCGTGGGCACGCGGGCCTCCGTCGCCAAGGGTATGAGCGGGGCCGCTCAGAGCCGCGGGCACGGCACGCATCGCGAAGCCGCCGCCAGCCGCTCCGCGCCCTTCGCTCCCTTTGCGACCGTCGCGTTCCACTCCATGCGCCCCAGTCGCCCGCCTCAACCCAGCGCGGCCGCGCCCGAGATGATCTCGGTCAGTTCCGTCGTGATCTGCGACTGGCGGGCGCGGTTGTACCGACGGCTGATGAGCTTGCCCATCTTGCCGGCGTTGTCGGTCGCCGCCTTCATCGCGATCATGCGGGCCACATGCTCGCTCACGATCGCGTCATTGAAGGCCTGGAACAGCACCGCCTTGACGGCCGCGGGCAGAAGCGTGTCGAGCAGTTCCTGCTGCGAGGGGCTGAACTCGTACGACGCGACGCCCTTCTTCTCGCTCTCGCGGGCCTCGCCGGCGACCGCGGCCGCCGCGCTGCCCGCCGGACGGGTGGTCGCCTCCGGCTTGAAGGGCAGCAGCGTCGTGATGGTCGGCGTCTGGCGACCGGCGGAGATGTACTTCATCGAGACCACGCGGACCTTGGAGACCTCGCCGGACACGAAGCGGGAGATGTACGACTGGGCCAGGGCGTCGACGGCGTCATAGGAGGGCTTGTCGCCGAACTGCGTGTGCTGGGTGGCGACGGGAACCTTGTTGAAGCGGAGGAAGGCGACTCCCTTCTTGCCCACCAGCTCGACCTGCCCGTTCATGGCCGCGGGCGTCTCACGCATGTGGCGCATGGCGTTGCGCAGGACGTTGGAGTTGTAAGGCCCGCACAGGCCGCGGTCGGAGGTGATGACCAGCGTGAGTTCCTGGTCCTTGGGTTTGCCCGAGGGCCCGGTGATGAGGGGGTGGGTCGCGTCGCTGGTGCCGCCGGCCAGTTCCTGCACCAGGGCGAAGAGCGCGTCGGTGTACGGGCGGCTGGCGACCGACCGCTGCTGGGCGGCGGCGAACCGGGCAGTGGCGATCATCTGCATGGTTTTGGTGATGCGACGGATGTTGGCGACGGCCTTGATGCGCTTCTTGAGCTGGCGGGTCTTTGCCATAGGGGCAAGAGTGTAGGGGGCAGGGGAGGAACGTGGCGGTTGCGGGGTGGCGGGGATTCGCGTCATCGAATCGGACGCCCAGCGGCTGGTGGTTTCCGTCGGGTCGGGGATGTACCCGTTCACGGGGCTGGCGCCGACCGGCCGTGACGGCGGCGTGTGCGCGGCGAAGTCTCTCGCCCTGTCCCCGCCAAGTTTCCGCCCCGTGACTCGAGCGCTGTTGCCCGAGTCTCGGCGTCGCCCCGTCTGTTCTCCCCTTGTGGTATCTTGCCCGCCATGTCACGCTCCCTCTACGCCCGTCTCTCCCACCGTTTCGCCGACCGCCGCAGCACCATGACCAGGCGCGAGGCGCTTAAGGCTTCCGCCGCGGGGTTCGCCGCGTTCCTCGCCGCCACGCGGATGACGGGCTGCGCGTCCTCGGGAGGCCAGGGTCGCTCGGCCCGGGCCGATGGCGGCCGTCCGCCGCGCCGGCACAACGGCAAGACGGTGGTGGTGGTCGGGGCGGGGTTCGCCGGTCTGGCGTGTGCCTACGAACTCATCGAGTTCGGCTACGAGGTCCAGGTCGTCGATGCCCGATCCCGCGTGGGTGGACGGGTGATGTCGTTCCGCGACTTCGTGCCCGGCAAAGTCGTCGAGGGCGGCGGCGAGCTCATCGGCTCCAACCACCTCACCTGGCAGGCGTACGCGACCCAGTTCGGCCTGAGGATGCTGGACGTGACGACCGAGGAGGACCTGGCGTTCCCGATCCGCGTCGGCGGGCGCACGCTCGACGAGGCCGAGGCCGAGCGCCTGTGGATGGGCATGGACAAGGCCCTGGCGACCATGAACGAACTCGCGATCGGCGTGAGCCCGGATGAGCCGTGGGCCTCGCCCGACGCCGAGGCGCTGGACCGCCGGACGGTCTCGGACTGGATTGACGCGCTGGCGGTCGATGCCGACACCAAGGGCGTGCTCCGCCTGGTGATGTCGAGCGACAACGCGGTGCCCGTCGAAAACCAAAGCCTGCTGTGCATGTTGGCCGCAGTGTCGGGCGGCGGCTTCCAGGCGTATTGGGAGGACAGCGAGGTGTACCGCTGCCGCGGCGGCAACCAGCAACTGGCCGACAACCTCGCGGAGCGGATCCGTCCGTTCCGCATCCTGCTCAACACGCCGGTGGAGTCGATCAGTTACGCCGGGCCGGGCGCGGCGTCGGGCGAACCGGCCAAGGTGTACACCACCACGGGCCAGGTGCTGGCGGCCGATGAGGTCGTGCTCGCGGTGCCGCCCAGCGTGTGGCGTCACATGTTCTTCGCGCCCGCCCTGCCCGACTGGCTGAACCCGCAGATGGGCACGGCCGTCAAGTACCTCTCGGCGGTGCGCACCAGGTACTGGCGCGATCTGGGCCTCGCGCCCGACAGCGTCAGCGATGGGCCGTGCGCCATGACCTGGGAGGGGACCGACAACCAGCGCGGCGCGGGCGCGTCGCTGCACGTCTTCTCGGGCGGCAACGCGGCCGAGCGACTGCGCGACGGCACACGGGCTGAGGTCGACGCCCGCGTCCGCACCGAACTCGAGGCGACGTATCCGGGCTACACCCAGCAACTCATGCGCGGCAACAACGGCTCGGACACCCGCTTCATGGACTGGCCCGCCGACCCTTGGACCCGCGCCGGTTACTCCTTCCCCGCGCCGGGCCAGCTCATGCGCACGGGACAGACCCTGCACGAGGGCCTGGGCAACCTGCAGTTCGCCGGTGAGCACACCTGCCCGGCCTTCGTGGGCTACATGGAGGGCGCGCTCCGCTCGGGCGTCCTGCTCGCCCAACGCATGGCCCTGCGCGACGGCGCGATCCAGATGCCCGAACCCGCGGCCACCACGGCCATGGCCCGGGCCATGGCCCCGGCCATGGATTGAATCCGCATGCCCGGAGGCAAAGCCCACGCCCGCGAGGTGATCCCGCCCCAGGCCGCCCGGCGCCTGCTGCTCGCGGGCCAGGGGCTGCTCGCCGATCCCGCCCGCCCCGCGACGCCCGCCCGCGTGCTCTCGCAGATCCGCGACCTGGGCTTCGTCCAGCTCGACAGCATCAATGTCGTCGAGCGGGCCCACCACCACATCCTGTGGTCGCGCCTGCACAACTATCGCCCGGCGACTCTCGATGACCTCCAGCGCCGCGGCGACGTGTTCGAGCACTGGACGCACGACGCGTCGATCCTGCCCAGCGAGGTCTTCCCGCACTGGCGGAGCCGTTTCGCGCATGTTGCGTGGGGCTCATGGCTGCGGACCAAGATGGGCGACGGGCACGAGGCGGTGGCGACGGCGGTGCTGGAGCGCGTCCGCCAGCAGGGGCCGCTCATGGCGCGTGATTTCGAGCATCCGGGGCGCAAGAGCGGGCCTTGGTGGGACTGGAAGCCAGCCAAGGCCGCGCTCGAGTATCACTGGCGGACCGGGACGCTGGCGATCCCGCGCCGCGTGAACTTCCAGAAGGTGTACGACCTGACCGAGCGCGTGCTGCCACGCGTGCATGGGTTGCCCGTGCCCACGCGAGCGGAGCATGTGGAGTGGGCGTGCCGGGGCGCGCTGGAGCGACTCGGGGCGGCCACGCCAAAGGAGATCGCTGGCTACTGGGGCACGGTGACGCTGGCCGAAACCGTCGCCTGGTGCAAGGCGGCGGTAGGGGAGGGGCGGGCGGCCGAGGTCGGGCTGGCCGCGATCGAGCGAGCCGGCGTGGGTGTCGGCGACGTGGCGACCCGCCCCGGCGTCGCGCTCCCGGACTGGCGCAAGCGGCTGGCCCGCGCGCCCGAGCCGCCCTCGGAGATGCGCCTGCTCAGCCCCTTCGACCCGATCCTGCGCGACCGCGCCCGCTGCCTTCGCCTCTTTGGCTTCGACTACCGCTTCGAGGCGTTCGTCCCAGAGCCCAAACGCAAGTACGGCTACTACGTCCTGCCCGTGCTTCACGGCGACCGCCTCGTCGCGCGGCTGGACCCCAAGTTCGATCGCGAGTCCGGCACGCTGCGGGTGCGAGGGGTATGGTGGGAGCCGACGATCAAGCCGACCAGGGCGATGCGGGTTGGCCTGGATGCCGCGGTGGTGAAGTACGCCCAGTTGCTGGGGGCCGAGCGGGTGGAGATGGGCGCGCGGTGAGACCTGGCGACCCTGGACCCGCAGCCTGGACGTGCCGCCGATCGCCGCCCTGGGTGATCGGTGCCCTCGACACGCTCGGTCCATCGGCACCGTTCGCGTCGAGCCACGATCGGTGGCACGCCGAGTGGCGGGTTTGACCCGCTGAGTCCGGAGGCGATGCGAGCGATTGACACGACGTGCGTCCGTGTGGTGGCCGACCGCTCGCGCGGATGGTTCTGTTGCGCTTGGTTGTCGGCTCACGCACGCGGCTCGGTCGCGGCCCTTACCGCCCCACGCACGCCTCCAGCACCGCCATCCGCACCGCGACCCCGTTGGTCACCTGCTTCAGGATCACCGTCCGCGGCAGGTCATACACCGACCCGTCGATCTCCACGCCACGGTTCATCGGGCCGGGGTGCATGATGAGCGCCTTGGGCGGCAGCCGCTCGGCCCGCTCGGGCGTGAGCGCGTAGAACCGTCGATACTCGCGGGGTGAGGCGATCGCGCCGCGGGCCAGATGCCGCTCGAACTGCACACGCAGCATCATCACCGCATCCGCCCCGTCCAGAGCCTTGTCAAAGTCGCGATGCACCGAGCACCCCATGCACGCCATCGACCCCGGCAGCAGCGCGGGCGGCCCCACGCACACCACCCGCGCACCCAGCGTCGTCATCGCGTGGATCGCCGACCGCGCCACGCGGGAGTTCACCACATCGCCCACAATCAGGACTCGCAGGCCCGCCAGGTCGAACGTGTCCAGCCGCCCGGCCCCCTCGGCCAGCGTGTAGGTGTCGAGCAGCCCCTGCGTCGGGTGCTCATGGCAACCGTCGCCCCCGTTGATCACCGCGCACTTGACCGCGCCCGCCACGATCGCCGCCGCCCCGGGCGCGGCCGCCCTCACCACGATCGCGTCCACTCCCATGGCCGCGATCGTCAGCGCCGTGTCGGCCAGCGTCTCGCCCTTGCTCACCGACGACCCGCTGCTGGTCAGGTCCGAGACATCGGCCCCGAGCAACTGGGCCGCCCGCGTGAAGGACAGCCGCGTCCGCGTCGAGTCCTCCAGAAACAGATTGGCGACGACGCGCCCCGCGAGTTCCTCACCCTTGCGGTGCGCCCGCACCCGCGGCCCCATCTCGCGGGCACGCACCAGCAGGGAGCGCAGCGCGCCCGCCGAAACACCCGCAAGCCCCAGCAGGTGCGGGCTAGTCCAGCGGGCGGGAGCGGCGTCGGTCAGCGGCATGGATAATGCTATGGCCCACTGCCCGGCATGGAACCCGTGCCACCGACTTGTGCGGTCTTCGGAGCAAGTCGGTGCGGATCAACGGGGGACGCTACGTTGTGCGGCATTCCACGGGCGACGAAAATTCTTCACGCGCTCACGCACGCGGCTCGGATCGGCTACTCCCTCACGCCCATCCTCTCCAGCAATCGCTCCCGGATCACCCTGGCATCCCCGGCCCCCGCCGACAGCTTCATCGCCGCTCCAACCAGCCTCCCGATCGCCTGGACCTTTCCGCCCTTGATCTGCTCGACGATGGGCCCGTTCTCAGCGATGACCTGATCGACCCACGCGTCGAGCTTCGCATCATCGCGCACCGTGAGCAGCCCGCGAAACTCGGCCACGCCCTCGGCGTCGCGCCCGCGCATCGCCGGCTCGCACAGGATGCCGAACAGCATGTCGGCGTTGGCGGCTGAGAGCCGCCCGTCCTCCCGCATGATGCCGATGGCCGCGACCTGTTCGGCGGTGATGCCCAGCCCGCTCACCAGCACGGGAGCGCCGGTCGCCGTGGCGTCTGGTATGGCGTCTGGCGCGTGCCACTCGTCGGACTCCGCCTCCGCCTCGGGCCTGCGGGTCCGAGCCTCATTCGCCCGCTTCAGCCCGCTCTGCAGGACCAGGTTCGCGGCCGTCTTGGGGGCCCGCGCGGTCGTCACGCCGCGCTGGACCATCAGCTCCATCGCCCGCTCGAAGAACAAGCAGTCGTCCCGCTCATCGACCAGGGCCGTCGCTTCCTTCGGGCTCAGGCCCAGCTCGCCGACATACCGGCGATACCGCGCCTCGGGCAGCGTGGGGATGCTCGCCTGCACCGCGTTCACCCACGCCCGATCAACCGCCAGCACCGGCAGGTCCGGGTCGGGGAAGTACCTGTAATCGTGCGCCTCCTCCTTCTCGCGCTGCAGCACCGTCGCCCCGCCCCCGCCGCTGGGCCCGCCGCCGGCCTCGCCGATCGCACGCTCATCAAACCCCCGTGTCTGCTTGGTCCCCGACGCGAACTCAAGACCCGTCTGCACCCACCGCTCCGGCTGGTCGCGCAGTTCGGCCTCGATCGCGCCCTTCACCGCCCGGAACGAGTTGAGGTTCTTGACCTCCACGATCGGCGTCCGCACCTCCCGCCCATCCCGCAGTGTCAGCGCGCAGTTGATGTTCGGCTCGAAACGCATGTGCCCCTTCTGCAGGACGCCCTCGCTGGCCCCCAGGAATCGGCAGATGTTCCGCAGCGCACGGCAGAACACCACCACCTCATCCGCGCCCGCAAAGTCCGGCTGCGTCACGATCTCCAGCAGCGGCGCGCCGGCCCGGTTGTAGTCGGCGATCGAACCGTCGATCGCCAGCCCGCCCGGCGCCTCATGCAGCAGCTTGCCCGCGTCTTCTTCCAGGTGCGCCCGCAGAATCCCGATCCGCCTGATTCCACGCGACAGGTCCGGCTGCCCATGCTCATCCGGCAGCGCGATGTCCAGCCCGCCGTCAAAGCAGATCGGCAGGTCATACTGGCTGATCTGGTAGCCCTTGGGCAGGTCGGGATAGAAGTACGACTTGCGATCCCACTTGCTCTGCTCGGCGATCCGGCAGTTGAGCGCGAGCCCCACCCGAATCGACATCTCCACGGCTTCGCGGTTGAGCACCGGCAGCGCGCCGGGCAGCCCCAGCACCACAGGATCGATCAGCGAGTTGGGCGGCGCGCCGTCGAACTCCGGGTGGGCCGGGTTGCCCACCGCCGCGAACACCTTGGTCCGCGTCGCCAGCTCGACGTGGACCTCAAGACCGACGATGAGGCGGACGGCGTCGATGTCGGCCAGGGATCGGGGCATGGCGCATGGTAATCCGACCCGCGCGAGGGCGCGACGCGACCGGCTCGCAGCATCGACAAAGAAGCCGGCACACCGTCCCTTGAAGGGCTTGGGCGTGCCGGCTGTCTGGTGGCACAGGTCTGAGACCCGTGCCGGGAGTCGGGGACTTGTTTCACGGCTTCAACGTGGACACGGGTTGCAAACCCGTGCCACATGGGCCTTGCCACCCTCGAGGGTTAGCGGTGCGACTTCTGAGCCGTCGTCGGCTGGCCGATCACCAGCACGTCGGGCGAGAGCTCGATGGCATTGGCCGAGGGCAGGGCGGGCAGGGGCTCGACATCGTCGGACTGCTCGGTCTGCTCGCCCTCGGCGGCACGCTCGAGCTCGTACTGGGCCCGCTGCTCGTAGCGCTGCTCGTCGGTGGTGCCCAGGATCGACTCGATGCGGGCGTCCTGCTGGCCGCGGATCTGGGCCAGGCGGCCCGTGATCTGGTCGAGGCTGTGGGCCTCGTAGCGGCTGGCCTCGTCGATGCGCTTCTGGCGGCTCTCGAGCATGTCGATCAGGCGGTCGTTGCGGGCGATCGCGTCGATCTGCGTGTCGAGCTGGAAGAGCTGGGTCTGGAAGTCGGCCTGCTCGGTCCGCAACTGGGCGGCCAGGTTGGTCAGGCGCTCCTGCTGCTGGCTGAGCAGGTCGAGCGAGCGCTGCACGTCGCTGCCGCGGGCGGTGTAGGAGTCGCGCATCTGCTGGAGGTTGCTGGCGCGGGTGTAGGCGTCGTCCATGTCCAGCGTGCGGTCGTTGTAGCGGACGCGGACGATCCGGAACTGGCCCGTCTCGCGGGCCGAGGCGACGGCCGTCTGGGCCTGGTCGATCAGCCCGTTGAGCTGGACGAAGTCCTGGTCGATGAGGGCGGCGGTGCGGCTGGCGACCGCGCTGTCGCGCTCGAGCTGGGCGATCTGGGCGTTGAGGTCCGCCAGGTCGCCCTCGACCGCGGCGATGCGCCGGGGATACTCGGCCTCCAGATCCTTGATCTGCTGGCGGAGCGCGATCGGGTCATCGACACGCTGGTCGATGCACGCGTTCACGTTCTGACGAGCCTGATGGACGGCGGCACGCACCCGGTGCGGGCCGGCGACGACCACCGCGGCTCCACCGGCAAGAGCGGTGATGACCGCGGCACGAACGAGGCACTTTCCGAGGGCCATGGTGAATCTCCTGCGAGAGCGAGCGGTTCCGGGAGCGGCACAGGCCGTCGATCCCGGGTTCTGCTCTGTGGCTGCAGGAGTAGTGGTTGGGAAAGGGCTCGTGAGGATTTCAGGTCGCTCGAGAGCGGTCGGCCGAGTCCGGTGTTCGCACGCCGATTGGCATGGACGAAACGCCGACCCATTCGCAGAGCAATCGCCCTCTGTACGTCTTTCTCAACCAGGGGGGCAACTTCGATTTCTCTCCGAGCGGCTCGCGTTTTTTTACACTGACGGCGCTTCGGGCTCAACGTCCGTTTACGTTTGAGTGGCCGCTGCATGAGCTGCGGTTCGACCTGATCGAAAGTGGTCTGAACTTGGAGTACCTGCACGCCTCGAACGATCGGCAGGCGGTGCGGGACGAGATGTTCCGACGCGTGGTCCTCCCACACCTCTCCGAGTTCCGTGCAGAGATTCTCGTCGTCGACAAGGCCTCGATTCCCACCGAGAGCCAGCAGGTTTCTGTCGTATCCCCGTGGTTTGTGGGACTCTTGATGTCGCAAGTGATTCACTCTGTGGGACACACCGATTGGCCCGAGGTCATCGTCATCACCGATCGAGTTCCGGTCGCTCGGAAGCGGGCGGTCATCGAGAAGGCCGTAAAAACCCGCCTCGCTCAGCGGCTACCGGATGGAGTTTGTCACCGTCCGCTTCATCACGACTCCAAGTCGAGCGGCGGGTTGCAGATCGCGGACTACATCAACTGGGCGGTCTATCGACGCTGGACATCCGGGGACTCTCGAAGCTCTCGGTTGGTGCAGGCGTCGCTGAGCGAAACGCTCGTTCAATGGTCGACAGGCATAAAGTGACCTCCCCGACGACCGCTCTCGGGGAGAACCCCATGGGTTCTTGTCACCGGGGCGGGATCTTTGCTCGGGTATCGGGCTCGGGTATCGTGCTCGGTTATCGGCCTGTCCCCGTTGAGGGATACGCTTCACCTGAGGATATCGCCGAACGGCCCGGCCGATTCCACTTTTCTGCTCCCGCCTGCCACCCCGGCAGCCCGTCCGCCGCTCCGGCCTCCCGCACCACCGCGCAACTCCAGGCGTATACACAGGTTGGGAACGCCCCTGCCCGGGGTATGCTGATTGCACCGCAATCCCGGGCCCGCCTCGGCCGGGGCCGCGCGATCGGTATCGACGGGTTTCTGCCCGGCCACCGAAACCCGGACGCTCTGGTTCGGAACAAGGCTGGGCAAGCGTGCCGGTGCTCTGGCGGGCGGGCACGCGTCAGACGGCAAGGAGAGGGACGGGGGAATGCTCAACTCGCTCACCACATCCTTCATCAGCCGCCTGCGGGGCAACGACCAGGCGGCATGGTTCGAGTTGTGGGAGACCTTTGGCCCGGTCCTGCGCGCCCAGCTCACGAAGTGGGGCAAGGGGCGGATCGGGGCCGAGACGGTCCGCGATCTGTCGCAGGAGACGATGGCCGCCCTTTCCGACTCGATCGAGCGGTACGACCCGGGCCGCGGTGCCCGATTCTCCACCTGGCTGCTGGCGATCGCCAAGCACGTTCTGGGCGACGAGATGGACAAGCGGATGGCCCTGAAGCGGGGCTCCGGGCGGGCCAAGGCGGAACTTGACGAGACCTGGATGGGGGCGGTGGACGGTCGGACGGCGGACAAGGAGTACGAGGCGGCGGTGTTCAGGTCGAAGGTCGAGGCCGCGATCCGCATGGCCGAGAAGCAGTCGGAGTTCATGGACTTCCAGATCTACCGGATGCGGGTGTTCGACGGGATGTCGGGCAAGGACGTGGCGGCGGCGGTGGGCACCAGCGAGCCGACGGTGAGCCGGCGGTTGGCCAAGGTGCGCGACCTGCTGCGGGGGTCGCTGCGGCAGGTGATCCAGATGTATTCGTTCACGGCGGAGGAAGAAGCCGAGGCCGAGCGAAACGGATTGCGTCTGGCTCCCAAAACAACGATCGCCGAGTCGGACAAGGACGGCGACGCCATGTTCGACGAGGCGGTGTGCGAGATCTACGCGAGGCAGATGGAACTGCGGAAGATGGATGACAAGGGGTTTCTGGACTGAAGAGCTCACCACCGAGGCACAGAGACGCACAGGAAGGCAAAGACCGGGCAACATCGCTCGAGCGTGCCGACCCCCGACCCTCCGGGCCTGAACAACTCACACCTTGGCTCCGCAGTCCGCTCCTGTCTCCCCTCTGTGCCTCTGGGTCTCTGTGGTGAACGCCTCTGCGACTCCCGACCGACGCCCGGCACCCGCGTGCCAGGAGATGAACGATGAGCGACTTTCTCCGGGTGGTCTTGGTCGGGCTGGGGAGCATCCTCGCCATCGCCGTCGTCGTGATCGCGATCGTGTTCCTGATCGTTCCCACGTTCAAGGGCATCGGCTGGCTGTTCAAGCAGGTGTTCACCTTCATCGGCGGCATCCTGACCGACTCCCTGCGCTCCGTCGGCACCCTGCTGATGGTTCTGATTCTCACGCCGCTGGCCATCGGCTCGATCATCATCGGGCGGTGGTCGGCCACCGCCCACTATGGGCGCGCGATCCAGAACGAGTTCAAGACGCTGACCAAGTGCGTGTACCGCATCGGCATCGGGCACCCGGCCCGTCTGCTGTGCCTCTCGCCGCTGCTCGACGGCGTCGAGAAGCGCCTGCCCGAGGTCGTCGCCGCCGCCCCCGGGCGCGACAAGCCCCGCGGCAAGTCGGGCCAGTTTGACGGGTACCGCATCGTCGGCTCGCTGCCGGTGGGAGGCAGCGGCTCGAAGCTGTACATCGCCGAGCCCGAAGAGGTCAAGGCCGCCACGTTCGAGCGGGCCGGGCAGCGCGGCGTCGGCAAGGTCGTCATCAAGTGCTTCTCGATCCACGACGGGTCGAGCCTGCCGCAGATCGTGCGTGAGAGCCGTTCGCTGGACGCGGCCAAGAAACTGGGCCTGGTGCTCGACCACGCGCTGACGCCCGATCGCTTCTTCTACGTCATGCGGTATGTGCCTGGCGAGAGCCTCACGACCGTCACGCAGCAGCTGCACGCCGAGAGCGGGACCAATGGACTGGACGATCGCCGTCTCAAGCAGTCGCTCGGCTTTCTGGCCGATCTGGTCCGCACGCTCGACGGCTACCACCAGGGCGGGTTGTGGCACAAGGACGTCAAGCCCGATAACATCATTGTCGACGGCCAACAGGCCCACCTGGTCGATTTCGGCCTGCTGTCGTCGCTTCGCTCGGCGATGACGCTGACCACCCACGGCACCGAATACTTCCGCGACCCGGAGATGGTGCGGATGGCCCTCAAGGGCGTCAAGGTCCACCAGGTGGACGGCGCCAAGTTCGACGTGTTCGCCGCGGGCGCCGTGATGTTCAGCGTGGTCGAGAACTCGTTCCCGGCCCACGGCGCGCTCTCGCAGATCAGCAAGCGCTGCCCGGACGCGGTCCGCTGGATCGTCCGTCGCGCCATGACCGACTACGACAAGCGGTACGCCTCGGCCGCCGAGCTGCTGCGCGACATCGAGTTCGTGAGGGGCGCGGTCGATCCGTTCGCCGTCAAGCCCGCCGAGTTGCCGTCGATGCGGGGCGGATCGGTCGTTGACTTCGGGCACGACGTGCCGCCCATCCCTCCGCGCGCCGCACCCAACACGCCCGCCGGGCGGGAGCCTTTCGACGCCGTGTGGTCTCGCATTCTCGCCTTCGCCGGCCAGGAGTTTCGCACGACTCGGAACCTCCCGTTCATCTATGCTGTGGACGGCAACATCGTCCGCGCGGACCGTGCAAACCAGAATCTCCCCAAGAGTGAGTTCGAGAAGGCCTATGCCCTTTACCCAATCACGGGTTCCGGGCAGATCGGCAATGTTGTTCGTGGTTCCGCATACGTCTGGGCGATCCTGCACGATCCTCGGGTTGCGCACGCGAGCGCGTGGGCTGGCAACGGCAACGGCGCCGCGTCGCCCGGCGAGTCGCCTAACCCACAGGTATTCGCCGCGCCCACCGGGCCGCGGAAGCGCCCGCGCATCAAGGTGACCAACTGGTGGACCGGAAAGCACGAGGTCGAGCCGGGAGTGCCGGCTTCGGTCGCGCGGGCTGGGTCGCCCGTGCCGTCTCCGCTGCAGCCCGTGTACGCGGCCGCGGTGAATCCGGGCGTCGCGCCGGCCGGCTACAACGTCCCCATCGGGGGCATCGGCCACGTCGATGGAAGCACGTTCGTCGCCTCGTCGTACCGCGGCCCCAACCCGTCGCAGGGGCGTGCGCCCCGGGCCCGCCTCATTGTCCCGCCGGGTGTGCGTCGCCCGGCCAAGGAGCAGCTCGAGCGTGCCCGTTCTCGCGCCAAGGCGGCTCAGGATCGCGCCCACGCCCGCATGGCCGGTCGTCTGTCGGCCCGCCGCAAGGGCAGCGGCTCGAACCCCTCGGGGATGAACGCGGGCGTGGCGTTCGCCGCCGGCCTCGCGGTGCTCGTGGGCGTTGGCGTCATCATCGGCGCCATCAAGGACTCCAAGACGCCTCGCATCCACGTTGAGAATCAGGCCGAGGCCAGGGCCGCGATCGACGAGATCACCAGCGGCGTCAAGGACGGGATCCACGGCGCGGCCGACGGCCTCCGCGACGGGGCCGAGGGAATGTCCAGCGCGGTGCGCGATACGGTCGGCGAGATCATGGAGAATCTGGGCGGCGGCAAGCCGAGCCATGACAGCGCACGCCGTGGCGAGCCCGCCATCGATGCCCCGGCCCGTCTGCTCGCGGCCGTCGGGGCCGCGCCTCAGACGCACTCGGGCAACGTCCTGTTCGTTTCCGATGTGGTCGTCATCGGCAGCCAGCCCTACGTCCGGCGCTACATCAACCAGATGGAGGTCTCCAGCGAGGCACTCCGCCGCATGGGATTCTCGGTGATCGGCGACGCGGCCCACTCCGGCACGCTGGGCTCGGAAGAGTTCACCCGCCAGGTCGAGTTGATCAGCCTCGCACGCCGCAGCGTCGGCACCACACCCAAGGGCACGGACCGCATGGTGGACGCCGTGATGGGCTTCACCGAGGCCAACCCGGACGTGGCCGGCGTGGTCTGGATCTGGCCCGACAGCCCTAACAACCCGACGCAGTTCCACGTCGCGGTGATCGGCCCGGATGGGGCCGAGGTACATGACACCGATGCCGAGCACTTCGATCAGGCGCTGGTGACGGCGGTCATGGGGGCGTTCACAAAGCGGGATTGACGAGGCAGGCTCGAGACGGAGCCGACCCGCGCGAGCGGTGGGGCAAGCCCCCGGCGATGGACGCGGGTCGAATCGCCCGCAAGTCCCGTTTGAGGCGCTGCGGGATTCCCGACAGGCCTGGACCGCTGGACCCTTGCTCGACCTCTGGCGCGGTCGGCTCGGTTGATGCGGGATGCCATCCCCGATCTACCGATCCAGCCGGTACAACTCCAAATCCGGGTTCTCTCGCCCCACGATGCGGTCCACGATCAGGTCGGCCGCGATGCTTGACATGGTGATCCCGTTGCCGCCAAAGCCAAGGGCGTACAGCAGGCGCGGATCGCCCCGCGCCGGGCCGATGTATCCCAGCCCGTCGGGCGTGGTGGCAAACGCTCCGGCCCAGGCGTGCGTGACCTCCACCTTGACGCCCGGCACGATGCCGGCGAACTTCTCGACCAGTCGCTTGGCCTTGGGCGGGATCAGCGCGTCGCGCGCGACGGGATCGGTGAACTCCTCGTCCTCGCCGCCGATGAGCAGCCGATCCCCGTCCCAGCGGGCGTAAAGATACGGGTCGGCGTCCTCCCAGAGAATGCATCCTGGGAGTCGGTGCGCGCCGGCGGGGATCGGGGCCGTCGCGATCGCCCAGGTCGAGTCGAGGTCGACCATGTGGTTGGGCAGGCGCGTGGCGGCCTCATAGCCGGTGGCGTCGACCACGAAGCCGCAGCGCACGCTCGGGCCGCTGCGGGTGATGAGCACGCGGCGGTCGGCCATTGGCTCGATCGCGGTCACCTCGGTGGGTGCGTGCAGGCGCGCCCCCCCGGTGATCGCCCGTCGGAGCAGCGCTCGGCAGAGCGCGGTGGGATCGGTCTGGGCCGCGTCGAGCGAGAGGATCGCGGCCGGGGCCGAGACGCCGAACTCCCGCTGCAGCCGCCCGCAGGCAATCCACTCCACCCGGAGCCCCGCGTCATGGCGGGCGTCGAGCTCGCGTCGCAGATCGCCGATCCGGGCGGGCTGAGTCGCCAGAAACAGGGATCGCACGCGCTGGAACTCGACGCCCAGGTGCGCGCACCGGGCTCCGAGCGAGTCCAGAGCCTCGACGCCGATCTGGAACGCCCGCCGGGCCGACTGGGTGCCGATCTCATCGACGAGTTCCCGAAGCGGCACGTCCAGATCGTACTGGAGCAGGGCGGTGCTGGCGGCCGTGGAGCCCTCGCCCGGGATGGCCTTTTCCAGCACGATCACGGAGAATCCCTTGCGGACCAGGGCGTCGGCCACCAGCGCGCCGGTGATCCCCGCTCCGATCACGCCCACATCGCACTCGGCGTCTGCCTCGAGCGGACAGGTCGCGAGCGGCGGCGGGGTACGAACGAGCCAGTATGGGGTGCCGTCGTGCAGGTCCATGCGGCCTCCAGTTGCCGGTCGCCGCCCCACGCGGGGCGCCCGCCGGGTAGCCGGGTGAAGGGTGACGGATGGAATGAGGGGTCCATGAGATCGGGGTGAGGCGGCGCCCGTGGTGGATCAATGCGAGGGGTGAGCCTCTACAATCCGGGCGTGCCCAACACCAGCGACGCCAAGCCCGTCATCAGCCTCCGCAACGTCGTCAAGCGGTTCGGCGGCCAGACCGTCCTGGACGGCATCACCTTCGACGTTTTCCCCGGCGAGACCATGGTCGTCATGGGCGGGTCGGGCTCGGGCAAGTCCACGACGCTGCGGTGCATGATCGGCACGTTCAGGCCGGATGAGGGCGAGATCCACCTCTTCGGCCAGAACATCTGCGGGCTGCGCGAGTCGGCGATGAACGAGGTCCGCAAGAAGTTCGGCATCCTGTTCCAGTCCGGCGCGCTCTTCAACTCCATGACCATCTACGACAACGTGGCGCTACCCATCCGCGAGCACACGGACCTGGACCCGGACATCATCGACATCCAGGTCCAGATCAAGCTCGAGCTGGTGGGGCTGCGCGAGGCCGCGAGCAAGTTCCCCAGCGAGATCTCCGGCGGCATGAAGAAGCGTGCGGGCCTGGCCCGGGCCCTGGCGCTGGACCCCAAGGTGCTGTTCTATGACGAGCCATCGGCGGGGCTCGACCCCGTGACCAGCGCCCAGATCGACACGCTGATCGTCGACCTCTCGAAGAAGCTGGGCGTGACCAGCGTGGTGGTGACGCACGAGATGGACTCGGCGTTCACGATCGCCGACCGCATGGCGATGCTCGACAAGGGGCGGATGCTGACGGTGCAGCCGCGGGCGTGGTATGACAGGCTGAGGAAGACGACGGCGGAGGAGGCGGCCCCGTTGCCAGAGGATGAGCGTTTGATCCGGCAGTTTTTGCGGGGTGAGCCCGAGGGACCGATCACGCAGCGTAAGGCGTCGGCGTCGGACTTTGCGGAGGCGTTGTTCGGCAAGGGGTTCGAGCCGGTCAATCCGAGGGACACGCCCAGTATCCAGCCCAGCCGGTGAGTGCGCCGCGCGCGGCTCGCGAGCTGCAATCGCGTCGCAAGTGTTAGATCCGCGGCCTTGGCGACAAGTCCTTGCAGCAACGCCGACCGCATGTTGCGGACCGACGACGCACAAGGAGAATCGCCATGAAGACTCGCATCACGAACGTCGCCTTCACCGCCGCCTTCATCGTCGCCGCGACCGTCGGGAGCGCGACCAGCGCCCGGGCCGGTGTGGTGAACCACTCCGGATTGTTCGCGGGCGTCGAGTCCAACACCGGCGTGCCGCGCGATCTGCGGCTGGGCAAGGTGCAGGATGACACGCGGGCGCGGGCGTACCAAGAGGGGGCGCTGATCACGCTGCCGGCCAACACTCCCTACCACGCGACCTCGCTGAACGGCAACATCCACTACAACAACATCTCGCAGCTGTCCCCTGCGGCGTTCATCCCCGGCGCGGGCAACACGATCGTCAACAGCTACATCGTCCACTACGACCCCACCAGCCTGTTCACGCGGACCACCACGGGTTTCATCGACTTCAGCAACCCGGTCTATGTGATCACCTATCCCAACAGCGATCTGGCCGCGACCGACAACACGCTGGGAATCTCCTCATGGCAGTACCCCGCGGGGCGGTCGGACCGCGGGTTCGACCTGGCGCAGGCCAACGACACCTTCTCGCTCTACAGCCCTTCCTCCGGCGTGTGGCGTGTGGAGTGGAACCTGGAGGCGGGCATCGGCTTGGATCAGATGCGGATCGTCGAGATCACGCCCACGCCCGCATCGCTGGGCCTGCTCGCCACCGGCGGCCTGCTGATGGCCAGGCGGCGACGGACGTAGAGGTCCGTGTGGAAACACTCGCACACCAAGCCGCCGCCCCGGATGCACCAGCAGCCGGGGCGGCGATCGTTCAGGGGTTCGTCACGATGCCGTGCTCGCCGTAGGTCTTGATCCGCTCGCCCGTGGCGACGGCTTTCGCGAGTTTGAGCATGTACGACGCGCTTGAGGGTCCGTCCCAGTACTCCGCGCTCGTGAGTTCGACGCGGATCAGCGTGAGGTCGTCGGACGCGGGGCCCTCGGGCCACCAGCCCTTGGCGTGGACGTTCCAGAGCTGCGCGGCCTTGGCCGGGTTGTGCTCGCAGCGGGCCATGCCCCAGGCGACGACGTAGTGGTTGCTGGAGTTGTCGGCGTACGAGAGCATGACCCGTGGGTTGCGCTCCAGTTCCATCACCTTGGCGCTCTCGGCGCCGGTGAAGAACCAGAGTTCGCCCTCGAAGGCCTTGGGGTCGAGCTTCTGGGTGTACATCGGGCGTGCGTGTATGTTCGAGCCGGTGGCCGGGCTTGGTGGGTCGAGGAACGTGTGGAACATCGCCACGCGGATGCTCTTGATGAGTTCCGCGAGTCTGACGGTGTCGTTGACGGTGTGCTGCTGCTCGCCCATGCGGGTAGTTTCAATCTCGGCGTGAAGCGGCCATGAGCGACACATGAATCAGCCCGCGATCGTCCCGATCGGCGAGTTCGGGTCGCCCAAGAGCGGGTCGGCACCGATCGGAACCCGGGCCGCGCGACCGACCGGATTCCAGGTCCGCGCTTGGCGCGTGCGGATGGCTTCCACCGCGTCGAGCGCACATCGCGTGCCCAGGTCCTTGGCGATCTGCCCAGCCGCGATCTGTGCGGAGAGGAAGATGGTTGGAAGACCCGAGCCCGGGTGGGTGCCGCCGCCAGCCAGGTAGACGCCGTCCACGCCGCGGAGGCGGTTGTGCGGGCGCTTGTGCAGCATCTGCGCCAGGGTGTGCGAGAGGTTGAAGGTGGCGCCGTGGTTGATGTTGGTTGCTCGCCAGTCGTCGGGATTGACCACGACCTCCCGCTCGATTCGGGGGCGCAGGTCGCGGGTCCCCAGGACGCGGGCGATCTGATCGAGCGTGGTCTCCCGCAGCCGCGGCCCGGCCCGGGACCAGTCGACCGGCGCGGTGCTGCTCGGGCCGATGTCGCCGCCCGCGCCGCCGCCGCCGTCGGTGGCCGCGCCCTTCGTGTTCCCCACCGGCACCAGCACATACACCGACGACTTTCCTGCCGGCGCGAGCGTGCCGTCGGTGCGGGAGGCGTTGCAGACGTAGAAGGATGGATCGTCCGACACCCGCGCGCCGGTCGTGATGTCGTCGAGGTTCTGGCGATAGGAGGCGGAGGTGTAGATCGTGTGGTGGGGCAGGTCGAGCGCGCCGTCGAGACCCAGGTACAGCATGAACGTGGAGCACGAGTAGCGGCGCTTGTCGATCCCGGCGTCGGTCCCCCAGTCGCCCAGGCGCGAGCGGACATCGGCGGGGATCAGGTGCTTGAGGGCCCAGGTCGCATCCGCGTTGACCACCACCGCGTCGTGCGCGATGGCCTGGCCGTCCACGACCACGCCCGTGGCCCGCTTTCCGCTGAACGTGATGGCGTCCACCGGGCACGCCGTCCTGATCGTCGCTCCCGCCGCCTGCGTCACCCGGGCCATCGCGAGCATCAGGCCGTGGCACCCGCCCTCGGGGTGCCACACGCCGAACTCGTACTCGATGAATGGCAGGATGGTGAACAGCGAGGGGCAGTCAAACGGCGACATGCCCAGGTACTTGCTCTGGAACGCGACGGCCAGTCGCACATGCTCGTTGGTGAAGTACCTGCTCAGCAGGTCGTGGACGCTCAACGTCGGGTGCAGAAGCCGCCCGACCCGCATCGTGTCCAGGTCCAGCAGGTCCAGCGGCCCGCGGATGGGGCGACGCAGCAGCGACTCCATCAACGCCAGTTTCGTCCGGTTGTCGTGGATGAATCGCTGGAAGGCCGCGGCGTCCCGCGGCTCGATCGCCCCGATTCGGCCAGCCATCTGGGCGATATCCTGGGTCGTGTCCAGCGTGATCGGCGACTGGCCGCTCCGCCCCAGCACCAGGCGGTACATGGGGTCGAGCCGCGTCATGCCGACCTCATCGCCCAGGCTGGTTCCGGCGGCCCGGAAGACCTCATCGAGAACATGCGGCATCATGAAGAACGTCGCGCCGCGATCAAACGAGTAGCCACCGGCCCGCACCCGCCCGGTCCGTCCGCCGACGCCAGACTGCGCCTCGTAGACCGTGACGCGGACCCCCGACGCGCTCAGGAGCATCGCGGTCGCCAGCCCGCCGGGGCCGGCGCCGATGACGGCGATGTGCGGCGTGTTGGTCACGGTGGGGGCGGTGGGTGTGGCCCTGTCTCTTCTACACATCTCCG
>ENA-ORBV01004414-ORBV01004414.1-microbial-mat-metagenome-genome-assembly--contig:-NODE-4414-length-27050-cov-5.031661_pt1 | contig 27050 bp, 22 predicted proteins | sample MGYA00237777_ERZ505514 | MGnify/ENA primary metagenome ERZ505514 (study PRJEB26160, sample SAMN06269048) | microbial mat metagenome | isolation source: Oligotrophic lake microbial mat | place...
CGAGAAACCTGTCGCGTGCGGAGAGAAAATTAAAAAAAAAAAACAACGTGGGAAAAAAATTAAAATTGCACCACCGAACACATACGCCTGGCTGATAATTGGTTTCTCTGCGGGTGACATGCCGCGCGGGTCTTTGCCAAAGCGCGCCAACGCAGCTTGCGTCTCGGCGAGCCGCGCCTTCACTTTTCCCGGCTCCGGCGGATTCGCCACGAGCGCCTTTTCATCCTCGGCCAGGCGAGCGCGCAGCCAGTCGAGATACGCCTGCTTCTTCTTGCCCTGCTCGATCGTCAGACCGTCAAAAGTCACCCAGTCGCCCGTATTCCCATCGGCCACGTCGCCGAGCACGAGGTGGACGGCGGGTTTGCCCGCGACTTCGGCGCGGAAGTCGTAGCGGCGAATGCCGTCGGAATCCTGTTGATGCCGTTGCACGCCTTCGCCGGGACGCCCGGCGGGCCCGAGCCACGAGCGCTGCGCGGCCTGAATCGTTGCGAGCCGTTCGCGGATTCCCACGGGAATTTCCTGCGGCTTCGAGGCCTCCGGCGGTGGCAATCCGCGCCAGGCCACGCGGGTGAGATCGAGGTAGCGCGACTTCGGCTCCTCCTTGCTCAGCAGCTCCCACCAGTTTTCGAGAAAGGGCGGCATCAGCTTTGCGTCCTTGGCGAGCTGTTCGAGCGACTTCGCGCCGGTGAGTTCGCGATGTTTCCACTGCCAGCAGGCGAGCATGTAGTCGGCCTCGCGCTTATCCTCGCCATCCTTCGGGAGGTAAGGCTCGGACATTTTCTGATACCAGACGTAAAGCCCCTGCTCGGCCTGCGCGCGGAGTTGCACCGGGCCGCGGAGGCCGACGCGCTGAGCGCCAAACTGGATACCGCTGCCGGGCATGATCGTCGCGTGATCGGCCAGCTTGCGCGCCGCAGCGAAATACTTGTCGAGCTGCTGCGGGCTCACGAAAAGGATGTCGCCGATGTTGGAGAAACCTTCGCCACCGCCGCCGTCCGGGGAAAAATCCTGTGCGGGCTTGAGATCGACGCCGGTGAGGTCGCGGATCGTGCGATCGTATTCTGCGTTCGTCAGGCGCCGCAGCGTCACATGGCCCGGATCGCCCGCATTGGCTTGGGCGGCTGCTTCCAGCGAATGATGCAGCCACTTCAGCGCCTTGTCCTTCTCCGCGTCGCCGAGCGGCGGTTTGTCCTCCGGCGGCATATCGCCCGCGGCGATCGACTCCTTCACCTTCATCCAGAGATCGAATTCGCCCACGAGTTTCGGGTCGCCATCGAGCTTCTTCAGGTCCACGCCGCCCTTGGTCTTTTTGCCGCCGTGGCAGTCGTAGCACTTCTGCTCGAGCATCGGTCGGATGTCCTTCCACGCATCGGTCGCCGTGTCGGCTTGGGCCGTGAAAGTCACAAGCGGCCAGACAGCGAAGGCGAGCAGGAGCGTGGAATAACGGATGGGCATGAGTTCGAGAAGGCGGAACGCTTCGGTCACCGAAGACCGGCGATCAACGGGTTTCTTAGTCGCTGTGGCGCGCGACGCCCCCGTTCCTTGAGCAATTTGCGCTGAATCTTGCTCGCCCTTGGCGACTTCCTACCGCCGCTTCGCCCGGTATTCGCTCGGCCGCCATCCGACCCACTTCTTGAAGGTCGTCGAGAAGACGAACGGGTTCGCGTATCCGACGGCGCGGGCGATCGTTTCGACTTTGTCATCGGTCGTTGCGAGGAGTTTGGCGGCGTGTTGCATGCGCAGGAAGATGACGTGATGCATCGGGCTGCGGCCGAGTTCGCGGCGGCAGAGTCGGCGCACGTGCTCGGTGCTGAGGTGGCAGCGCCGCGCCAGCAGGTCGAGCGACCACGGTTCGCCGAGGCGCGTAGCCACGTATTCCCAGAGGTGGCCGAGCCGGTCGTCGGTCTGCCACGGGCGGGCGAAACGCAGGACGTAGGTATGCACGAGCTCCACCCAATGGCTGATCGCCGCCGGAGCGGTCTGGCTCTGCATTTCATCGTAAAGCCCCTGCACCGCCGAGCGCAGCGGGCGCGGATCGAACCGCGCCAGCGCTGGCGAGGACGAAGTGATGATCGGCTTCTGATCCGCCGGCTGCTGATAGCGCACCCACGTGAACTCCCACCGCGCGCCCTTCACTGCACGAAAGGCGAGCAGCGCGTGCGGCGGCGCGAGGCAGGCCCAGCCTTCGCGGCAAGTCTGCCAGCGGCCATCGAGCAGGATCTGCCCGCGCCCGCTCGTGCACGAGAGCAGATACGTTCCGCTCAAATCCAGGCGCACCATCTCATAAGGCGCTGCGGCATCGGCGATGCCGACATGGGCGATGTGGTGCAAAGCCAGCGCCGGGCACTCGTTCGCACGCACTTTCAGTTCGACGGTCTGGGCGCCGACGACGTGGGTTTCGGTAAGCTCGGGCGGCTGAACGGGCATTGCTTAAGTTAGAAGCCGCGACTCATTTACCGAAACCAGATTATTCTCAGAGAGGCATTAAATACTTCGAGTGCGCGCACAATAATGGTTGAAGTATGTAATCGATATGTATTTATTGCATCCATGAAACTGACTCTGAACATCGACGACGATCTTCTCGAACGAGTTCGGGAAGCCACGGGAGCTAAAACCAAAACAGAAGCCATTCACTACGCTTTGACTGAAATCGACAGGAGAAACAAGTTGCGGGTCTTGCTCGCGGAAGACATCGGGCTCACTCCCGACGAGTGGAGGAACGCCTTCGACGAGTCTGTGGTCGAAGACGAGGAGATCGCTCGCGTCGCCGAGGAGCCGCCCAAAAAGTGAGCCCGACGCCCGTCTTAGTGGATAGCTGCTGGTACATCAGCGGCATGCGCCAGGGGCGCGATCCGATGCGCGAGTTGCAATCGATCGCGCTCGTCCGCGACCTCGCGACCTGCGGCATCGTGCGGTGTGAAGTAGCGCGCGGTTTGCGCGAGACGGGCTTGGTGAAGAAATTCCAGGCTCGCTGGGACGTGATGCTTTACGTCCCGACGGACAATGCGCTCTGGGCCGATGTGGAGCTGACGGCGTGGAAGCTGTCGCGCACCGGCCATAATATCCCGCTCACGGACATCGTCATCGCCTGCTGCGCCCGGCGCATCGGCGCGGTCGTGCTCACCTACGACAAGCACTTCTCAGTCATCCCCGGCATCCAGACCGCAGATCGCATCGTGTGACTTGCGCGGCGGTGCGGCGATGTGCTTTGGCGATAGGCGCTCGTGGGTTTCGGGCATGTCCTCGCGCCTGTGGAGAGTGTGATGTAGAGGTTGTCCCGCTGCCGCTCACCGGCGGCTTTGTTTTACCTCCCCAACCTCCGAACTATGATCCGACTCCTCGTCGCCCTCGCCTTCGTCGTCTTCACCACCGCGGCCCGCGCCGAGCCACTGCGCGTCTTCATCCGCGGGGGTGAAAAAAATCGTGGTCAGGAAGTCCACGCGCACCCGCGTTTCCTCGCCGAGTGGAAAACGCTGCTCGCCGAACGCGGAATGACCGTGGATGGCGCGCTCGATTGGCCGACCGCCGAACAAGCCGCGAAGGCCGACGTGATCCTGGCCTACGCCCAGGATGGCGGCAACGCCACGCCCGAGCAGGAGAAGGTGCTGGAAGCTTTCGTGAAGCGCGGCGGCGGGTTGGTCGTCATCCACACGGCGGCGGTGTCCTTCACCAATCCCGGCTGGTGGCGCGACCTCATCGGCGGCGCTTGGGTGCCGAAGCAGACCAAGTGGAAGGAAGGCCCGATGGATCTCTACTACACGGAGAATCAATACATCGGCGGCGGCCACCCGATCACGAAGGGCGCGGCCAACTTCCACCTCGACGACGAGATCTACTACGACATGGACGTGAAGCCCGAGGCGCGCGTGCTGGCGTCCAGTTACACGCCCAATGTGAGAGAGGGGAAAAAGCAGGCCGAAGGCGGCAAGGCGCACATCTACGACATCCAGCCGCAGATGTGGGCGTACGAAAAGGACGGCTACCGGGCCTTCGTCAGTATCCCCGGACATCTGTTTAAGACCTTCGCGCTCCCGCAATATCGCGCCGTGCTCCTGCGCGGCATCGCTTGGGCCGGCAAACGCGCGAACCTCGATGAATACGTGAAGCCCGCCGAACTCGAAGCGCTCACGTATCCCGAAGGCGGTCCGCAGAAGCCGGCGGACACGCTTGCGAATCTCGAAGTGCATCCCGACTTCACGATGAAGCTCGTGACCGCCGAGCCGCTGATCAACAAGCCGATGAACTTCGACTGGGACCCCGCCGGTCGCCTGTGGGTCGCCGAGACGCCCGAGTATCCCAATGGCCGGCGCGGCATGCGCCCCGACTATCGCGGCAAGGAATGGAAAGACCACGGCGGCATCGACCCCACGCCCGGCGGGCAGGACCGCAAGGCGCACGACAAGATCAGCATCCTCACCGACACCGACGGCGACGGCGTCATGGACAAAAAGGACGTCTTCTACGAAGGCCTCGACCTCGTCACCGGCTTCGTCTTCCACAAAGACGGCGTCATCGTCACGCAGGCGCCGGACATCCTCTTCCTCCGCGACACCGACGGCGACGGCAAAGCCGACAAAGTCGAGAAGCTCTACAGCAACCTCGGCAAAGGCGACACGCACGCCGTGATCAACAACCCGCGCTGGGGCTGGGACGGCTGGATCTACGCCACCCACGGCTACAGCGGGTCGGGCAACGTCACCAACGCGCAGGGCGAAACGCAGGGCACCATCGGCAGCGGCGTCGTGCGCTTCCGGCCCGATGGTTCGAAGATCGAGCAGTATTCCTCGAAAGGCGGCAACACCTGGGGCCTGACCATCACCGGCGACAATCGCGTGATGTGGACGCAGCCGACGAGCGGCCAGCTCCTCATGCAGACCGTGCTCCCCGAGTACGCTCTAGCCCGCGGAAAAATCGGCAACACCACGAGCTACAAAGTCGTCGAGCCGTCGGGGAAATCCTTCCCCGCGATGCCGTGGGAGCAGCTCGCCTATGTGCAGATCGACTGGGTCGGCTCCTTCACTGCCGCGGCCGGTTGCGCGATCTACGACGGCGGCACCTGGCCCGCGGAATACAACGGCGACTACTTCGTCACCGAGCCGACGATCAACATCATCCACCACACGCGCCTCACACCCGAAGGCAGCAGCTACACCGCGAAGAAACTGCCCGGCCGCGAGGAGACGGAATTCGTGCGCAGCAAAGACATGTGGTGGCGCCCGATCGAGACACGCATCGGCCCAGACGGCGCGTTGTATGTCGGCGATTTCTACAACCAGGCCGTAATCCACAACGACACCCGCGGCCCCGATCACAACAAGGTCAACGCCGCCGTCCGCCCCGATCGCGACCACTACTTCGGCCGCATCTGGCGCATCGATCACAAGGACGCGAAGAAGATCGCGGTGCCGGATTTGTCGAAAGCGGGCGTCGCTGATTTGGTAAAAGCGATTGAGCATCCGAACCGCTCGGTGCGGATGAATGCGGCGCGCCTCCTTCTTGACCGTCCGAATCCTTTGCCTCCGCGCGTCGGTCGTCGGCGGGAAGGCGACCAGGAGAAATATGCGGCGGTGATGGAGAAGAACTTCGGCTACCAATCTCTCCTCAAACTCGCTCTCGATCCGAGCAAACCCGCTGAGACACGCGTCGCCGCGCTTTGGATTCTCGGACAGCGCGATGCCGATGTGCTGATGATACAATGGTCGCCGGCTCTCGCGGACAAAGACCCGATCGTCCGGCGGAACGCACTAAACCTTGCCGAACTACCTGTCTATTCCTTCACGCAGCCAGACGGAATCACGCTCAACTTCATCACGAACTCGGATGACGCAAAAACCATCGGAGCCTTGGCTGCTGATCGTGACGTGCCAGTCCGAATTGCCGCCCTCCGGGCCCTCGCGATGACCACCGTCCCGGCCGCAGCGAAGCACGAAATGGCGCAAAAGATCAGTGCAAACATCGCACAGGCAATCGTCGCGGCGTGGCCGAAGCTCGACGACGACTTCCAGCGCAGCGCCGCGGTGGGCGCGGCTTCGCGCAATCCGGTCGCGGCGCTCGCGGCGGCGCTCGATGTCGCGAGTGAAGAGGGGAGCGCACGCGCCCCGCGTGCCGGTTCCGGCGCCTCGCAGGAACCATCCTCGAAACCCGGCGCAGCCGCTGACCCGAAACGTGGCGCTGCGCGTGAGCGCAACGATGCATCCGGCGGGGCGCCGGACGCGGCACGCGAGGCGCGTGCGCTCCCCGGAGACTCATCGCTCGTGCCGTTGGTCACGGCTTTGACTCAGAACATCTCCTCCGCCGACGACGCGGCGAAGATCGTCATCGCGCTCGCGGCGAAGTCGGGCGCCGACGAACTCAAACGCACCATCCTCGACACGTTCGGCAAGTCGCTGAAGATCGCGCCGGAGATGACGCCGGAACTTTCCGCCGCCCTCAGCAAGCTTCTTGATTCCAGCGTGAGCGGCTCGGCGCTGCCGCTCGCGGCGCAGTGGGACAAGACCGGCGCGTTGCAGGCGAAGGTGACGGGGCTTTCCGCCAGGCTGCGCACGCAGCTCGCCGACGCGAAGGCCGACGACGCGACGCGGCTCGCGGCGGCGCAGAGTCTCATCGGCATCCGCAGTGCGCACGCAGAGATTCTGCCCGCTGTCGTCGCGCAACTCAGTGCGGATGGTGCCGCTGGATTCAAGCGCCAGCTTATCCTCGCCCTCGGCGAGGTGGACGATGCCTCGGTTGGCCAGGAGCTCGCCGGCGCTTTTGCGAAGCTGCCTGCCGAAGCGCAGACGGCCGCCTTCGACGCATTGCTCAAGCGCGCGGATTGGACGAACGCCTTTCTCGACGCGGCGCAGGCGAAGCAGGTCGATGTGACCACGCTCGGACCGGCGAACTCCTTCCGGCTGCGCTCGCATGCGAACAAGAAAGTCGCCGAGCGCGCGGGCCGGTTGCTCGACGAACTCAACCCGCTCGCCAAGGCGAAGAAGGACGCCATCGCCAAGCTCTCGCCGCTCGTCGAGCAAAAGGGCGACGCCGCAAAGGGCCAGGCGCTCTTCACCACGACATGCGCGATCTGCCATGAATTCGGCGGTGCGGGCGCGAAGATCGGCCCAGGCCTCACGGGCATGGGCACACACGGCGCGGGCGAATTGCTCAGCGCCATCGTCGATCCAAATGCCGAGGTCGATCCGAGCTTTGTCGCCTGGAACATCGAGACGAAGGACGGCCAGCTCTACAACGGCGTGATCGAGTCCGAGAACCCGACGACCATCACGCTGAAGAGCCTCGCCGGTGTGCAGCAGGTGAAGGTCGCCGACATCAAATCGCGTGCGAACACCGGCCGCTCGCTGATGCCCGAAGGCTTCGAGGGTCTCGGCGGCGAGCCACTCCGCGACATCATCGCCTACATGCAGAGCGTCGATGGCGGCCGCTTCCGCACGCTCGATCTGCGCGAGGCTTTCACCGCGTCCACCTCCACCGGCCTCTACGCCAGCGCCGACGCCAAGGGCGATTCGTTCACCTTCGCCAAGACCGGCACGATCAAACTCGGTGACCTGCCTTTCAACATCGTGCCGCCGGAGAAAGCGCCGCGGAACGTCATGGTTCTCAAGGGCGGTCCCGCGAAGACCTACTCGAAAACGATGCCGCAAAAAGTGGAGGTGAAAGTCGGTGGTTTCAAAGCGAACCGCCTGCACTTCCTCGGCGGCGTGACGGGCTGGGGCTACCGCGGCGGCGCGGGCGACAACAGCGACGTGCTGAAAGTCACGATCCACACCACGCAGGGGCAGCGCGAAGGGATGACCTTTAAGAACGGCGTGGAGTTTGCCGACTACAACGGACGCATCGACGTGCCGGGCTCGAAGTTTGCCGAAGGCGTGTTGAAGGGCGGGCACCAGCTCCGCACCTTCAGCAAACAACTCGCGCTCGGCGCGGTGGAAATCGATCGCATCACCATCGAATCGTTCGACACCGGCGCGGCCCCAACGCTTGTGGCGATCACTGCTGAACTTGCCGATGCGAACGCCGCGCCGCTCCCGACCACGGCCGCCGCGCCGACGAAACCCGGCATCAACGGCGGCCCGCTGGTGCTCGAGAAAGCCGGAGTCGACGCGGGCTTCGTGCCGCAGTTCACCGACACGGTGCCGCAGCCTCCGGCGACGCGTCCCGCGAAAGGCCCGCGCGTGCTCCTCGTGGGCGGCGGTTCGTCGCACGACTTCGTGAAGTTTTTCGGCGAAGCCGACAAAGCCATCCTCGCGCCGCACGTCGGCTGGGTGGAGTTCACGCAAAACGCGAACGGTGTCGCGCCGATCCTCGACCGCGTAGACGTGCTCGTCTGGAGCGCGAACCAGCCGATCAGCGCCGCCACGCGCAAGGCGCTGATGGATTACGTGAACGCCGGCAAGGGCCTCATCGCCTACCACCCCGGCACTTGGTACGCGTGGAATAACTTCCCCGAGTGGAACAAGCAGGTCGTCGGCGGCGGTGCGCGCGGCCACGACAAGCTCGGCGAGTATGAAGTGGAGATCGTTGCCGATCATCCGGTGACCGCCGGCGTGACAAAGAAGTTCCGCATCACCGATGAACTCTACTGGTTCAAACCGGATCCCGCAGGCACGCCGATCGAGATTCTCGCGACCGCCACAGCGGCGCAGAAACAGCCCGGAACCTACCCGCAGGTCTTCGTAGTGAAGCATCCGAAAGCGCGCATCGTCGGTCTCACTCTCGGCCACGACGCTCGCGCCCACGACCTGCCGGAATTCCAGACGCTGCTCCGCAACGCCGTGAAATGGACGGCGGAAAAATAGTCGCGACCTTCCACCGAAGCCATGAGTTCCGCCAATCCCTCCGAACGTTTCTTCGTCCAGATCGCAGATGCGATCCGCGAGACGAATCCGTGGACCAACAACGAGTGGCTCTGCCGGCCCGATGTCGTCGGCGCCGACAAGCTGCTGCTGGTGCGCGCCAACATGGACCCCGACCGCTGTCACCCGTTCCATTTCCATCCGCATCGGGAGGAAATCATCTACGTCATCTACGGCCGCGCCGAACAATGGGTGGGCGGCGAGTATCGCATCCTCAGCGCGGGCGAGATGGCGCACATCCCGGCGGGCACGATCCACGCGACTTACAATCCGCACAAGGAACCGCTCGTCTTCCTCGCGATCCTCTCGCCGGCAAAGTTGCCGGACGCCGAGGCCGCCGCGCCCGATCCGACCGACGTATCCACGCAGGAGCCGTGGGCTTCGATTCGTCAGGGGCGGCCGGCTTGCACGTGACTTTCGGCGCGCGGGTGAAGAGCGGACGCTTCCCTCACCGCGCGGGCTGAATAGGCTGCGCGGATGAAGTTACTCCTGAGCAACGACGACGGCATCGACGCGCCCGGCCTGCAGGCGTTGCTTGCCGCGGCGCGCGACTTTGGCGAAGCCGTGGTCGTCGCCCCGGCGACGCCGCAGTCCGGCATGAGCCACGCCATCACCTGGGAATCCGGCGTGCATCTCGAAGCGCGCGGGGCCGCTCGCTTCGCCGTGCATGGCACCCCGGCGGATTGCGCGCGGCTCGGCCTGCTCCGCGTCGCGCCCGATGCGAAATGGGTGCTCAGCGGAATCAACCAGGGCGGCAATCTCGGTGCCGGAGTAATACACGTCGGCACCGTCGCGGTCGTCCGCGAAGCCGTGCTCCACGGCTGGCCCGGCATCGCTTTCTCGCACTACCTCCGGCGCGGGCTCGCTCCCGACTGGGAGCGCGCCTCGCGTTTCGCCGCCCTCGTCCTCCCGACACTCTTCACCCGCCCGATCGAGCCCGGACTTTTCTACAATGTGAACCTGCCGCATCTCGCGGCGGACGAGCCCGATCCGGAGATCGTTTTCTGCGCGCTCGATCCGAATCCGCTGCCGCTCAGCTATCGCCACGAGGAAAACGACCGCCATTTCTACGACGGCGACTACCAAGCCCGGCGGCGGGTTCCCGGCACCGACGTGGATGTCTGCTTCAACGGGCGTATCGCCGTGACCGCGCTGCGTCTTTTCTGAACACGCCCAAACTGGCGCTTTGGCGCGGCGCCGTGCTTGTGCTAAAGGACGCGCATGGCCACCTACGTCTACGAAACTATCCCCCAGAAAAAAGGGCAGAAACCCCGCCGCTTCGAGTTTGTGCAAAAGATGACCGAACCCGCGCTGACCCACCATCCCGAGACGGGCGAACCGGTGAAGCGGGTCATCATCGGCGGCTCGGGGAATGTGATGCGCGGGCTGGGCATCCTCTCGATGAACAACCCGCGGAAGGGGCGCTAAGCTTCGTCGGCTTCGAATTCGTCCAGCGCGCGGCGGTCGCGTTTGGTCGGTCGGCCGCTGCCGCGCGGGCGGAAGCCGGGTGGGAGCAGGTTTGGCTCGGGGCGCTTCTCTCGCTCCTCAATCGGCGTGAGGTCTTCGGCAAAATCGAGGACGAGTTTCGCGGCCACACGTGACTTCGGCGCGGCAATGAAGCGCAAGGTGCGGGTCATGATGCCGACGCGCGCGACGATGAGTTCGCCGGCCTTGGGCTCGTGCGCGGGTTTGCTGCGCTCGCCGTCCACTTTCACCAAGCCGCCCTTGATCGCGTCGGCGGCGAGGCTGCGCGACTTGTAAACGCGGACGGCCCAGAGCCACTGGTCGAGACGCATGCCTGGACGCTTCAGCGTTTTCCCGCTGCCTCGCGTAGCTTGGAGTAGCCCGGCTTGATGACGTCGTAAATCAAGCGGATCCGAGCGTCGAAATCGATGAACGCGCTCTTGATCGCGTTGAGCGTGATCTTCTCAAAATCCGCGAGGCCGAAACCGAAGATGTCGGCGGCGATTTGGAATTCCTTGGTCATCGTCGTGTCGCTCATCAGCCGATCGTCGGTGTTCAAGGTCACGCGAAAGCCGCAATCGTAGTAAAGTTTGAAGGGATGCTCGGCGAAGGATTTGACCGAACCGGTGTGGACGTTGCTCGAGAGGCACATCTCGAGCGGGACGCGGCGGTCGAGGATGTATTGCGCGAGCGAACCCATCTTCACGACCTTGCCCTCGATGATGGTCATGCCATCGGTGAGCCGCGTGGCGTGCCCGAGTCGATGCGCGCCGCAGATTTGCAGCGCCTGCCAGATCGAGGCGATGCCGAAGCCTTCGCCCGCGTGCAGGGTGCTGTAGAAATTGGCCTGCTGGATCGCGTGGAAGGCCTCGACGTGCCGCTTCGGCGGGAAGCCGGCTTCTTCACCCGCGAGGTCGAAGCCGACCACGCCGCGGTAGCGAAAATCGATCGCCATCTCGGCCCATTCGAGCGAGTCCGTGCGGTCGCGCATCGCGCAGATGATGAGTCCCCAGCGCACGCCGTATTTCTGTTCTCCGCGATGGAAGCCATCGAGCGCGGCCTGCACGACGGCCTCGGGAGTAAGTCCGAGTTTCGTATGAAAACACGGCGCAAAGCGGGCCTCGGCATAGACCACGCCGTCGCGGTGCATGTCCTCGATGAACTCGAACGCTACGCGCTCGATCGCCTCGCGCGTCTGCATGACCGCGATGGTGTGCGCGAAGCCTTCGAGATACTCCGGCAGGCTGCCTTTGTTGGCGCCGCGGTGAAACCACTCGCCGAGTTCCTGCGGGTCGGCGGTGGGCAGACCGTCGTAGCGGCAATCTCGCGCGAGCGCGATAATGGTGGCCGGGCGCAAGCCGCCGTCGAGGTGTTCGTGGAGCAGGACTTTGGGGAGGGCGAGGAGATCGAGGGGCATGGGGGAAGCGGTCAGAGTTTGGCGAAGCAGCAGTCGAGGACCGCGAGGACGAAGTCGGCGTCTGCATTGGTGAAGCACATCGGCGGTTTGATGCGCAGGACGTTGCCGTGGTAGCCGCCTTTGCCGATGAGCAGACCGAGGTCCTTGGCGGTTTCGAAGACCTGCAGCGTTTCTTCCTTCGCGGGTGTCTTCGTCGCCCGATCTTTCACGAGCTCGACGCCGAGCATCAGCCCTTTCCCGCGCACGTCGCCGATGATCGAGTGCTTCTCCGCGAGCTGGCGAAGCCCGGCCTGCAGATACGCGCCGACGCGCAGTGAGTTGGCCTGCAAGCCTTCGCGGTCGATGACTTCGAGCACCGCCTTGCCTTGGGCGCAGACGACGGGATTGCCGCCGAAGGTGTTGAAGTGAATGCGCGAGGCGAGCGCCTGCGCGATCTGCGGCGTGGTCACGACGGCCGCGAGCGGCACGCCGTTGCCGATCCCCTTGGCCATGGTGACGATGTCCGGGATCACGCCCTGCGTTTCAAATCCCCAGTAGTGTGTGCCCGTGCGCCCGAAGCCCGCCTGCACTTCATCGGCGATGCAAAGCCCGCCTGCGGCGCGCACGTATTCGTAGGCCCGCGCGAGATAGCCGTCGGGGAAAACGATCGTGCCGCCGACGCCCTGGATCGACTCGGCGACGAACCCCGCGACGCGGCCCGGCGTGGCGTAATCGATCACGCTCTTCACGTCGTCGGCGTATTTGCGTCCGGCCTCGGGATCACCGGCGAAGACGCCGCGATAGGGATCGGGCGCGAGCGCGTGATGCACGCCGAAGCTGTGCGGGACGTTGAATTTCCACGAGGAGTGCGCGGTCAGTGCCATGCCGGTGGAGTTGCCGCCGTGGTAGGCGTTGCGCAGCGCGATGAGGTCGTAATTGCCGGTGAAGGCACGCGCCATCAGCACGGCGAGGTCATTCGCCTCGGAGCCGGAATTCACGAAGTAGCAGACCTTCAAATCGCCGGGCATCTTCGCGGCGAGAGCCCGTGCATACTCGGCGATGTTCGGGTGCAGGTAGATGGTCGTGGTGTGTTGGAGCAGCGCATTCTGCCGCTGCGTGGCGGCGATCACATGCGGATGACAGTGCCCGACGCTCACCGTGACGATGCCGCCAAACGCATCGAGATAACGCCGCCCGTTTTCATCGAAGAGATACTGCCCCTTGCCCTCCACGATCATGATCGGCCGCTGGTAGTAGGCGAAGATCGCGGGGCTCAGAAACTCCTTCCGCAGTGCGAGCACTTCGTCGGCGCTTGGGCCGCGATACGGCTGCGGCTGATGATCGAAAGGCGGAAGTTCAGGGACGTTCATGGTTTTATTTCAGCGAGAGTTTACGCAGGGCGAGGTAGGCGAGAAAGGCGACGGCGAAGCCGATGAACCACGCGTAGTCGTAGGAGCTGACGAGAAGCGCGGGGACGGATTCGCGCGGCATCCATTTCACGTGGACGAGAAAGCCGGGCAGGTTGAGCAGCCCGGCCAACCCGAGTGCGCGGAGGATGGCGGGGACATTGGCTCCGACGATGCCAAACGCGGCGCGGCAATAGACGGGAAAGGAAATGCCGTAGCGCGTGCCGGCGTGCGCGTTGAGGATCATCGGCACGAGCACGATGGCGTTGCCGAGGAAGATCGTGAGCACGGCCTGCCACCAATTCATGCCGCCGCCGATGAGCGACGACGCGAGCATGTAGGTCGGGATGCAGGCGGCCATCGAGACCCACAGCGCGACGAAGTCCCACATCCGCCACGGGCGCTGCGCGATGGGCACGGGCGCGAGATCTTCGTTGCTCAGCGCGCTGCGCCGCGCGTCGGCGCTGTGATTCGGAGCAAGAGCTATCATCGCCTACACGCCGATGTCCTCATTCCAAAGCGCGGGGTTTTTCGCGATGAAGTCGCGCATCAGCTCGATGCAGGTGGCGTCCTGCCGCACCTCGACGCGTACGCCTTTCGCCCGCAGGTGGTCTTCATCGCCCATGTAGGTCACGTTTTCGCCGATGACGACGTGCGGGATTTTGTAGAGCAGCGCGGCGCCGCTGCACATCGGGCAGGGCGAAAGCGTGCTGTAGAGCGTGCAACGCTGATAGACAGAAGCTTTCCGGCGCCCGGCGTTTTCGAGGCAATTCATCTCCGCGTGATGAATCACGCTGCCGTGCTGGACGCGCTGGTTGTGTCCTCGACCGATGATCTTACCATCGCAGACAAGCACCGAGCCGATGGGGATGCCGCCTGTCGCGAGGCCCTTGCGGGCTTCGTCGATGGCGGCTTGCAGGAAGGGATCCATGATGGCGGGTGCGTGTCAAAAATGCTGCGGCTGCCGCGCGAGAAATTGCCCGCGCCCGATCGTGCCGACGAACTTCCCGTCGCGCACCGCGACCTCGCCCCGCACCGTGACGACGCTCGGTCTCCCTTCGATTTCCCAGCCTTCGAAGGCGTTGTAGTCCACGTTTTGCGCCTGGGTTTTCGCGGAGAGTTTCCCGCGATAATCGGGATCGTAAATGACGAGATCGGCATCGGCTCCGATGGCGATGGTGCCCTTGCGCGGGAAGAGCCCGAAGAGCTTGGCGGCGTTGGTGCTCGCGGCGGCGACGAAGGTCTGCAGATCGAGCCGCCCGCGTTTCACGCCGTAGGTGTAGAGCAGGTTCACGCGGTCCTCGAGCGACGGGATGCCGTTGGGGATTTTGGTGAAATCGTCGCGGCCCATCGGCTTCTGCGTTTCGAAATCGAAAGGCGCGTGATCGGTGGCCACGGTGCTCACGAGTCCGCTCGCGAGCGCGTTCCAGAGCACGTCCTGATTGCGCGCGTCGCGCAAGGGCGGCGACATGACAAACTTCGCGCCCTCGAAAGCCGCGCGCTCCGCGTAGGTCTTATCGAGCAGCAGGTATTGGATGAGCGTTTCGACCGAAACATGCACGCCACGCTGCCGCGCTGCGACCGCGACATCCAGCGCCTCGGCGCAACTTGTGTGGACGCAGTAGACATGGGCGCCCGTGAGTTCGGCGAAGGTGCAGAGATGATGCACGCCTTCCGCCTCGACGCGCGGCGGGCGGCTCTCGTGATGCCCTTCCGGCCCGGTGACGCCCGCCGCGAGCAACTCGCGTTGGCGCTCGGCGATGAGCGTTTCGTTTTCGCAATGTGCGGTGACGATGACGCCGAGTTCCCTGGCCAGCTTGAGCGTGCGGTAGAGCTCGGTGTCATCCACGCCGAAGGCGCCCTTGTAGGCGAGGAAGACTTTGAAGGAGCTGATCCCGCGCGCGACGATCTCGCGAAGCTGCGGCGCGGTCTGCTCGTCGAACTTCGTGACGCCCATGTGGAAGGTGAAGTCGCACGCGGACTTCCCGACGGCCTGCGACATCCAGAGTTCGAAGCCGGCGAGCGCTTCCTCCGCGCGCGAAGGGCAGCACATTTCGATGAGCGTGGTCGTGCCGCCGATCAGCGCGGCGCGACTACCGGTCTCGTAGGTGTCCTTAGAAAACGTGCCCATGAAGGGCAGGTAGATGTGGACGTGCGGATCGATGAAGCCGGGGAAGACCAGCTTGCCGGTCGCGTCGATGACCTCCGTGCCGAGCGGCGCCTCGAGGTCACGACCAAGGCGCGTGATCGTCTCGCCCGCGCAGTAGATGTCGCCAATGAAATCCGCGTCGGCGGTGACGATGCGGCCGTTTTTGATCAACAGCCCGCTCATCGCGCCAGCGCGTCGGATTGCTTCACGAATTCATCGCCCGTCCACTCGCTGTCAGCGGCGATCATCTTCTTCGCTTCCGCGGCTTTCTGCGCGGTCTTGCGCGCCGCCTGCCGCTGCACGAGATCGGCGTGCGTGGTGAAGTAGTCGAGCGACTTGCCTTTGAAATCCGCGAGCGTCTCAAACCCGTGCTTTCCCATGAAGGCGAGAAGTTGCTCGCACATCGGTTTCACGCACTCGTAGCCAAATTTCATCACGCCTGTGCAGACTTGCACGGTGTCGGCGCCGAGCAGGATAAACTGCGCGGCATCCTCGCCGCTCTCGATTCCGCCGAGCCCCGAAAGCGTGCGCCCGGGGAACTCCGCACGAATCATCTGCGCGAGTTCCATGACCATGCGGAGCGCGATGGGCTTCACGGCTTTCGATGAATAACCGCCCGGCGTCGTGTAGCCCTCCACGCTCGGCTCGGGTCGCAACGTCTCGAGATTCACACCCATCACGCACCGGATCGTATTGATCGCGCTGATGCCCTGCACCCCGGCCCGCAGCGCCGCCCGGCTCGGCTCCTCGATGTGCGTCACGTTCGGCGTCATCTTCGCCCACACGGGCTTCTTCGCGGCGCTCATCACCCAGCCACACACTTCATCGAGAATCTCCGGATTCTCGCCCATCGCCGCGCCCATCTTTCGCTCGGGCAAACCGTGCGGGCAGGAGAAATTCAGCTCAAAGCCATCGACGCCCGCATCCTGGCAACGCTCGACGATCTCGACCCACGCGTCTTTCCGATACTCCTCCATGATCGAGGCGATGAGCACGCCGTCCGGGAACTGGTCTTTGCACTTCCGAAACTCGTCGAGCCAGATGGAAAACTTGCGGTCGCTGATCAGCTCGATGTTTTCCCAGCCGATCACCTCCTGGCCATCGGCGGCGTGCAGCTTCGCGTAACGCGGCGTGACGTTCACGACCTTGCTCGCATCGAGGCTCACCGTCTTGGCGATGACCGCGCCCCAGCCTTCGCGAAAGGCGCGCGTGATGACGTTGAGATTCGTGCCCGGCGGCCCGGAGCCGATGATGAAAGGGTTCGGCAGTTTCAAGCCGTCAACGATCGTGGCGAGTGTAGGCATAAGGTTCCGGATTGGCTCCCGGTGGAAGCCGGGCACTAAGGGCGGCCAAGGCGCCACTTAAGGGTGCGCGCGTTTTTCACGCAACCGATTCCTTTTCCGCGCACACCCGCCGCCAGGATCCGGAGGTTGCCTGCGCTGTCAGGCGGCTCCGATGCCGGCGAGTGCTACGAATTGCGGATGACTGAGGATCGCGAGCTCGAACGCCGCGATGTTTTCCGGCAGAAGATCGGCGGGATGTTTCGCGCCGGAGCGCTGCCACTTGCCGAGCCATTCCGCGCCGAGCAGCGTGTGGGGGGTTTGGCGCGCGGCTGGGGGCGTGAGCGCGATCGTCGTGTCCGTTTTGTCGATCGCGCCGAGGCCTTTCGCGAGGTGAAAACCGGCAACGAGAAGCGCGGCGCGCACGGGCGTCGAGCAGGAGTAGGTGAAGAGTTCGGCGGGACGTCCGGCGCAGGCGTCGAAGATCTGGCGGAAGACGGCGAGCGTCCATTGCGCCGCCGAAGTCTTGCTCGAAAACATGTCGAAGAAGATCAAGTCGGGCGCAGGTGCGGCGGGCAGGATGGCGGTGAAATCACCCGGCAGCAGCGCCCAGCTCAGCCCGGCTAATTGTTTCGAGTGCCAGTAGCCGCCTTCCAAAATTCCCGCCGGTCCCGGATGGCGCAGGTAGGTGAACTCGCGGTTGTGTTTGTAGGCGAGGCGGAGCGAATCGAGATCGTTCTCAAAGCTCACGATCTGCAACGGTCGCACCGGTCCCGCGGCGGCTTGCGCCTCGTAACATTGGATCGCGGCCATCGCGTTGGTCGCCGCGCCGAGGCCGACATCCCAGATGACCAGCGGCGCGGCGGTTTCCGGGCTCTCGTCAGCGGCGAGCCGGACACGCTCGGCGAGCTTCGATTGCTCGATGTAGAGCCGTTGCGCTTCCTCCATCGGCGGCGTGCGGGAGTGCATGATCTCGCCGGAAGAAATCTGCCGGATGCTGCAAAAACCTTCCGGCGCGCGATGCACCTCGTAGTCGCCGAGATGAAAGGCCATGCGCTTTCCTGGTTTCTGTTTGTGGATCGGATTCTCCGCGTCCGAGGCGTGGAGGAACTCGCGCTTTTCCCGATACAGGGCGAGGAAGCGATCTTCCAAAATGCTCTGCCGAATCTCGCGCATGAGCTGGTGGTAGAAATAGAGGTTGTGCTGCCCGAGGAGCTGCCAGCCGAGGTGCTCGCCGGTCTTCGTGAGGTGATGCAGGTAGGCGCGCGAATAGCGGGCGCACGTCGGACACGCGCATTCGGGATCGAGCGTTTCGTTGGCGAATTTGTAAACGCCGCGGCGCAGTTGCAAAAAGCCGCGCGAGGTAAAGGCACCGCCGCGCTGAGCGACTTGCGTGGGGATGATGCAGTCGAACATGTCCACGCCGCGATGCACCGCCTCGAGGATATCGAGCGGCGTGCCGACGCCCATGAGGTAGCGCGGGCGATCGTGCGGGAGGAGTTGCGCGGTGAATTCGCACACGTCCTCGCGCTCGCTCTTCGCCTCGCCCACGGCCAGCCCGCCGATGGCGAATCCGTCGAACGGCATCTCGCATAGACCTTCCGCGCTTTCTCGGCGCAGGTCCTGGAAGAGCGCGCCCTGCACGATGCCAAACATCGACTGCAGCGAATCGCCCCGCGCCGCCAGGCTGCGCGCCGCCCAGCGATGCGTGATCCCCAGCGCCGCCCGCGCCGCCGCTTCATCCGCGGTCGAGGGGATGCACTGATCGAGCACCATCATGATGTCGCTGCCGATGTCCTTCTGCGTCTCGATGCTCACCTCCGGGCTGAGCAGGATCGTCTTCCCGTCGAGGTAGCTCTGGAAAAGCGCGCCGTCTTCGCTCATCGCCCGCGAGTGCGGCAGGGAAAAAATCTGGAAGCCACCCGAGTCGGTGAGCACCGATTTTTCCCAGCTCATGAAGCCGTGGATGCCGCCGGTTTTTCGGAAGACTTCCGGCCCCGGGCGCAGGAGCAGGTGGTAGGTATTCGCGAGCAGGATCTGCGAGCCCGCATCCTCCAGCGCCTGCGTGAGCTGGCCCTTTACCGTGGCCTGCGTGCCCACGGGCATGAAGAGCGGCGTCTTTACCTCATTGTGCAGCGTGTGAAAGGTCGCGGCCCGCGCCCGCGAACCGCTGGCCTGGGCGTCGAGTTGGAAATTCAGGCGTGAGCGAATCATGCGCAGTCACTCCCGCGAGTGGCGCTGCGGTGGTCGCAAAATGGGTGGCCCGGATGGTCGCTCGAAAACATGTGGGTGCTCAGATAGCCGATCCCCCGCTCCGACGCTAGGCCCGCGCACGACTGGGCGGCTTTACCGTCTTCCGCCGACGCCCAGACTTGCGATGGGAGAGGCTGGTCGCCGCATGCCGCGCCAGCGCCTGCACCACGGGATGATCGACTCGCCGCTCGGCGGTAATCAAATAGAGGCGCGTCTGACAGGCCTCCGTTTTCCCCAGCGGGACAAAGCCATACCGCTCGATCGCCTCCGCGAGGATGATCGTCGGCACCACGGTGAAGCCCACGCCTTCGGTCGCGACGATCTTGGCCAGCGACGCATCTTCAAACTCCGCCACCACCTTCGGCTCGATCTTCTGGTCGCGGAACCACATCTCCAGATCGCGCCGCAGCGCGGTGTTTTGCGTCGGCAGCAGTGCGGGAGCGCCGTGGAGATTGCGCGGGAATTTTCCGATGAGATGGCGGGCCAGGGAAGGGGTCGCGCAGAACGTGACCCCGCTGGTGCCGAGCGGGTGATTGAAGGTCTTGAACTTGGTGCTGGAAGGCGGCGGCTCGTCGGCAAGGACGGCGTCGAGCCGATGCGCGGCGAGTTGGCCGAGCAGATCGTCGAGCTTCCCTTCCTTGCAGGTCAGCTGGACCGGCGGCTGATGGGTGAAGGCTGGGCGCAGGATGTCGAAGCTGAACAGCTTCGGGAAGGAATCGACAATGCCGACGTGGAGCCGGAGCGAGCGCACGGTCGGAACCTGCTTCGAGGCGCCGAGCAACTCCCGCCCGAGCGTGAAAATCTCCTCCGCGTAGCCGAGGATCACCTGGCCGAAATCGGTCAGGACCAGGGAGCGTCCGCTGCGTCGGAACAGGCGCTCGCCCAGCGCTGATTCGAGCAGCTTGACCTGCGCGCAGATCGAGGGTTGCGAAATACTCAGCACCTCCGCCGCACGCCGCACGCTGCCCTCCTTGGCGACGGTGTGAAAATAGCGCAGGTGGTGATAGTTCAGCCATTCAGGGGTGGTCGTCGCGGATTCCATTTAAACGAAGCTTTAATGTGGGAATGCGTCTTATTCAAACGCTGCGGCTGCGCCCAACCTCCGCGAAGCATGAAACACATTCTTACAGAACGTCGCCTGGACCGTCCGACTTCCGCGATCGGCAGCCGACCCCGCCTTGGACGCTTTGCTCTCTGACCACAGCCTTCACGATCATGACTGACTCTCTTTGGCCGTGGATCGGATTTCACGTCTTCGTCTTCGCGATGCTGGCCCTCGACCTCGGGGTCTTCCATCGCAAGGCGCACGTCGTTTCTTTTCGCGAAGCGATCGCCTGGACGATCGCGTGGGTGACGCTGGCGATGCTCTTCAACATGGGCGTGTGGTATTTCGCCGGCGCGCAGAAGGCACTCGAGTTCACCACCGGCTACGTCATCGAGTACTCGCTCAGCGTCGATAACATCTTCGTCTTCGCGATGCTGTTTTCCTATTTCGCGGTGCCGGCGGCCTATCAGCATCGCGTGCTGTTTTGGGGCATCCTCGGCGCGCTCATCATGCGCGCGCTCATGATCTTCGCCGGCACGGTGCTGATCACGAAGTTCGCGTGGATCATCTACGTCTTCGGCGCGTTCCTGATCATCACCGGCATCAAAATGATCGTGAAAAAGGAGGAGGAGATTCACCCCGAGCGCAATCCGGTCGTCCGGTGGTTCAAGAAGCTCATGCCCGTGACCAGCGATTACCGCGCCGACAAGTTCTTCGTCCGCGAAAACGGGCTCCTCATGGCCACGCCGCTCTTCGTCGTGCTGTTGCTCGTCGAAATCTCGGACATCATCTTCGCCGTCGATTCCATCCCCGCGATCTTCGCCGTCACGAAGGACCCGTTCATCGTCTACACCTCCAATATCTTCGCCATCCTCGGCCTGCGCTCGCTCTACTTCGCACTCGCCGGGGTGCTCGACAAATTTCACTACCTGAAGATCGGGCTCGGCGTCGTGTTGACCTTTGTCGGCGTGAAGATGCTGCTCGGGCACACGCCGTGGAAGATCGACACGCTCGTCTCGCTCGGCGTGATCGTCCTCGTGCTCGCCGCCTCGGTCATCGTCTCCCTGCTGCTTCCGAAGCAGCCCTTGCCCGGCAGCGACGCGACGAAACCGCTGCCTTTGCCGTAGCCGGTTCGCCGATTGGGCGAGCTTGCGGCGGCGGCGCGGGGCGCACAGGTTCGGGGCATGTCCGCGATTCACGTTCACGCCGTTCAGTTCGACATCGTCTGGGAAAACAAGGCCGCCAATTTCCAGAAAGTGCGCGCGCTCGTGGACGCCGCCCGCCCGGCGCCGGGCTCGCTCGTGGTGCTGCCGGAGATGTTCGCCAGCGGCTTCTCGATGAATCTCGCGGTGACGCGGCAGCGAGCGGAGCGCGAAGACGAGACCTTCCTCGCGGCGCTCGCGCGCGACCACGACGTGTTTGTGTGCGGGGGCGTGGTCAGTCCGGGTCGCGAGGAAAAGGGGCGCAATGAGTCGGTGCTGATTTCGCCGACCGGGGTGTTGCTCGCGCGCTACACGAAGATCCACCCCTTCAGCCTCGGGGGAGAAACGGCGGGGCACGAGTTCGGCGCGGAGATCGTGACGGCGGAGTGGGGCGGCTTCACTGTCGCTCCTTTTGTTTGCTACGATCTACGGTTCCCCGAGATCTTCCGCGCGGCGGCGCAGCGGGGCGCGAATCTTTTTGTCGTCATCGCGCTCTGGCCGGCGAAGCGCCAGCAGCACTGGCTCACGCTGCTTCAGGCGCGCGCGATCGAAAATCAGGCCTACGTCGTGGGCGTGAATCGCATCGGCGCCGAGCCCAACTACCACTACGCGGGGCGCAGCGTGGTCGTCGATCCGCACGGTGTCATCATCGCCGATGCTGGCGAACGCGAGCAGGTGTTGACCGCGGCGATCGATCCAGAGGTGGTCAACGCCTGGCGCCGCGACTTCCCGGCGCTGCGCGATGCGCATTGGACAGACCGCTGAAGTGGGACTGAACCCGGATTTTTCCGACTAACCGAGTCCGCGTGCACCGCCTAGCGACTCCATCCAGTCAGCGATTTTCGCGGCGAGCGGCGGGTCGCTCGGGGCGGCGAGGCAGTAGAGATTATTGAGTATCCGCAGCAGCATCGGGCGCGGAGGGAGCGGTTTGAAATGGGACGCCGTGAGCGACTGACCATGCCGCTCCACAAGTTCGCTGCACTCTTCCAAGCCGACCCGGCGACCGCCGTGGAATGGATCGAAGAAGTCATTCTGAAACCGCACGAGGAAATGTCCCGGAAGGCCGACGCCATGCACCGCGAGCCCGGCCCGCTGCCCGACGAGCATGTAAACCAGCGAGAGCGTGATCGGGATGCCGCGCCGCGTTTCGATGACCTCGGGCAGCAGCGAGTTGGTGATGTTGTAGTAGTCCTCGTGGTTGCCGCGGAGGCGCAGTTCGTGGCCGAGATACTCCACGAGCGTCTCGATCCGGTCCTGATCGCTCGATGCCTTCTGCAGCCGGCGCGCGACCTCGGCACCCCAGGCATTGAGCAGCTCCAGCGCATACTCGAAGCCGTCGCTCGGCAGGAAGGTCGCTGCGAGCCGCCACGCCGCATCTTCCAAGTCACCCCCGTCCGAAAAATCCCGGCAAAGCCGGCCGAAGACCACATCCGCCTGCTGCCGCTCGATCTCATGCACCACGTCCTGCACGTGCGTGGCCGCCGCTTCATCCGCAGAAGCCAGCAACGCCCGCAACTCGGGCAGCGCGTCCGCGCCACCCTTTAGCAACTGCTCCCGGATCAGCGCCAGCGTCTCGGGATCATCGTCTCCGAGGAGCTGGAGTAAGGCGGCGCGCTGGCTGTTCATGGCGGCAAATATACACGCTCCCCGAAAGTTCCATCGGCGGAGTTCTTCACGCGGCGAATCAGCTCACGGCTTCGCCGCAATCTCGGCACGCGCTTTGTCGATCACCTCTTTCAAAGTGACCTCGGCACCGCCGCGCCGCTTGCTCTCATCGGCCGCTTCCATGAAGGCATAGAGTTCCAGCGTTTCGTCGGCCGAGACCGGCACGACGCCTGTGCGGAACATCTTGATGACTTCGAAAAGCAGCACGTCGTAGCCATCGTAACTGCCGATCGGAGCCTCGCCCTTTTCACCCACCGCTTTGCCGCCGTAGCCCTTGCGGTCCTGCCCATTTTCCTGCCGGAAGATCCCGACGCGGCCATCCGCCCACTGGCCGATCACCTCGACTTTGCCATCGGCAGTCGTGCCGCGTTTCACCGAGATGCAGCCCGTGCCCATGACGGTGAAGAGCGATTCGCACCCATGCACGCCATACCAGTAGAGGTCCGGGTGCGACGGCTCGGTGCTCATCGGGCTGAAGGTCTCCGCGCTCTTCACCCTGCCGATCGAGCCACCGCGCACGGCTTGCGTATTCTTGCCGAAGCGTAGCGACGACGAGCAGAAGAGCGGCACCTTCGCGGCCTTGGCGGCGTCGAGGATGCGGATGGTATCGGCGAGCGAACCGGCGATCGGTTTATCGATGAAGACGGGTTTGCCCGCGGCGAGCACCGGCTTCACCTGCTCGAGATGCACGCGGCCGTCGTTGGATTCGAGAAAGACCGCATCGACCTTGCTGACCAGATCCTCGACCGACTCCACGATCTCCACGCCGAGCGCCTTCACCTTCTCGGTGTATTCCGGCACGCGCTTCGTGCTGCCTTCGATATCCCTGCTGCCCTGCGGATACGCCGCGACCATTTTCACGCCCGCGACCTTTGCCGCGTCGTCCGGGTTCTTCGGGCCTTTGTTCAGCGTCTGGGTGAAGGCGATGACGTGCGAGGTATCGAGGCCGATGATGCCGGCGCGAAGGGGTTTCGGTTCTTGGGCGGTCGCGACGCATGCGAGGGCCAACATCGGGAGGAGAATTGTGAGCTTCATGCCCGAGAGAGTGGCCGAGCGCGCTAGGATGTCAGCCCCTAAGTGCAGTCCCGATGATTGATGCGCCGCGATTGGGCGCCGCAGTTTGTGCCGAGAACGCCGATTGGTTTTCTCCATCAGAGCCATCTGCGGTCAAAAAGATGCGGGATGATTTTCGATCGATCCCCACGAGACACGATCGCCGGCGTTAGGCCTTCGCCTTCGTCTCGCCGCCCCCGCTGACCGCCCCCCGCCGCCGGTGCCAGATGCCGAAAGCCAGCGCGATCCCGTAAGCCGGCACGGCGAAGACCGCGCCCGCCAACAGGCTGACGATGAGCGTGATGCCAAATCGGTCGAGAAAGCCCAGGTCGGCATTGGCGAGGAAAGTGCGGGTCTGCGCGAAGAGACCAAAGACGAGGAAGGTCCACGCGGCCGGACGCAGCGCCCGCTGCCAGACCACGCGCGATGCTTCATCCCCCGCGAACGCCCGGCTGCAGCGCCACAGCCAAACCGCCGGCCAAGCCACGAGCGCCAAAAGCACGAAAAAGCTGAAAGCCGAGAGCCACTTGTTCGTGCGCGCTGCGGTCGGCGCGGGCACCGGCGATCGATTCGCCGCCTCGCCTTGTCCCGAAATCACGGGCGTCTGCGCGCTTGCAGGTGCCTTGGCCAGTGCGCGCTTGCGCAGTTCATCGTCGCTGCGTTTCGCGAGCAGGACAGGCCAAGACGGTTCCTCCATGAAGGCCGGACTCGACTTCTGCAGTTCGCGGAAGTGATCGAGAAAGAGCTTATTGAACTCCGAACCCGCGACGCCCAGTTCCGGGAAAAGACTCACCGCCTTGAGCTGCCACTCCTGTGGAGTTCGGCGCGCGAGGAGCGAACGACTCCGCGCCGCGAGACGTTCTGCGGCCTCAGCTTCACCCCGCGTGTCTCCACCTTCGGCCGCCACCTCTCGCGCCGCCTGTGACACGAGATCTTTTTCATCCGCAAGATCGGGGAAGCGTTGGAAAAAACTCTCCTGCACCTCGGCATCGAGCGCCATCTCCGCGTTGAAATTGCGCAGCTTCACATTCTGCCCGACGGCGGTCGTGCCGAGGACCAGCGCAAGCCAAAGGACGTGAAAGATTTTCATGGCGGCTCAGACGATGATGTTTCGTCGCTCATTCACCCGCCGGACGCACGCCAAAAATCCCCGCCAAATTTAAGGCGCGGGAATCGGCACCAAATGCCACTCCACTCGCGCCGGCGCGCTCTCCTTCCGGAGCTTGCGTGCGGCCGGTGTGTCGCCGGTGAAAAGGTGATCCACCTTGCTCGTCGCGCAGACCGGTCGCATCGCGCGCTGCCCTAGCTTGGTGTGATCGGCCAGTACCACCACGCGGTCGCTCTGCTCGATCATCAGGCGCTCGGTCGCCAGCACGGCTTCGTTGTAGTTGGTGACCTCTTTCGCATCGATGCCAGCGGCGGAAAGAAACGCCCAGCCTGCGTGGTAGCGCTTGATCAGCGCTTCCGCCGGAGGACCCGAAACCACGCTGGATTCCGGCTCGAGGATGCCACCAGTCAGATAAATCTCCGCACCGCGCTGGGCACCTTTCCGCCGATCGACTTCCTGCGCGATGACCAGCGAGTTGGTGATGATGCGGATGCGTTTCAGCGCGACGAACTCGCAGAGCTGAAAGGTCGTCGTGCCGCCGTCGATCATCACGACATCGCCATCGGCGAGCAGCGCCGCAGCGGCCTGCGCGATGGCGCGTTTCTCCGCGGCATTTTCGGCGAGTCGGCGGGCGAATGCTGGCGGACCGACCGGCCCGGCCACCGGCGCATTGGTGGCGCGGATTCCACCCCAAGTTTTTTCGACGCGACCTTCCGCGGCTAGGTGTGCAAACTCACGTCGCACCGTAGCCGGTGACGCCCCCAGACGTTCGCACGCCTCCTCCACGCTCAACTCCGGATCGCTCTGGAGAAGCTCAAGGATTTGGCGCTGGCGGAGGCGGCGTTTCATGGGCGACGGAAAAATAATGATTGCGCGGCGCCGATAATTCAATCAAAACTTAATCACTTCTCAATCACACCCCAATCACCATGTCCTCCTCCTTCAAATTCGTGAACTTCTCCTGGGACGATGCCAAAGCCGCTTCGCTGGCGGATGGCGCGGCCCGTCTCGTCTATCGCTCGAACCTTCTCGGCTCCGATCAGCGCATCACCAACACCGGCGGCGGCAACACTTCCTCCAAGCTGATCGAAAAGGACCCGCTCACGGGCGAGGACGTGGAAGTGCTGTGGGTGAAAGGCTCGGGCGGTGATTTGCGCACGGCGGGGCGCGAGTTTTTCTCGTCGCTGTATCAGGCGAAGCTGAAGGGCTTGCAGAAGTCTTACGCGGCGCGGGCGGACAAGGGGCTGAAGTCCCAGGCCGAGGACGAGATGGTGGCGGCTTACAATCACACCACCTTCAATCTCAACCCGCGTCCGTCGTCGATCGACACACCGCTGCACTCGTTCGTGCCCGGCAAGTTCACCGACCACATGCACCCGAACGCGATCATCGCGATCGCCGCGAGCAAGCGTTGCGTGGAGCTGACGAAGGAGATTTTTGGCGGCGAAATGGATTACGTGCCGTGGATGCGCCCGGGCTTCGAGCTCGGCCTCGCGATGCAGGAAATCTCCGGGAAGAATCCGAAATGCCGCGCGATCATGATGGGCCAGCACGGCTTCATCTCGTGGGCCGATGACGACAAGGAGTGCTACACCGAGACGCTCCGCTACATCGAAAAAGCCGCGGCTTACATCGAGGAAAAATACGCGGCGAAAGGCGGCGACGCGACGGCGTTTGGTGGCGCAAAATATCAGTCACTCGCGCAGGAAGAGCGCAACGCCAAGCTCGCGGCGATCCTGCCTTGGCTGCGCGGACAGGTTTCGCAGCAGAAGCGTTTCATCGGCACCGTGCAGGACGACGAAAAGATCCTGCGCTTTGTCAACAGCAAGGACGCCGCCCGCCTCGCCGAACTCGGCACGAGCTGCCCGGATCATTTTCTCCGCACCAAGATCAAGCCGCTCTACGTCGATTGGAATCCGCAGAAGGATGACCTCGACGGGCTGAAGAAGCTGATCAGCAAAGGGCTGGAGGAATATCGCAAGGACTACGCGAAATATTACGAGAAGTGCAAACACGACAACTCGCCCGCGATGCGCGATCCGAACCCGACCGTCGTGCTCATCCCCGGCCTCGGCATGGTCGCGTGGGGCAAAGACAAGAGCGAGTCGCGCGTGACCGCCGAATTTTACAACTGCGCCGTCGAAGTGATGCGCGGCGCGGAGGCGATCGATGAATAC
>ENA-ORBV01004416-ORBV01004416.1-microbial-mat-metagenome-genome-assembly--contig:-NODE-4416-length-27046-cov-38.256850_pt1 | contig 27046 bp, 17 predicted proteins | sample MGYA00237777_ERZ505514 | MGnify/ENA primary metagenome ERZ505514 (study PRJEB26160, sample SAMN06269048) | microbial mat metagenome | isolation source: Oligotrophic lake microbial mat | place...
ATCGCGCGCTTGGTCCCACAAGCCCTTGAGCAGGAGCTCGTAGCCGCGCGTATTCGCGTCAGCGACCATGAAGAGCAACATGGTGGTCAGCAACTCCGGACTGAGCGGCCCAGCGCGGGAGAAATCGCGTTGGTCTCGGCGAAACTCGCGCTCGTGAATGGCGGAGAATGCGCTGGCAACAATCGCGTAAATTCGGCTACAATGAACTTCTGTGGCACAGAAATTTTCTCAGAGTCTGGCGTTCGCGCTGGGACTTGCCATGATTCTGAGAAATCTTTTGGTGGTGTAGTGGGCTCCACGGATGTGGCGCAGAGTCCGCATCCTATCCAATGCACGTAGCGCGATCGAGAGGCTGAGCAGGTCAGTCATGCCGAATTCGCCTCGCCCTCACGAAGACGCGCCGTACAGACTGTACGCGAGTGAGAGTGTCGCCGCTGCACTGTCTCGCGACTGCCGACGACGGCCGTCCTCCGCGGGCTGCCGACCGCCGACGCCGTGCTTCGCGTGGTGTCACGCTGGAGCCTAATGGCATTGCCCAACCACCTGTGCGCCCCGTGAACGGGTACCTTGTGATTCACTTTAGGACTTGAGTGAAAGCAACTTGACACCTTTACAAATGACAAGAATCCGTGCCCCAATTGCCGGCTCCACAACAACAAGCCTAAGTGCTTGCTCAGCAATGTCTCGCCGTAACGCGTCATGCGCGGCGGCGTCATCTGACGCACGCCAGTGCGAGGGAACCAGCGAACCCATCTCAGCTGGATTCAAAACGAAATCGCTATAGATGCGCACATCCAGTATTTCATTCTGATAGGCGAACCCGACGATACTGATTCCCCGCTTGTGCACTGACATGCAGCAGAGGTCCCAAATGTCGCCCTCCGTACTGAGGAAGCGAATGTATACACTGGCATCTAGAGCGTCAAAAGCCCTCCGCCCGCCGTAGTCCAATCGGACAGCGATGACTTGGCTATCGTGGAAGTCGGGCCAACTCACAAAGCCGTCGTCATCGACAGTTAGCTCGGGTCCCACTTCGTGCGGATTGTTCATTGGTTGAGCCAGAGGGGCGTCGTTCGGCCCGGGCCACTCTTTTCACGCTCACCGCCTGGAAATCGATGATCGTGCGGCAGTCGATGCCAACGTGGACCGCTGGTGTGTCCACAATCCCAGTCCCATTCCGGCAGTCCGTCTGGGCCATATCGTCGATAGGTTCCCGTCCCCGCCCCACCCTTTCCGGGTCGATGGACGGTCGATCCAGGCTCGCCCTCGCGCGGGATCGACACCGGACGACCGGTGACATCCTTGCCGACTTCGACCACTGGGCCAGGGGGTATCGGGATTGGTACGGCAGGTGCGCCGGTGCCCGGAATAGGTACGGCCCCGGCACCTCCGCCGTAACCCGGGCCGGTCCCACCAGTACCGGTGTCAGTGATCAGTTTATAGATGAAATAGCCACCTATGCCAATCCCCGCCACCGCAAGCACTCCCAGTGCGACGGGAGACGTAACAACGGCCACAACACCGACTCCAACCGCTGCTAAGCCTTGGCCGACTGTGGCTCCACCAATGATCACCGCGGCGGTCGCTCCGCCGTCTAATCCGAGCGGGTCCCGCCGACAGAAAGGGACGCTGCCCACGTAGGCGAGCGGATTGCCGAGGTTGAGTTTGTCTCCCCAGGCTCCAATTGGATCTCTTTGCAGGAAACGTCCCTGCTCGGGCAGATAGAACCGATTCCTGTATTCGTACAACGACAGGATCCAGGGCTCGTACCGCCTGCCGGTGAATAGGTATGGATTACCGTATGCCGACTTCTGATTGGCACGCGGTACGTTATTGGCGTCTTCGAATCGCGGCGCCCCATACGCGTCGTACGTGTAGCGCTCGACGACGCTCCCGGTGTTGTCCGTCAGCCCCACAACGTTGCCGAGGGTCGACTGCATGTAGTGAAGTGTCCGCGTGCCCACTTGGCCAGGCAGAACTTCCATCGAGATCGGCTCGTCGATCTCGACTCCCATCACGTACCTGCGCATGAAGCGCCAAGTTGGCTGGCCGTTCGGATCGGGGTTCGTGACTTTGTCGTGTTCCTCGAGCACCTCCCAGCCATCGTGCACGTACTCGCGCGCGAGTGGCGCTCCGGCGACGCCGTTAAAGATCGTCTGAACACGCCGTCCTTCGGCGTCGTAGACGTGCTCCAGCGCGGTTCCTGCGGCCGTGTCACGCACGCAGACGAGCCGATTCAGGAAGTCGTAGTCGAGGACTACCGTCCCCGCTCCGTCCGGCTTGGTTAGATTGCCGACTTGGTCGTAAGTCGGGACCACGCCGCCGAAGTTCGTGTAGTTGTGTACCGAGTTCACCACTCCCGCGCGCGGAGTACCGTCGATCTTGAATCCGCTCCAATTGTGCACGCCGTCGAGCGTCCACTCTCGATCCGACTCGTCGTTGCCGAGGCCCAAGGTCCCCACGTCCGCAAAGGGTACGCGTCGCTCGAACTTCGTCAATCGATACAGGCTGTCGTGGCCGTAGTTATCGCCCTTGCCCCCATCATGCGCTCGACGCTCCCATCGCCGAGCCCCGGCGCGATTGTAGGCATGCTCGAACGAGCCGAGCTGCGCCTGCGTCAGGATATTGACGTGCTCAAGCTTCGTCTGCCGCTTCGCGCCGTCGTAGTAGTCCGCGTCGTTGAAGGACCCATCGTGCCAGCGCGTGGACGAGCGGTTGCGTAGCGACCGCGCGAGCTTGCGGTCCGGCCCAGCGTACGTGTAGCTCGCGGCATCAACGTTATTCGACTTGATCTTGCTCACGCGGTCGAGTGAGTCGTAGACGAAGTCCACCGTGAACGCTGGCATGCTCGGGTAGCTGATGCTCGAGCGCTTCGACTCTTCGCGCCAAGCGCTCAGCAGCTCCCGCCCGTTCTGCGTTTCCCTGGTCAGCCGATCGAATGCGTCGAACTGACGAGTGACCGACCACGCGAGCGTGGATCCTTGGGTGTCGGACTGCGTGCGGTACAGCGCAAACGCCTCGGTTCGACGCCCTATGCCGTCGTAACCGAACGCAACGAGGATCGTTCCGAGGGCGGTCGACGGGTTCGTGACGAGCGCGAGCTGCTTCAGCCGATCTAGCGCGTCATACTGGTACTCGGAGAGGATCTGTCGCGCATCGAAACGCGAAAGCATGTTGCCATTCGCATCGAACGCGTGAATGTTAGCCGTCCCGTTCGCAAAGCGTTCTTCGAGCACACGTCCCCGGTGGTCCAGCAGGTACTCGGTGGTGTTTCCGTTGTCGTCGCTGCGCTTCCATAACCGGCCGTCAGCGTCCCACTCCTGGACAAGCACGACTTGGCCATCCGGATTCGCCGGATTCGACGTGTCGATCGATCCGCTGCCTTGGCCTCCGACACTCAGATCGATCGTCTCGCTCGTCAGCAGCCCGCGCCCGTCGTACACGAACGAACGCGAGTTCCCGGGCGGATTCACATTCACGCCGTGAACCTGACCTGCCGTCCCGCTCGCTTCAGCGTCCGAAGAAGCGACCACGAGGTCGCGGGCATCGTACGAGTGCCGCTCGGTCTCCCCGAGTTGATTCGTGTGGGAGACCAGGCGACCGAGCGCGTCATAGCGCCGCCAAGTCCAGAATTCGCGGGGCTGCGCCCCGCCGGGATACGTGTCAACTTCGGTTACGCCAACGAGGTTGTCCTCGTCGTCAAACGAACCCTTGCGGACATTCCCGGCCGGATCCTTCGTCCACACGCGCCGGCTCAGCCCGTCGAAGTGCGACTCGTACACCTTGGCGTCGTCCTCGGTTCGGAACGTGAGTCGTGAGAGTCGATCGTGGTCGAAACGAGCACTCACAAGGCCGCCGAGCAGAAGCGCTCCGTCCACGACCGTCGAGCCGTCCTCCGGAGAATGATCGATCCGCCACGGCCGCGACCGTTCGTCGTACCGCACCGAATTGCTTCGAAGGGGTGTGGCTGCCCCAGCCCCGGCCGGCTTCATCTTGTCGATCGACTTTACGAGGTTCGAGGCTTGATCGTACGAGGTCACGCGCTCGTTGCCGATCGCGTCGGTGACGTTGTGCTGCCGATCGAACTCGTCGTGCACGTAGGCCGTCGTGTTCCAGTTGCCGTCGACGCGGCTCGTCACGTTGCCGTTGGCGTCGTAGCCGAGCGTCTCAACGCGCTCTTCGAGCGCCGATAGCCCCGAGCGGTAGGTGTCCGCGAGCTGATCGCGCGCGTCGTAGGTGAAGCGCGTGATGTTCTGGAGCGGACTGTGCACCTCGACGACATTCTCGTTCGCGTCGTAGCGCGTCTCGGTCGAGACAAACCCGCCAGTGGTATTCTCCTCCACCCGTTCGAAGCGCAGGTTGTCGAGAATGTCGTACTCGTACACGACGTCCCATGTGCTGCCCGTGGGGCCGACTGAGTTCGTGTCGTGCGTCGAGATAACCAACCCGTTCGCGTCGCGCAGCAAGACGCGCGAGTAGCCGAACGAGGTTCCCGCGATGTGACCCTCGTTCGGTTCGTCGGGCGAACCACCTTGGCGTGCGGCAGTGGCGCTCGTGTCCACGCCACGGCTGACCTTCCAGACTTCTCCGAGTTCGTTGACGGAGAGCTCCTGCCGAACACCCCGACCGTCCACATAGGCGACTAGATGCCTCCGTGCGTCGTAGATGAGGTCGGTCGTGCGATCGATTGGCGCTGGCGAGGGCAGCGTCGCCTTGTTCCGGCCGATGTCTGTCGCGAGGGCACGCGGCACAAGCCAAGCGAACTGCGCTGAGAAATCCCCGGCGTAGGGCAATGCTGTATCCTCGATCGTGCGCCGCGGCAGACCCCCGGTCGTTCCGACGGCGCTACCGCCCCCCGCATCACTCAGCCCGTCCGAGTTGACGTCGTCCCACGGTGTGTAGCCGAAGAGAGTGACGTTCTCCTCGGCGTCGGTCTGCGAGGTCACCTGACCGAAGGCGTTGTAGGTCCACGACGTGATGGCCTGTTGAGTCGCGTCCCCTTCAACGGACGATTGGTGGTCGACGCCGAACGGTGCTTGTGCCAGTGAAACGCTCGGCGCGATGCGCTGGATCACGTGACCACGGACGGGAACTGTGCCCGCTACACCGCCCACACCGTCTCCGTTCAGGTCCGCATTCCTCACGAACAGAGCGAGCAGATCGCGCGACTCGGTCTCGGTGATCCCGAGCAGCACCGCGATCGCAGGCGCTACATCGTTCGGAGCCCCCGCCGTCGCGCTGCCTTCCATGTAGTCGAGGACGAACTCGGTTCTCCACGTCGCGTTGCGTGGGTCGGCGCGCGCGAGCAGGTGATTGAAGACTGGATCCCACTCGTACGTCGTCGTAATCGAGTCGTAGTTGGGCTCGAGATCCGGAGCGAAGCCGCGGCTGTGCGTGATCGAGGCGAGATTGCCGGCCTGAAAGCGAGTCGTCGCCGGATGATAGGTGCGTGTTTCGATGTTGCCGCGCGGTCGAGTGACCTCTGTGATTTCGCCCTCGGCGTTGTAGCGGAACTTCGTGCGGAGAATCGCGCCCCCCTCCACGAACTCTCCCTTCAAGACCAAGTGGGCCGATGCATCGAACCAGTACTGCGTCACATTGGAGCGCCGATCGGCGACGTAGGTGACGATCGAAGCCGGACCGAGGTCTGTGTAGCCGGTCGGCAGTGAGAGCTGCGTCGAGTACTGGTACTGAATCGTGCCGCTTCCCAGAACCTGACTTTGGACCCAGCCGTTCTTCCAACTGGCCTCGGAGAAGTAACTGAACGTGACGTAAGCGGTCGTCAAGCCGCCTGCAACTTCGCGCGGCCTTATGACCTTGTGGAGCAGGTGATCAAGCGGACCCGTGTAGGTGTACTGCTCCGTCCTCCCCGACGGGAAGTCGTTGAGCCCGGTGGATGTCACCGTGGGCGAGCGCGCAGAGATCAGATCCCCGTTGACGTCGTACCCGTAGCGGACTTCACGGCCTGCGAAGTCGATGACCTTCTCGAGGCGCACGAGCCCGGCGGCCGGTGACACGTAGTGAAAGGTGATCTCGCGGCCGAGCGTGTCCGTGATCTTCTGGAGGCGGCCTTCGAACGGAACGGACTCTGCGGCCGTGAAGTAGTCGAGGACCAGGTGGTTCCCACTGGCGTCCTCGATCATGAACAGTCGGTACGAGTACGTTCGCGAGGGCAGCGGGGCGTACTCGAAGTACGACTTGCTCCCATGTCGTGCGCGCAGCACCCACACCGTCGGGCTGCCGGGTAGCTGCGCGATGCGTGTGTAAACGCCGCTCGATCCGAAGAAATCCGAGGAACTCGCCGCCTTCACATAGGTGTCGACGCGGTTGTTGCCGTTCTGGAGTCGGCCCGTTACGCGGGCCTCCCAGGACGGATCTGCGTCGAAGTCGATACGTTGGTCGTAGGCGAACTCCCATCCGAAGCCCATCACGCCGTCTTCTTGTGCGCGCTTCGAGTTGTAGCGGCGTGTGAGTTCGAAATGGAGACCGCGTCCGGGTATCACGAGGTCGGTCGCGCGGTAGCTCACCGCGCCGTTGTGCAGCAGCACCGGATCGGCCGTGTCGTTGTAGGTGTCCGCGATCTCGACGGGCGATTGGCCGCCAGGGCAGGTGTCGCACGTCGCCTGCGATGCGGAGACGTCGCCATCCGTTCGGAGAGGCGGATCGTCGCAGGTCGGTATCCCGTTGACACCCGGGCCGTCCTTTTCGAGGTCCTCTGTGATGAAAGCCGGCGGGTCGCTGGCTTGCGCGAGCGCACGGCTGCTCCCGGCGAGGAGGAGAGTCAGAGCTGTGAGAACGATGGAAACGACGGCCGACATCGGTGAGCCTCGGGATCGGCGCTGGCTGGTGAACGATCCAAGCGTTCGATCGCGCCTGGATGCGGGGGCGGCGCGTCGAGCAGGGTCTCGATTCGAAACGGGACGCGGAGATCACCACGAGCGCGGACCGGTTTCAAGTGGGATTGAGTGAGGTTCGCAACAATCTTGGCCTCGGATTGGACCGTCCACACGTGTCGTTGCTCGCCACTTCCTGGTGCGAAAGCGTGCGTAGTGCTCGTCGTGTTGATCATCGGACGTCGGGAGGCAGCGCCCGCCGCCCGAAGATGCTCGCGCGGCGCAGATCCACGACCGGCTCCCACTTCGTCTTCCAGCCGTACGGCGTCAGCTCGCGCACGTCGCTCACCTGCCCGATCCGGAGCGGCACGTCGCGCAAGTACGTCCGCGGGTCGACGTCGTGCTCCTTGCACGTCGCGATCAGGCTGTACATCACCGGCGCGGTCTCGCCGCCTTTCCTTGAGGAATCTACCGATCGGCCACGCGATGCGTCGCCCCGCCGCCCGCCCGACCACCACCGATCCGCCAGGCGAACCGAGAGTCCTCACCACCACCCTTCGCCCCGCCGCCCGCCCGGGGAGCCATCTCGCTCCTGTGCGATGCGCGGAGAGGCGAAAACGCGCGCCGGAGTGCCTAGAAGGCCGCTTTCGAGCGCGCACGAACGTCCGATTCGCACCCGGTTCATGGGCACCCATCTCTCGCGTAGCGAAGAGAGAGAGCGCGCGGCTAGCAGCGGGACGGGTGCGAACCGAAGGAGTCCGTTGGGCGCAACCGACTTTGCCGAGAGAGTCTTGGCGACGAGATCACTCGCGACGCTCCTCGCAGGGCTCGATGGGCACGCCGACGAACTGCGCCTCGTACTGTGCCGCGAACACTGCCGGTGGAACTCGCTTGCGCTCGGCCTCGATCAGGTCCTTGTCGATCTTCGGGTTCGCGGACGTGGGGAACGACCACGCCGCGCAGGCCGAGTCGTACTTCGCGAGGATGAACTCGTCGTAGAACCACCCACCGCCATTGGGCGTGCCGGGCAGCAAGGCGGAGCGATCGCAGTCGATCGGGCGCGGCGCGATGGGCCCCCTCGGCCGGCGAGGCGGCAACTACCCAGACACCAGGGGGGGCAGCGGCCCCGACTAGATCTCATGTGCTCGGATCGGCGCCATCGACGGCCACCCCCGCAGTGAGACGGACCTCACTGCGGGAACACGCACCGCGACGACTACGGACAGAAGTGGATCGAGATCCCGTCGGAGAGGTTGAAGCCTGCTCCACCAGCCGCAGGGTTGCGATACCAGAACTGGAAGTTCCAAGTCGACCCGACCGTGATCGTGCCGGTCGCCGGCAACGACCCGTAGTTCAGCGATCGAGCGGCGAGTCCACTCGAACTCGCGACAGTGACGCCCGTCCGCGTGACCGGCCCACCGACGCATCGATAGCCGTTGCCGAAGACGGCCTGCGCCTGCTGCGGTCCGTAGAAGAACAGCCCTGAAGCGTTGGGAGGACAACCGCTGCACAGGAGCGTGAGGTTGTCGAGCCCGATGCTCACCGTCCCGGCGTGATCCATCAGCGCTCCCGGCCCCACGGAGTTCGGCGCGGCGATGCAATAACGGGTGACCGAGCACTCGCAGGTATCGAGGACTCCGTTCGAGTTCAGGTCCCGCGACGGATCCAGCGTGATCTGGCACTCGTCGGGTGTGGTGTCCCCATCGCAGTCAGCGCTCCCGCCGCCCCCACTCGTGTCCACCGAGTCGGCGATCGAGTTGCCGTTGCAATCGGCGATGTCGTTGAAGAGCACGACGAGGGCGTTGCTATCCAGGGCGGAGGTCGAGATGTCGAGCGACCCGTTGCCGTCGAAGTCGGCCAGTCGCACAGCGTTCTGATTCAGCCCGGCCGGGATGTCCTGCGCTGCCGCGAACACACCCGGAGCGGTCTGCCGGCTGATGTTCACGCGACCACCTGCGCCATTCCCGAACACGAGGTCCGGGCGGCCGTCGAGATCGACATCTCCGACGTCGGCCCAGAACCCTGCGTTGTCGCCGGCCGTCGCGACCGGGATCGCGACCGGGAAGGCGAAGCTACCGTTGCCGTTTCCATGGAACCAAGTGAGGCTCGAGGACCAACGATGAGGAACAGCGAGATCGGGGACGCCGTCGCCGTCCAAGTCCGCGATGGCGACGCGACCCGGGTTGGTTCCTCCGGTCGATATCGGAGTCTGCGCAGTGAACGCGCCCAGCCCGTCGCTCAGATACACGCGCACTGACCCTGACCCGTAATTCGTGACGACGAGGTCCACGTCCGAGTCGGCATCGAGGTCCTCGGCGTTGATGAAGTAGGGCGTGCTCTCGGTCGTGAGCTCTGGGCCAGGGACCAGCGCACCCGCTCCATCGTTCCAGTAGACCCGCGCACGATCCGGCCCCAGCATGGACACGGCCACATCCGGCCAACCGTCCGCGTTCAAGTCCCGCACGACGATGCCGTGCCCGTAGCTCCCGAGCACATAGCTAGGACCCGTCGAGAAGGTTCCGTCGCCCGCACCCCAGTGAACGAGCAAGGTCTGGTCGCCATACCCGACGGCGAGGAGGTCTTGATGCCCGTCTCCGTTCAGGTCCGCGACGGCGACGGAGATCACATCTCCAGCGGAGACGATTGAGGCGTCAGGCAGAAAACTCCGCGACCCTGAATTCAGGAACACATGGAGTCGGCTCGTGTTCCGCGTGGCAACGACGAGGTCGGGTCGTCCGTCATGATTTAGATCAGCGACATCGTGATAGGTGCAGATCCCCGATGTGCCGAGTTGGAGGGGACTGGACCAGCCTGATCCTCCGCCGCGCGCGCTTGCGGGAGCGACGAGCAGCGGAAAGATGAGTGCGAGCGAGAGTAGAGCGGGAGAAGCGGTGTGGAAGTTCATGGTTGCCAGGGCGAGCGATCTCTCGTTGATGAGCGCTTCGTGCTGAGGGGGGAGCAGCACGAAGCAGCCGGTATGCAACGGTCGCGATAGGAAGTTGGCAAGGCATGAGTGCCTGAATTTCTGCAACGGCACCGAGATGAAGGTCTCTGAATGCGCGCAGATTGATCGACACCCTAGTTGGTGTCGCTGTTCGCGTCGTCGAGGATCGAGTCGGGTGACGCTCATGCGCGCCGATGACTCGAGCCCGCGATCGTCAACGCGGATCAGGATCCCCGGCCATGGATGGCACGAGCGCCCTCTCGCTTTCACTGCGCGTTCGACAGTCCGCCTCTCCCCCGTTCGCCCCGACGCGTGAATCACCCCAACGACGTGCTCCGACTCGACGCTTGGCCGTTGTCCCCGCGCAGCCGCTCGGCCAGACTTCCTTACCGAGATCCCGCCCGGGTCGCGGATCACTTCTCGTCCGTCCGCTCCCCGACGCACGGTTGGAATGCTCACCACCCCCTTCCTGTCCGAACTCGACTCGCGCGCGGCCGTCAAGGGTTCCCGAGATCCGCTCGGCGTGCAGTCGATCTGGTCCCGCTTCGGCCGACGCGTCGTCGGGAACCTGACCACGGTCAGCAGCTCGGTCCGGGACTTCACGGTGATGATGCTCGGCTACTACTTTGCCGAGCGCGTGGCCGAGGAAGGTTGCGATCAGGGTGAGCTGACAACATTCCTGAAGTGGGAGCAGCTCGCAGCCTACGCCCGCGCTCGTGTGCACGACGAGCACGGCTTCCGCGGTACCGAGCGTGTTTGGCGGCGACTCAACGAGGACGAGCGCGCGAGCCTCGGAGTCCACGCCAACGCGCAGATCCTCGGCAACCAGAAGACCTACGGACTCTGGGGCTTGTACACGGTGCCGGGCCGAGCATCCGGGCTGATCGAGGGCGATCCATCCCGATTGACGAGCGCAGCGCGTGAACTCGTCGAGCGTTCCTATCTGCCGCTCCTCGCCCGAGGCCCCCACCGCGACGAACGCTCCGTGATCGAACGGTTGATGCGAGCGGACGGCACGCTCGACCTTCGACCGAACTCCAAGGATGCGAATCTGCTCGATGCGGTCGGCGCGGTCCTCGCCAACTTCGGCCAGCGTGAGCGCGGGTTCTACCGCGAACACCTTCTCTACGGCGGCCCGAACGACATGCGTCCGGGAGATGGAACGGGAGGGAAGCAGCGCGTCCTGGCCGAATTGCTCGTCGAGACGCTCGTGGACCCGACGTGGTCGGTCACCCCGAAGTCGATGGCGACTCTGGCTAGCCGAGCTCGCCAGCGGAAAGGTGCCGGCCCGGAACTCGCCGAGGATCTCGATCGCATTCGGACATGCGAACTCGTGCTCGCGCCGGGCACCGCGTTCTTCGAGCACATGCTCGGATGCGACGGCCAGGCGCCGAAGGTGATTGCGGCGCAGGTCGAGAAGCACTGGGGATCAGCTCCCCGCGCGACGATCGATCTCGCAGCAACCGAGGGCATCGAGTGGGAGCCTCGCGGTTCGGACGACGGCGCTATTGGTGCGCGCTGGATGCGGCTCGCTCGCATGTTCCATTCGGGCGAGTACGAAACGGCGCTGGCGGTCACCCTCGACCAGAACGCCGCGGTGATGAAGGCTCGCGCGGCAGCCGCCCCGTGGGCCACCGTGAAGGAGGGCAAGGTCCACGTCAGCTTCCGCGACGAGCATCTCTCGAACTTGCCGAGCGGTGCGGAACTCCCGGAGTATTGGCGCCACGCGTACTTCATCGCTTCGCTCCGAGACGTCGCCGCAGCCATCGAGGGGCATGCGTGACGACCATCCCCCGCGAGGTGCTCTCGGATCACTTCCAGGAGCGGATGCAGGGGCGACGCATCGTCTCGGCCCTCTTCACGACCTTCCGGTTCGAGCCCGCGTTCTTCGAGACCCAGATCCTCCCCGCCTTCTTCGATTCGGCGCTGAGCCAAGCGGACGCGATCCGCCTCGTGCAGCTCGAGGTGAGCCTCCGCGAACTGAAGGGCAGCATTGCCGTCTACTATGATCGCAACGGTCTTGTCGCCGACGGGGGATCGTCCAAGCTCGATGTGCGGCGCATCGCGGTCTCGCACTCCACCGGGATCTTCCACCCGAAGAACGTCTTCGCCCTAGTCGAAGCGGTGGAGCCCGATGAAGCGGGACACCACGCCCGGACGCTGCTCTGCGCCTGCCTGTCGGCAAACCTCACCCGCGCCGGCTGGTGGGAGAACGTCGAGGTGGCGCACGTCGAGGAGATCGCCGAGGCCGGGCACACGAACCTCCGCGACGCGTTGATCGAGTACTTGGACCGGCTCGTTCGGACCGTCGTCGGGCAGCGACTCAACGACGAGTTGCGCAAACAGCACGCGGCCGCGAGTGACATCCGCGAGTTCCTGCGCGGCACGACGCAGCGCGAACACCGATCCGTGACCGGTCGCCTGCGCACGCACTTCCACGACGGGGACGCCTCGTTGCCGGACTTCATCCGCAGCGTGGCGGGCAACGCCCTCCAGGGGATGTGCCTCGAGATCGTCACCCCCTACTTCGACAGCGGCGCAGAATCCGCTCCGTTGAGTGCACTGCTGCGCGAGTTCGAACCGCGCGAGGTTCGCGTCCTCTTGCCGAAGAACGACCGCGGCGAAGCGGAGTGCCCCGAGTCGCTCCATGCGTGGGTGGCCTCGCTACCGAACGCGAAGTGGGGATCGCTGCCCGAGGATTTGCTCCGCCGCGGCAAGGCCGAGGAAGCGAAGCGCCGCCGCGTCCACGCCAAGGTCTATCGATTCTTCGAGCCCGTGCGGGCCGGCCGCGAGGTGCTCTACATCGGCTCGACGAACCTCACGCAGGCGGGGTGTCGAATCGCGGGCCGTGGCGGCAACTGGGAGACGGGGTTCCTCGTCGAGGTCACTTCACCACAGCGGCCCACGTGGTGGATGAGCGCCAATGCCGATCGTCCCCGAGCGTTCGCGCCCACGACCGAGGACGAGGGCACCGCCGCCAGCGGTGGTTCCCAGCTCGTCGTTCGGTACCGGTGGGATGCGCACGAAGCGGGCGTACTTTGGGGGGGCAAGAATCCATCCCCTGCGCTGAAGCTGTTGCACTCCGGCGTCCTCGTCCTCGATCTGGGGCAGGTCGCGGCGAAGGAGTGGGTCACGCTCGCACGTGGCGATGCGGATCGACTCGAAGAGCACCTGCGCTCGACGTCGATCTTCCACGTCGTGGGTGAGTCCACGGAACCATGTCTCGTGCTCGTCCAGGAGGAGGGAATGCACGCGCGCCCCTCGGTGCTCCACGACCTCAGCGCCGCGGACATCCTGCGCTACTGGGCCCTGCTCACCCCCGAACAGCGCGCGGCGTTCCTCGAAGCTCGCGCACGCGTCATGGGCGATGCCGACCCGCTCCTCGCACGACTCGCACCGTTGCCTGTCGAGAGCACGCTGTTCGATCGCTTCGCCGGCATCTTCCACGCCTTCGAGTGCCTCGAGCAGCACGTGCGGAATGCACTGGACGAGGGTCGCACGCGCGAAGCCGACTATCGGCTCTTCGGGCAGAAGTACGACTCGCTCGGGACGCTCCTTGGTCGGGTGACCGAAAACGTCGCGCAGGGCAAGGGCGATCGGGTGGAGCACTACGTCTTGTTGCTCTGCGCGCAGCAGATCCTGCGCGAAGTCGGCCGCGACCACCGCGCGTACTGGAGTGAACGCCGCGCGGAAGTGAAGCAGCTCGAGGCCCAGCTCGAGAGCGCTGGTCCCTTGCGATCGACGCTCGCAGCGAGTAACCACGAGATGCCAGCGTTCCTCGATTGGTTCGACGCGTGGTTCCTCGAACGCGCCGAGGCGCTCGAGCCGGAGACCTCGGCGTGATCGACCTCGAAGCCGCGCGCGCACTCCTCGACTTCGGCGCGGGTCGTATCGCCCCAGCTCGCGCCGAGGAGCAACTGCGCGGCGCGGTCGCGATCCACAACATCCTCGAGGAGCAGAAGGTCGCCTACCTCGCCGACGAGGTGGGCATGGGCAAGACCTACGTGGCGCTCGGCGCACTCGCGCTGTTCCGGCACTTCGATCCCAACTTCCGCGTCCTCGTGATCGCGCCGAAGGAGAACATCCAGCGCAAGTGGCAGAAGGAGCTGCGCAACTTCGTCAGCAACAACGTCCGGGTCGACGACATGCGCGTCCGCTCTCCGGACGGAACACCCGCTCGAACGCTGGTGCATTGCGCCAACCTGCTCGACCTCATCCACGAGACGACGCTCGACCCGAACCGCGACTTCTTCGTGCGCATGTCGAGCTTCAGCCTGGCGCTCGGCAAGTCGAGCGAGGATCTGAAGCGGATGCGCAAGGGGCTCCGCCGACACCTCCCCTGGTTGAGTGACGACGCGTTCGACATGCACAGCAAAGAGCGGTTCAAGCAGAACTTCGCCCGGGCGCTGTGCTGCGCGCTCCCGAAGTTCGACCTCGTGATCGTGGACGAGGCGCACAATTTCAAGCACGGCTGCAAACCCGGTAGCTCGGCACGCAACAAGGTCCTCGCAGAGGCGTTCGGTCGCCACGACCCCAATGCCGTACCGAGCCCGCGCACGTTTCCCGGCTACGGGCCGCGCGCGACGCGGGTCCTGTTCCTCTCGGCGACTCCCCTCGAGGAGACCTACCGGCACGTGTGGAACCAGCTCGACGTCTTCGGACTCGCCGGGCCGTTCCAGGAGCTTCTTCGTGACGACATCTCCGAAGACGTGAAGAAGCGTGTGGCCGGCCGGTTCCTGATCCGCAGGGTGACCGCGATCCACATCGGCGGCGCCAAGCACACCAAGAACATGTACCGCCGCGAATGGCGCGCCGGCGGTGTCGCGACGCACGACACGCCGATCCGCATCGTCGACGAGCGCCAGCGACTGATCGTGGCCCTCGTGCAGAAGAAGGTCAGCGAGATCCTGAGCGGCAAGCAGTTCAACCGCTCGTTCCAGATCGGCATGCTCGCCTCGTTCGAGAGCTTCCTCGAAACCGCACGGTTGAAGCGCGACGACGAGGACGAGTCCGTCTTCGATGACGCCGAGCAGAGCGAGGACAGGGCCGATCGCGAGGGTCTAGATGTTCGCGACCTGAACCGTCTCGCCAGCGACTACTCGAAGACCTTCGGCGGCCGGACGATGCCCCACCCGAAGATGGACGCCGTCGTCGAGAGCCTCGCGACGGCTTGGCTCACGGGCAGGAAGGCACTGGTCTTCGTGCGGCGCGTCGCCTCCGTGAAGGAACTGAAGCGCAAGCTCGACGAGAAGTACGACGACTGGCTGATCTCGACGCTGCGTCATCGACTGCCTCGAGCCGTCGCCACCGAGTTCGATGCCGTCGCCGCTCAGTACAAGGCCTCGAAACGTCAAGATGCCGTGGGCCTGGAGCTCGTCGCACCCGACGATTCCGAGTCCAGCGACGCCAGCACCGATGCCGGCGGGAACGACACGTTCTTCGCATGGTTCTTCCGCGGCCAGGGGCCGACGGGTGTCGTCAGCGGAGCCAATATCCAGGCTCGCTTCATCCAAGCCAGCAGCTCGTACGCGACGTTCTTCACGGACAACCACGTGATGGATCTCCTGGGTGCCGAGCCGGGAAGCGTCGTCGATGCACTCGCCTCGACGCTCGGACTCACGCGGGCTGCGCTCTCGCTCGAACTCCGACAGCGCGGCTCGCGCTACCTGAGCCGGAAGGCCAAGCGTGTGGCGCGCGCGGACGCCATGGAGGCGGCGCAGGCGGCCGCGCTCGAGCTGCTTCGCGACCAGCCCAACGGTGCCCACGCGTCGCGCGCGCGGCTCATCTGGGAGGAGCGATACCAGACGTCCGTGCAAGTCGCACCCGCTGAGCTTCCCAACCTCGATCTAGCCAACGCTTTGGAGCGCGCGACGTTCTTCACGGAACTCCGGCGGCCGCATCGGGCAGCGCTACGCGCCGCGATCTGGCCACCACCGGTGAGCCCGATCGGCGATGGGGAGCACTTCCGTCCGCAGTTCCGCGAGCAAGAGATCCGCGCGCAGTTCCTCGCGACTGCCGCGCGCCTCGGTCACGCATTCATCGACCTCTACGTGCAGGCCATGGCCGGCCGAAGCACACTCGCGACCGGACGCGCGGATGAACCCGAGGACGTGTCCGGCACCGTGCAGGCTGATGGCGACGATCGGCTGATCACGGGCTACTTGGACCTGCTCGAGGCGCAACGCGCAGCGAGCCCTTCGACGTGGGGCGCGCTGCAAGAGCTCGCGCAGATCGCCGAGAACTTCGACCTCATCATCGACACGAACGCTCCCGAGGCCAGGCCGACGGATCGAATGCCCCTCACCGAAGTCGCGCGCTACGTCGGTAGGCTCCTCCGCGAGCAGCAACCGAACGGTGGGATGGCCGGCGTGGTGAACCAGACGCTGGTCCGCCAGTTCCGGATGCCGGGATACCCGTTCGTGCTCTTCACGACAGACCTCCTCCAGGAAGGCGAGGACCTGCATACGTTCTGTTCGTCCGTCCACCACTACGGCATCGCGTGGACACCGTCGTCGATGGAGCAGCGCATCGGCCGCATCGATCGGGTGCGATCGCAGACGGACAGGCGTCTCTCGGCGCTCGAGCGAACTCCGACGGGCGACGATTGGCTCCAGGTCTACTTCCCCTACCTCGAAGACACTGTCGAAGTGCTCCAGGTCGAGCGCGTGCTCGACCGGATGCAGACGTTCCTGCGCCTCATGCACGACGGGCTCGCCCCTGCGGAACAGGATCAGCGCAGGGTCGACGTCGGTCGCGAGATGCTGGGCGCACGCAAGCGCGTGACAGCCATCCAGACGATCCTCGAGAGCGCCTTTCCCCTCCCGGATGGATCAACCGTCGGATCCGTGAAGGTGCTCGCCGTCCCGGTGAAGATCGGCGCGAGCATGATCGAGCGATTTGCGCGTCTAGAGCTCGACGCGCTGGGTGGCATTCCGATCGAGTGGGCGCCCACTTCGCCGAAAGGCACGCTGATCGGCTCGGCTCGGCTGAAGATCGGGCGGATTCAACCGTTCACACTCGTACTGCGCGCCGAGCAAGGGCATCCCGTCGTCCGCTGCATCAGCCCGATCGGGCTCACCGACCCCGAGACAGACACGCAGCGAATCGTGAAGTGCGCGGCGCGGATCCAGTCACGCGTGGGCGCAATCCTCACGAAACAGGATCACTCGTACGACCTCACCGTCGAGGACGACGTGATCCTCGGCGCGGAGCTTCAGGATGCGGTGCGCGTGGGACTCCTCGTCCGACGCGTCGTGGAGCAGGCTGATCGCATGGAGCGCGAGCACTTCGAGGACGGCCGCGACGTCCAGCTCGAAGTCTTCGAACCGGACCTGCGCAGGGAGGGTCGTCACCATGCCTGACTGGCGAGCCTTGTGTACCGGCCCGCACCTCGCGATCGAGGGCGACGATGTGGTCGTCGCGTTCGATGGCGGTCGAACTCACCGCGTGCGTGTTCGCGAGACCGACGAGGTCTACGAGATGCATGCGCTCGTCGCAGGCGCGGCGGCAGTTCGGAAGGTGCCCGATCTCGCGCTGCGCGTCTGGAGATACAACCGGGCCGCACAACTCGTGGGTTTCCGGATCGATGTCCGCGAACGGGTCTGGGCTGAAGGCTGGGTGGCCAAGGCCGGGTTGACAGCCGAGGAGTTCCAGCTCGTCCTTCGTCGCGTTGCGGCGGAGAGTGATCGGTTCGAGTTCCTTCTCACCGGGAAAGACGTCGAGTGACGGCCTGGTCTGCGCGGGACCGCGCCCGCTCTTAGACGGCCGGTCTCCAGAACATCACGGGTGTGCAACCGAACAGCTCACCGGGTTCGCAACATAGATCCGGCACACGCCGGCCGTGGTGGCGCCACGCCGGGCCAATGTCCCCGATCAGTCGTGGAACCAAGCCTTCGTCCCAGTCGAAGACGATGCCAAGCAGACCCCACCAGTCGCCCGCCACGGCTCGCTCTCGCTCGAGCTTGCGCGCATCCGCCGCGAGCTGACCGATGTTGCGCGGACCACTCTGCGAATTGCGGACGCGATCCCCGGAGCTTCCATCGCTGATCCAGTCCCCCCAGATCGGCTTCGCCTCGATCCAGAACTGGAAGTGGTCGAACTCCACGACGATGTCGGGGATACGACCGCTCGGGTAGCGCCGGTCGCTGCGGCAGAACGCTCGATACCCGCGGGCACGGAGCAGGTCGTGGGACCACTCCGTGATGCAGTCCTCCACGCGATTGAGGCTGGGCCAGCCCTGGTGCTCGGGGGAACACACCAAACCGGTCCGGCTCCTTCGTCCCTTCGGGTGACGCGGAGCCGAATCCGAGAGGCGCTCGATCTCTTCGAACCCGTCCAAGATGTGCTGCACGCACGCTTCGACCTCGGCTCGCCCGTGCATGATCAGGAAGTCATCGACGTCAGCCACGCGTGTCGAGTTCCATCGCGATGCGATCGCGAGTCTGCGCGTCCTCGAACCACACGCCGACTCCGCGGATCGCGCGGCTCAAGAGGATGCGATACGCACGCTGGAGCCGGATGACGATCTGCGCTTCAGCCTCGGGACTCCCCTTCTTGGCCGCGGCCAGCGTCTTCCTCCACGCGGTCTCGTGGACGCGCTTGAGGTCGACGGTCCAGCCGTCGCGCCAGATCAGGTCCGCACCCCAGATCACGCCGAGGTAGTCGTAGTCGAACCCGCGCACGACGTACGGGCAACCGACCTCGCAGAGCGGATCAGCACCCATCGCGGAGTCATGCGGTGCCTGCACGAACAACGAATAGTCGCCGTTCGGAGCGTAGTTCCACACGCGCGACCACGCGTGCTCGCCCCCGTCACGCGTGTACTGGAGATGGAAGTCCATCTGCTCGGGCTGGACGGCGTGTGGGCGAGCCTCGTCCTTTGTCTTCCAAGGCTGGTTGTAGGATGACACGAGGCGCGCTGTACGTCCCTCGCCCAACCGCCGGCGCAGTCCGTCCTCGAGAGCCTTCGGATCGCTGGCGATGTCGAACTCGAACGCGCCACGCTGGCCGGTGCGCCGCCACCGTGACGTGTCCGGCGAAGGGAGTCCAAGCTCGAGAAGCCCGTCGAGCCAATCCAGGTACTCCTTGGATCCAGCACAGCGGAACTGCGTGCTGTGCAGGCTCACGCGTTCGATGTCGGTCACGCCCTGATCACGCGCCCAGTCCTCGATGTTGGCGACCGTCGTCGACTCGTTGTCGCGGTAGCTCTGCTGGCTGTCCATGAGGAAGACCGTGACTTTGGACGCCCGCAGGATGTGCCACGCTTGCGGGCCCGCGTGCATCGCCCACCCCCCGGACTGCACACCCTCCTTGTTCGGCGCGCTCGGATCAACCAAGCCGTGAGCTTCGTCGACGATGCTGACACCCATGCTCAGGTCTTCCATGCGGCTCGGGATGCCCGAGTCCTGGAAGTGTGCGAGGTTCTTCTTCCAGTCGGACACGTTGGCCGTATAGCCGGCGGCCTTCGCGTGAGCCTTCCACTTGCCCGCGAGACCGGGATCGAACTGGTTGGCCGAGACGATGAGACCGCGAGCCCCGTGCGTGCGGGTTGCGGTCTCGAAGAGCTGTTCCCAGTTGCTCCTCTGGCAGGCCGATGTCGTCACCAGTACCGCATTTCGACCGAGGCGTGGATCGATCGCCAGCCGGGCCCAGAGCTGCGCCGCGACGACGGACTTGCCGGATCCGGGAGGCCCCTCGACCAGGATCATCACACGCTTCTGTTCGCCGCTGAGCGCTCGATCCACCGCAGCCAAGCACTTCTCGAGCCCGAGTCGCTGGTGATCGAGCAAGACGAACGGGCTCGTGGAGGGATCTTGGACGATCGCCGCCATCTGACGGACGAAGGAGCGGTCCTGCTTGTAGGTGCCGACTTCGAAGTGTTGCGCGAAAGCCTCGTCGGACGCGATGAGTTGCGCGTCGAGATAGGCCGGGAGCAGTTCACACGCGTCTTCGTACGACGAGCTGAACACCGGCAACGCCTGCGTCAGCTCATCGTGCGGCGGCCTGTCGTACGGATCGCGGCGGTCCGCACGCGTCATGAACACGAGCCCCTCAACGGTTGCGGCGTGATCGTGCACGGCGGAGTGGAACCGCTGGCAGTACTCGACGTAGCCCTTGAGCTGCTCCGACGGATGGAGCGTCAGCTTGCCCTGGTGCTCGATGAGTCCCGCGCGGGGACCAACGCGGTCACCCTGCGTCGTCCAGTCCTTCAGCTCCAGGAATAGAGCCTTGGGCCCCGCGGGACCTTTGCCCAGGAGGACCGCGTCCGCCCACGACGCAGATGCGGGGAGGCGGTACTCGAGGCTGAGGCCGGGCTGTTCGCCGACGCGGATGTGTGCATCGCCGAGCTTCGTGCGCCGCAGAACCTCCGCGACCTTGGGTAGTGAGGCCGACCATGCGTTTCGCTCGGCCTCGCCGTATCGCCCCGTCGCCTCTTGAAGGCTCTCGACGAGCGGCGCAAGTCCCTTCCGCGCCCGGTCACAGAATTCATCGATGCGGAGTAGCACGGATCAGTGGCCTCCGAGGACTTCGACGAACTCTGCGATCACACGGAACTCGTCCTCGCTGGCGGCCACCTCGCCGACCGTGCGACCGGGATCGTGCGTCAGCCGAACCGCGTCACGATAGAACTCGGCTCTGTGCTTCCGTCGAGACCTGGCCATGGACAATTCCTCGTCTGGAGCATTCCTGCTCCTTGTCTGGGTATTCACTTTTCCGGGGGATGATCACTACGCGACCAATTCGCCCTCATCCTCCGTTGCCAGTTCGAGTGCACCTTCGTCATTTCGCAGCTGAACCAGTTTCCGTTCGGCCGTGCTTCCACCGCGCAGGATCAGATCCTCGACCTGCTGGAGCTTCTTATCTCCGGCGAGGTAGGCAATCCCACGATGCAGATGCAGGCGGAAATGCTGCTGCAGCGTCTCTTCGTCGAGCGACAGCTCATCTTGGTGGCAGCGCCAGCGCAGCAGTGCCCAGTAGAGGTCGGCGTGAGTCCCACCGAAGGTCTTCCAAGTCATCTCGACCGAGCTGTCGGCGGGCAACGCGATCGGTGACGGTGGTGTTGACTCCGCGATGGAACGGCACAGTCCCCACCGGCACAACACGTTCCAGTTCTTGATACCGGTCCGGCGCTTGAGCCGAAGGAGCTGGTCTTTGGCGGCCTGGGACAGGCGAATCTGTTCGATGGGCATCATGTCCTCCAGAAGTAGCCTTCACGCACGGAAGTCCGGTCTTCGTCCTCGAGGTACTCCAGCAGATACGACTGAGCTATCGACGGCTGCAAGTCCTTGAGCCGGTTGTCGCGGACCTCTTCGTCCGTCGAGAGAATGATCACCTGATGGCTTGCTCGCGGGAAATAGTGTGTAACCAAGTTGGTGCGGTGCTTGGAGTCCAGGCGTCCCAGCGGTGTGTCGATGACGATCGGCAGCGGGATTCCGGAGACTCTTCCAAGTCCCCAGAGCATCGCCACGGAGAGCAGCTGAGATTCCCCGGCCGAAAGATCCCTGCGGGGGAGGGTCCGTCCATCCGCCTGAGTCAACGTGAGAGTGAACGATTCGGGGTTGATCGAAAGGTTGCTCACTAGTCGTGCCTTCCGCACCAGATGCTGGAAGCACTCGAGCACCGCGACCTCGATTCGACGCAAGTTCTTGCGGAGCACCTCGGACCGGAAGGCGCTAAGGACCTCGCGAGCCTCCTGCATCCGTTCACCCTGGCGACGAACACGATCATCGCCACTCGCCGCTGCATATTCCTTCTCGAGAGCTGCTTCATAGCGCCGGTTCAGCACAGCGAGCTCCCGTTCGTAGGGGGCCAAGTCTTCCTGTATCTGCTGGAGCTGACCTTCAAGGCGCGTCTTCTGGTCGCGGTTTTCTTCGAAGGATTTCGAGAGCTCCTCAACCCGGGCTTGCTCGGGCACCGTTTGCAGGCGTCGATCAAGTCCGATCAGGTCCTCTAGTGCGGATTCCAGCCGCTCGAGCAGGCGTTCGGTCTGGCCACCCGAAGCCCCAAGACCTTCGTCGAGAAGCCTGGCGAGTTGGCTCCGAACATCGGTAGTGAGCGCCGTGATCGCCGGGGAGTCGTCTTGCGACGTTCTCTCTCGCATATCCGTGGAAAGCTCCCGTTCCAGTAGCGCCACGAATTCCGTCGGAGCGCCTGCGCTCCTTATCTTCATCACGACTCTGCGGTCCCGGTCCTCGATGACCCCCCGAATCACGCGCTGCTCTTGGCCGTGCGCCTCAAGTTCGGCGGACACGCGAACGCCTTCCAGCTGCGTGCGCAGGGGAAGCATCGGAAGGCATCCAGCCGACAGCTCGCGGAGTTCCTCACGGACTACCTCCACTTCCGCTCGCGCCGCTCCGTGCTTCGCTTCGAGCTGTATCCGTTGGGCTGCCCAATTTCCGCCACCCGCGAGGAGCCGTTCCTCGCTCGCCTTGAACACCAGCTGCGCCCGGTCCAAGGTGCGCCGCAGCTCGGCAGCGCGATCCTTGCGCTCCGCGATCGCACGTTGGATCCGCTCGCGCTCCTCTCGGACCTCCCCTGAGATTCTGGATTCCTCCTCAGACCCGGGGCCAGCCTTACGCACCTGCCGCTTCAGGATCTCGAGGTCATCCGACAGGCGGTCGATGACGTCGAGACCGAGTAGGGCGTGAACGGCCGTGCGGATGAGCTCCTCAGATTGCCCTACTTCCGAGAGAGCCTCGATCTTCTCGCCGTCGAAGAAGAAGAGATGCGAGATGCGGTGAGGGGCGATGTCCTCGATCTGCTCCTCCCACTGCTCCGACAGTACGCGATCGAACTTGCCGTCAACCCATGCCTCGAGCTGCTCGCTCACGGACGCGGTGGTTGCCTTCCAGCTTCTTCGCACGCGGATCTGGTGCTTGGTGCCTCGGGCTCCGCGCTCAAAGCACAGCTCGATCGACGCCCCATCCGACGGGGTCGCATGCTTGTGGATCGACTGGCGCAAGTAGTCCTTGTAGGAAAGGTCCTTCCGGCTCGAGCAGCGAGCTCTCATGCCGTAGAGCACGAGCTGCAACGCATCCAAGAAGGTCGTCTTCCCCCCCCCGTTCAGCGCACCGATCAGGATGATCGGCTTGTTCTGAGAGCTGCTCGACAAGTCGAAGACGTGTCGGCCTCCGTAAACGCGGAAGTCGTGCAACACCAGCTCGAGCAACTTCACGACTTCGCTCCCTTCCGGTTGAAGGGCTGCTTCGTGAAGTCCTCCTGCCCGCTCGTGGGAGCGCTCGCGCGCAATCGACGACGTGCTTCGCGAGGCGTCTCGGGAACGACCTCTGCGGTCCCGACGGCTTCACGGATGCGCTTCTTGCTTTCTTCCTGAGCCGACTTGAGCTGCCGCGCCTCCTCGCCATCGCGGTACTCGTAGCGATTAACGATCTTCTGAAGGTCGTCGAAGAGCCCCTTGCGCTTGGTCATCGTCCTGTACCGCTGCTCGACGTCGAGCAGTCCGCGTACAAGGCCGTACAGCTCTTGCCCGATTTCACCTTCATGGCGCTCCTGGCACATCGCACGTAGCAGCATCAGGTCGTCGGCGCGGATGACAGGGTTCTCGTCAAGCGCAGGTCCGGGATATGGCACGTCGAGGGCCTCCGTGTAGATGCGCGGAAGGTTGTCCTCGATCTCGTGCTTTTCGATGACCCAGATACGTCGAATCTCCTCGAGCTCGGCGAGGGTGATGAGCTCTACGTCGCGGACGTACTCCGGGCCCCTTTCGCGCAACCAACGCTGCGTCTGGAGGAGCTTCTTGACCCACTCCTCCCGCACAGTCTGCTTGTACGGTCCATGCACGAGCCGCTCGTTGAACTGTGTCAACGAGCCATCGTTGCGGCGGAAGTCACGCAGGTGGCGGTCGTCCCACTTCCCGTCCGTGTTCTTCGTCGCGAGGAGGTCGCGGAATTTCAGCAGCGGCAGCATCCACTGCTTCTCCTCGTCGTTCTGCACCATCGCCGCCATCGAGCGGTCCTGGTTGACCATCGTGCAGACCCAGCAGCCGAAGCGGCTGTCGCCGCAACTAGGAGTTGTCGTGTCGACCACGAGCGGGCACTCGCCGTCCTCCGAGGCCCCCGCGTACATGGTGAGAAGGTCCTTGTTGTCGTACCCCCAAGGGTTCTTCACCTGCATCAGGTAGAGCCAGACGTCGTCGTTCGTCCAGTTCTCGATCGGGGTGAACACCTGACAATTCGGCATTCCGGCGTTGGGGCTGAGCTTGTCTCGCACACGACCGCGCTCATGCTTCTTCATCGTGATCGCGCGACGCGTGCTCTCCGCCTTGCGCGTGCCGAGTAGAAGGATCGCCTCACCGCCTTCCTGCACGACCTGCCGGATGAACCGGTTGGACGGCATGATCTTGAGCCGCTCCGTGCACCAGCGGAACTTCGGGCGCGGCGCCGGGTACCCCTTACCCAGGAGATTCACCCAGAACGAGTTCTGCACCTCGGGGGTCAAGCGATGCGCGTGGATCGGAAGCCCGTGATCCTCCGCAGCCTTGCTCATTTTCTGCAACGAGCACGTGACCCACCTTGCGACGATCGGGTTCTCGACGAGGGTGTCCGTCGAGATGACGTGAATCGGCTTCCGGCGTTCCGCAGCGGGAAGCTCCTCGATTGCCGACCACACGAGCTGGAGGACCGCGGTCGAGTCCTTGCCTCCGCTGTAGCCGATGACCCACGGGATCTGATCGAGACCGTACAGTTCCTGGATCTCGAGCTTCAGCGCATCGATGGTCTCGCGGAGCCCAGCCGCCAGGGTGTTGCCGCGACGTGCCTCAGGTTTCGACATGGATGATCTCTCCGCGGTTCAGTGCGTCTTCGAGGCGCTCTTCTTCGGCCGAGAGCGGCAGGCCGAGCTGCTTCTTGATCAGGTTGGTCGTCAGCACGACGTTCTGCATCGACTTGCTGACCCTTCCTCCGATCGTCGCCCGGCCTTCCCACATGGGGTTGGAACGGGACCAGTCCATTCCAGCGAGCTTTTTCAGCACGCTCTTCCAGTTCTTTTGGTTGCGGCGCAGCAGCGCGTTGCCCGCTCGACCGATCGCCTGCAGAACGACACCGTGCGTGTGAATCCGATCGCGCCGAATCTCCCCGGCCGAGAGCTTGTGCTCGCGGACGAGCGTCCACTCAGGAAGCTGCTCTGCAACGGCTTCCCAGAACTCCTGGGCTTGAGCAGCGCGCGCGTCGATCGTTCCTTCGGGCAGGCCCTGAAGCAGCGCCTTGGTCGCGGAGTACAGAGCACTCAGCGTGAAGAGCTTCCGAGACCCAGCCGAGAGTGTGCTGCGTTCCATCTCGACCGTCTCGCGGAAGATCTTCGAACGCATCACGAGGAGTCGTGCGATCTCCGACCCCTCCTCTCGATGATCGTAGAGCACGCCGATCGACTTCGAAGGTCGGATCGCATGCCGGTTGAGGTCGGCGAAAAGCTGCTGGCAGCGTTTCAGTCCGCGATCTTGGAAGAGGACGACGGCGATGCTCTCGTGAGCGAGATCGGGGTTCTCCCGCAGCGCGGCCTCGATCGCTGCGCGTCGGTGCTGACCATCGTTGATGATGAACCTTGCCGACATCGGAACGTGCAGCAGACCGATGCGCTTCGCCTCGTTGTCGGCGTTGGCGAGCGGCTCGAACGTGAGGTCGCCGTCGACCGACGCAGTCAACGCCGAGAATGCGTAGCTCTCGGGGTTGTCGAGGATGTACCGCGCCATCTCCGGGATGCGCGCCTTGTTGAGCGTTCGCTGCGCGCGAAGCTCAGGGACCAACTCCTCCTCGTCGAAGAGGAAGATCTTCGGAATCAGGGTGATCGGGCACATCGACACGAAGTACTCGCGTCGGGCCTGTTGTCCCCGGATGGCGGGGAAGACGTACTCGAAGGCGGGCGACATGGGCGCATGGATGGCAAACACACGTACCTCCGTCAAAAGAAAACATAGGTTTGTCTCTGGGTGACGTAGGGTATGGGTCCCCGTCCGCCCGAGGGAACGCGACGCCACGATGAAGCGACCCACCTCCTCCCCCGTCTACCAGGACTGCAACGCGACGACGCCGACGGAAAGGGCTGTGCAAGAAGTCGTGCTCCTGCACATGGTCGAGGAGTTCGGCAACGCCGGTAGCCGAACCCACGAGTTCGGGTTGCGCGCCAAGCGGGCGGTGCAGGAAGCCCGTGACCAAGTGGCATCCCTGGTGGCGGCACAGAGGGACGAGGTAGTCTTCACGAGCGGTGCCACCGAGAGCAACAACTTGGCACTGCTGGGCTTAGAGCAGGAAGGCGTGCGCACAGGTCGACGCCACATCCTCAGCTCCCCCCTCGAACACAAGGCGGTCCTCGAGCCCTTGGAGGAGCTCGCGAAACGGGGGTTCGAGGTCGAGCTCCTGCCGGTCGACGGACGTGGCTGGGTTGCGCCCGAATCCCTGGTGGAGAAGCTCCGGCCCGACACGTTTCTGGTCTCGTTGATGCACGTCAACAACGAGACGGGAGTCCGGCAACCGCTCGACGCCTACGCCGCCGTACTGGCCTCCCACGCCGCCTACTGGCATGTGGACGCCGCCCAAGGGTTCGGCAAGGACGTGCCTGGCCTGCGGTCGCCACGGATCGACCTGATCAGCATCAGCGGGCACAAGGTCTATGCACCCAAGGGGATCGGCGCCCTGATCGCGCGCCGCCGCGGCTTCGACGCTCTACCGCTTCGGCCGCTCCTTTTCGGGGGTGGCCAGGAGCGGGGCCTTCGCCCCGGCACCCTGCCGGTGGCGCTGATCGCTGGCCTCGGGAAGGCTGCGGCCCTCGCGGAACGCGATCACAAGGCTCGGTCGGCAATCTGCGCCAAGAAGCGCAGTGAGCTGCTCGCCGCGCTGTTGCCTCTCGAGCCCGAGTTCAACGGCGACCAGGATGCGTGCCTCCACCACGTCGTGAACATGTCGTTCCCGGGAGTCGACTCGGAGGCGCTGATGGTGACGCTCAAGCCGTACATCGCCATCTCGAACGGCTCGGCATGCACCTCGCACGAGTACAAGCCCAGTCACGTGCTTCGAGCCATGGGACTCTCTGACGATCGGATCCGGGGCGCGATCCGGATCTCGTGGTGCCACATGACGGAGGACATCGACTGGGAAACCGTCGCGGACGCGATCGGGCGGCTACGCTGACGGACACGGAAGCCCCTGCGCCCCCCTTCGTCCCCTGAACTCACGACCGAGACGCGATGCTCCCCCCCGCCTGGAAGTTGGTCCTCGAAAAGCTGGCGGGCCGCCGCTCGCCCGCTTCCCTGATGCCC
>ENA-ORBV01004417-ORBV01004417.1-microbial-mat-metagenome-genome-assembly--contig:-NODE-4417-length-27036-cov-13.015987_pt1 | contig 27036 bp, 26 predicted proteins | sample MGYA00237777_ERZ505514 | MGnify/ENA primary metagenome ERZ505514 (study PRJEB26160, sample SAMN06269048) | microbial mat metagenome | isolation source: Oligotrophic lake microbial mat | place...
ATCGTACCCCACCCGACCAGGCGTACCCCACCCGGCCCGGAATCAGTGCGCAATCCGGCCGCGGGCGAGCTCCGCCCGTCCGGCGGCGTCCACCTCCCCGCCCTGGATCGTCAGGGTTCCGCGTAGGACGGTTTCTCGCGCGACCTGCACGTTGCCGTTCAAAGGGCCCGTTGGACGCCCGTCCCCGTCGACCGGATCGATGGCCAGCGCGACCGGGTGACCGCCCGCGAGGAACTGGTTTTTGCCCGCGATCGAAACGCTGCGGCACGCGCCGATCGAAACGAGCGGGCGTTCGCCAGTCCCCGGCGCCATTTCGAAGTGGTTGTCGCGCAGCGTCAGCGCGCCGTTGGGCCGGTTTTCTCGGCCGTCCCAAGCGACGAGCGCACTCGTGCCGTAGGGTGTCCCCGCGCGCGTCAGGTGCGTGAGTTCGCGGTTGAACCCGGCGCGGTAGCGACAACCCTCGACCAGGATCGTGCAGTCTTCAAGCCGCCCGGCAAACGTGAACGCCGTTCCGCCCTTGTGCTCGTCGCGCCCTGCGAGCCCCGTGTCTTCCACATGACACCCGCGCACGGTGATTTTACCCCGACCGGGCGGGCCTTCTTTCTCACGCGCGACGACCTGCACGAAGGTGCGGCCAAGGCGTGAGCCGTCGATGTTTTCGAGCGTCACATCGCCACGGGGATTTTGGATGTAGAAGGCGTGCTCGTGTTGGATGTTGCGGACTGCGGCGCGCCCGATCCGCCCGGCGAACACAAAGTCCGCAAGGCCGTGGCCGAGCACGCCCCACTTCGATTCGCGGCCCGCTTGCAGCGCGTGGTCGTAACCTCCGTCGATCGTGCAGTCGATGAACTCGAAACCGCGGTTAGCCCCGTCCGGCGGCGGGGTGTAGAAGATGACGCCAGCGCGCTGGCTCGCGAGGATCTCGAAGTTCTCGAAGCGGATGTGTCCGACGGGGTACTGCTGCGCGATCGTGATCGTGTCGAAGTCGTACCCGGTCCCGATGCGCGCGCCCGCTCGGCCGCGCACGACGACGGGCTGCATCGACGTGCCGCCGGTACCCATCGAGTGCTGCGTCCGACGGTCGGTGAAACCGATGCCGAACGCCGGATGGTTGCCCGGGTCGACCATGACGGTGCATCCGGGGGCGGCGAGCTCGAGCGCTCGCGCCAGCGCGTTCGAGTCTTCGCGCCGCTCCTCGCCAGCGGCCTGATACCAACCCACACCCACGTTGACGACGGTCGTCACGCTGCCGCGCTCGGCCGGCGGAAGTTGTTCGGCGAAAGCTCCGGGGAGCAGTGCGGCGAGGGCCAACAGGGGCGCACAAGCGCGGCGGAGTGTGTTTTTCATGGGATCACGGGGGCGACCCGCCCCGGCCACCTGAGCTTACGCCGCCGCGGAGCCCGCGTTGGCGGCGCAGCGCTTCTTCAGGGATGCCACGGGGGCGCCAAAAGCCGCCGCACCCCGTCCGCGGCCCGCGTGGCACTGTTTAGGCCGCGATCGGGCTGTTCGAGGTCGCGATCCCAGAGCTGGCATGTGACCTCCAGGTGACGTTGGTCGAGCGCTTCGCAGTAGTTCGTGAAGATGCAGCGGCGTACTTCGCTCCCGCGTCCCAACTCCATCTTCACCCACCAGTCGGGGTCCGCGAGGGATTGGCGCGCGGCCGCGACGAGGTCGCAGTCCCCGCGGCGCAGCGCATCCTCGGCCTGTTCGAACGTCGCGATGCCACCCGCGCCCACGATGGGTGTGGTGTAGCCGGCGGCGCGGACACCTTCGCGCACCGCGCGCGCGAGTGGCAGGTTGCGCCCAAACGGGCCACCTGCGATGCGCACCGTCGGCATGCATTCGTGGCCGCTGGGCCCGGTGTAGGGATACGCGGCGGCTCCGACCTTGGGCTGTTTGGCGTCGTCGAACTTGCCGCCCTTGCTGATCGAGAGGAAGTCGAAGCCCGCGCGGGCAAACGCGACACCCTGGTCAACGGCATCGGCGATTGGACTGCCCCCCGCGATCACTTCATCGCCGAGGTAGCGTGCACCGACGCACCAATCCGCTCCAACGCGCGCGCGCACGGCATCAAAAACTTCGAGCGGCAACCGCAGCCGGCCCGCGGGCGTGTTTCCGTAGCCATCCGCGCGTGTGTTCGTGCGCGAGAGAAAGGAGGCCAGCGTGTACGCGTGGGCGTAGTGCAGCTCCACACCGTTGAATCCCGCGCGGCGCGCGCGTGCGGCGGCGTCGGCAAAGAGGCGCGGCAGGACGTGAGGGAGCTCGGTGATGTGCGCGCGATCGGTGTCGGTGATGCGCTCGCGGTGTCCGAAGAGCAGGTCTTCGCGTTCCCGATCCGTGAGCACTTCCAGTAGTGCAGAATCGGGCAGATCCGCGAGCGCTCTGCGCACACCCGCTTCATCCCCACGCGCCGCATCGTCGAAATCGCGCTCGGCGAGCGCTGTGCGGTGCAGATCTGTGACCGCGAGGAACCGCTCGAGGAACTTCGTGCGCTCGGGCCGCCGACGGATGCCAAGGAAGTCGATGCACTGGATCAACAGCGCCGTTTGGCCGAGGGAGCGCTCCCGCACGACCTTCACGAGATCCGCGAGGCCCGGCAGGAACCGGTCGTGGCCGATGCGCAGCAGCGGTCCGCTTGGGACGTCGCGGATGCCGGTGGCTTCCACGACGAGTACCGCCGGACGGCCATCTGCGAAGCGGCCGTACCAATCGAGCACGGCGTCCGTGACGAAGCCGTCAGGGCTCGCGCGCCAGGGCACCATCGCGGGCACCCAGGTGCGCGTGCGCACGCGTAGCGGGCCCAGGTGGATGGGGGAGAAGAGCGTACTCGCCCGCGCGTCCGCGGCGCTGGGCCAATGGGCAGCGGGGAGCGGCATCCGCTTCGAAGAACCTTCGGCCGGCACCATGGCCGCGCAGTCTACGGCCTCGCAGTCTACGGTCACCGCGTCCTGCCATGCTTCCGGCAAATGGGGCGACTGTACTGGTTCTTCCGACTGGACGGGCGGGTCGACCGCAGCGCCTTCGCCGCGGCGGGTTTTGGACTGATGGCGTTCAAGTACGCCGTCGAAGCGCTCTTCCTGTGGGCCGTCGCGGGTGTCGTGTGGACACCCTTCGATTTCCTGATCCCAATCTACGGGATGCGCGCGGCCAAGCTCGGCGCGCAGTCGATCCTGTTGCCCGCGGTGGGCGCCGTCGTCCTGGTCGCCTTTGCGACCATGGCACTCGGTGCTTACGGAGTGGTGCTCTTCATGGGCGTGCCGCTCGCCGCGGGTTTTGCAACGGGCTGGATCGCAAACTCCCGCGGCGCTGTGGGGCTCGGTGGCACCGTGGTCCTTTCGATCGTGAGCTTGGCGCTCATCGCCGCACTGCTCTTGCTAGCGGCGATCGAAGGCATCGTGTGCATCGTCATGGTGGGGGCGCTCAGCGTCCCGATTGCGATCTTTGGTGTGATCCTCGGCCGAGTCGTTGCGCGTCCGGATTGGCACCGGGGCACCGCACTGCCCGCCATCGCGCTCATTCCCCTGATGGTGGTGGAAACGCGGATCGCCGAACCCGCGGAGTTCGAAGTGACGTCGGTGGTCGAAGTCGACGCCCCCCCCGATCGTGTGTGGCCCAATGTGATCGGATTTTCGGAGCTTCCCGCTCCCGACCACTGGCTCTTCAAGACGGGCATCGCGTACCCGCTGCGCGCGCGTCGACGGGGAAGGTGTGGGGGCGGTGCGCCACTGCGAGTTCTCGACCGGTGCGTTTGTAGAGCCGATTACGGTTTGGGAGCCGCCCCATCGACTGGCGTTCGACGTGACGCAATCGCCACCCTCGATGCAGGAGTGGAGTTTCTACGCAAAGCTCGAACCGCCGCATCTCGAACACGCTTTCCGATCGGTGCGCGGGGAGTTCCGCCGCGTGCCGCTGCCCGGCGGCCGCACACGGCTCGAAGGCTCGACCTGGTACGAGCTCGACATGGGGCCCGTGGCCTATTGGCGGATCGTCTGCGACTCGATCGTGCAGCGCATCCACCGCCGTGTCCTTGAGCACGTTGCGGCCTTGAGCGAAGCGGGCTGACCGCGGCGCGAGCCTGCGGGGGACGTCACAGGCTGCCGGGGCCGGCTCGCGGCGGGGGAGGCCGACGCGGCGGGCGAGCTGCTCGAGCTGGTGTACGGGGAGCTCCGGAGGGTTGCCGCGGGCGCCATGCGGGGTGAGCGGCTGGCCCATACCCTCGAACCCACGGCGCTCGTCCACGAGGCTTGGGTGCGGCTCTTTGGCAACGTGCCGCGCGCCTTCGACGACCGGGCACACTTCCTGCGCGCGGCCGCGCGGGCCATGCGGCGCATCCTGATCGACCATGCACGGGCGCGTCGGCGGGCCAAGCGCGCGGGCTCCCTTGCGCAGCGGGTACCGCTCGAGGACTGGCTCGTCGTGGTCGAGGCGCGCCAACTGGACCTCATCGCGCTCGACGTCGCGCTCGATAGCCTGGAGGCCGCGGACGATGATCTTGCCCGTCTCGTCGAACTGCGGTTCTTCGGCGGTCTGTCGATCCAGGAGACCGCCAAGGTGCTGGGGCGCTCGACGGCGAGCGTGGAGCGCGATTGGTGCGTGGCGCGGGCGCTCCTGCGGCGCGAACTCGATGGAGGCCCGGCTTGACCCGCGAGCGGGCGCGTTGGTTGCGGCGCGCTTTGGGTGATGCGCTGGCGCTTCCGCAGGATGAGCGCGCGGAGTACCTGCGCACGACTGCGGGCTCCGACACCGAGTTCCAGCGCGAACTGCGCACGCTGCTCGCGGATGCCCAATCCGACGATCCGTGTTTTGACCCCATCTTTGCCGCCGAACTGCCCGAAGAGGCGGTTTTGCGCGCTGGCGAGCTCCTTGGGCCCTGGCGCCTCCGCGTGGAACTCGGGCACGGCGGCATGGAGGACGTGTGGCTCGCCGAGCGAACGGATGGCTCGTACGAGCAGCGGCTGGCGATCAAGTTTCCGCGCGCGCGCGTCGCGACGGTATTGTCCTTTGCGCGTTTCGAGCGTGAACGCGCCCTGATCGCCCAACTGGAGCATCCCGGGATTGCACGGGTCGTCGACGGTGGCTGGACGACATCCGGTCGGCCGTGGTTTGCAATGGAGTACGTCGAGGGTGCTCCGGTCGACGTACACGTGGCGCGTCTCAACCTCGACGCGCGCGCGCGCATCGGGCTCGTGAGCGCGGCCGCGGCCATCGTCGCCGCGGCGCACCAGCGCGGCATCGTGCACCGCGACCTCAAGCCTTCCAATGTGCTGGTGCGCGCGGATGGGCGCAGCGCCGTATGGGAAGCGGCGCGCGGGTTGCTTGCGCCCTTTGTCGCGAACGCAACCAACGACACTGAGCTCGCCCGTGAAGTTCTGGAATATGCGGTCGAAGTTGCGGCCGCGCGGGCGGGCAGTCGTTTCCTCGCCGAGAACGCAACAGAGCGCGAGAAACTTCTCGAGCGCGCGCTGCTGCGTGGCGCACGGATGGCGAACGTGAACGGGGATGCCGCGGCAGCCAGCGCGTGTTACCGCGCAGCCGAGTCGCTGCTGCCCGAGACGGACCGCCGCATGGGTCACGAGTCGGGCGTCGAGGAGGCCTTCGTCGCCGCGCTCGTCATCCTGGAACCAGACCGGGCCTTGCGCGAACGCGAGCACCGTGCCGGGAACGTGGCGACCCTTGCCCAAGTGGGCCTTGCAAACGTAGCCCTCGCCCGCGGCAACGCCCGGGAGCGGTCCAGCGGTTCAGCGGTTCGAGGGCTAGCGCGCCGAGGTTGCGGCGTGGGACGCCGCTCATACCCGTCTGGACTGGCCACCGCGCCACCTGGGTGCGCTCGAGTACGGGCTCGGGAGCGCGTACGAGCAGTTGGCGCGCGATTTAGCCCTCGTCGTTCCCGAGCGGATTGTGTGTGCCGCCGCCGCTCGCAGTGCCTTCGAGCGCGGCCTTGCCACCGCCCGCCGGCTGGCGGACGAGGGGCGGCTTTTGGAACACGAGAAGGTACTGCTGGAGCTCTATGCGGCCGACGTGTCGCGGATCGGTGGGCTCGCGACCGAGCTTCGCGCGTTGCCCCTCACCGAACGGTGAGCCCGAGGCCAAAATTCGCGGCACGTTGAAGCGCGCGTCGCCCTAAACTTCGCGGTCGATGGAACGCCCCCTTGCACCGACCGCGCTCGTTACTGGCGCCAGCCGCGGCATCGGATTCGCCATCGCGCGTGCGCTCGTCGCGGAGGGCGCAGCGGTGGCGCTCGCCGCCCGCGGCCGCCCGGGACTCGACCGCGCGCGCGCGGAGCTGCAGCGCGAGTTCCCTGGCGCGCGCCTCGTGGGCATCGAGTGCGACGTCGTTTCGCCCGATGCGATCCGCGCGCTCGTGCTGTTCCTCGAGGTGTTCGAAGCGGAGCACGGTCCGCTGGGTTGGCTCGTGTGCAACGCGGGCGTGGCGATCAGCGCGCCGTTGTTGCCCAAGCAGCCCCACGACACCGACCCGTTCGAAGCGCATCTCAACGTGAACTTCCACGGGCCGCGGCGTCTCGTCGAGGCGCTCGCGCCCGCCATGGTACAGCGCGGCGACGGTTCGATCGTCCACGTCGCTTCCAGTGCGGGCCTGCGCGGTTACTCGTACGTGAGTGCGTACTGCGCGAGCAAACATGCCCTCGTCGGTTTCACGCGCGCCGCGGCGCTGGAAATTGCCCCGCGCGGCGTGCGGATGCACGCTCTGTGCCCGCACTACGTCGATTCTCCGATGCTCGACGCATCGATCGATAACGTCGTCGCAAAGACGGGCAAGACCCGCGAACAGGCACGCGCGTTTTTCGCGGCCGAGAACCCGGGCAAGGCGCTTGTGAAGCCCGCGGACGTCGCGCAGGCGACGCTCGAGCTCCTGCGCTCGCCGCAATCGGGAATCGTGCTCGAAATGGACGGCGCCGATTCGCGGCGTGTCGACCCCGGTTTTCCCGCCGTCAAGCGCGGCTGAGACTCCCCATGCAAATGCACGTCCTGCAACCCGAAGGATGGGCCGCGCCCAAGGGATACTCGAACGGCATCGCGGTTGACGGTGCGGCGCGGCTCGTGTTCACCGCGGGTCAGATCGCGTGGGATCCCGCTGGTCGGCTCGTCGGCGCAGGCGATTTCGCCACCCAGTTCCGCCAGGCGCTGGCGAACACGATCGCGGTCGTGGAGGCCGCGGGCGGTGGAGCACAGCACCTCGTGCGTTTGACGGTGTACGTGACCGACAAACGCGCGTATTTGCGGAGCCTGAAGGAAGTGGGAGTGGCGTGGCGCGATCTCGTCGGACGGCACTATCCGGCGATGGCGCTGGTGCAGGTCGCTGATCTCGTCGAGGATGGCGCGCTCGTCGAAATCGAAGGGACGGCGGCAATCCCGGGCCCCATGCCCTGATCACCGCCGCGCGGTTGCAAGCTCAGAGGGCGAGAGCTGTGCGCACGCGCTTTGACACGGTGTCGAGGCAGCCCGCGTCGAACGGGCTGACGAGACCGGCGGAGCGCACGAGGCCCTGGAATGGCAGCGAGCCGCCCTTAGCGCACAGGCCGTGGTATGCGGCGAGCGCGCCCTCGCGGTCCGTTTCTGCCTGCGCCCAAAGTTGCAGCGCCGTGCTCTGAGCCAGTACGTAGTCGATGTAGTAGAAGGGCGAAAGGTAGATGTGGCGTTGCATTTGCCAGCGACCGCCCTTGGATGCGTGGGGCATGTCGCCCCAGTTGCGCCAGGGCAGGTACATTCGCTCCATCTCGAGCCACAGTCCGTGGCGTTCGGCCGCGGTGAGGTGCGGGCGCGCGTAGAGCTCGTGCTGGAAGTGGTCGACGGCGGTGCCGTAGGGCAGGAAGAGGATCGATTCCGCAAGGTGCGTGCGGCGGAAGCGCTCCGCGTCGGTCTGGAAGTAGCGCTCCATCTGCGGGAACGACAGCAACTCGAGGGACATCGAGTGGATCTCGGCGGATTCGTACGTCGGCCAGTGGTAGTCGCACGGCCAAAGTTCGCGGCTCGAGTAGTTCTGGAACGCGTGGCCGATCTCGTGGGTCAACACCTCGACGTCGCCCTTCGTGCCGTTGAAGTTGGCGAACACGAACGGCATCCCGTGGGTGGGGAAGGATGTGCAAAAACCGCCGCCCGCTTTGCCGTCGCGGCTGTCGAGGTCGAGGAACCCGCCGTCGGCCATGCGCGCGAAGAAGTCGCCCAACGGCGCCCCCAGTTCGGCAAAAACTTCGCGTGAGCGCTCCACCAGCCAGTCGAGGTCACCCTTTGGCAGCGGATTGCCCGCGGGATCGTGCACGGTTTCGTCCCAGGCCATCAGTCCGTCGACACCCAACGTCTTGGCCTGGCGCGCGCTGATCTGTGCTGCAAGGGGCACGACGACTTCGCGGATCGCCGTGCGGAAGTTTTCGACGTCGGCACGCGAGTAGTCGACGCGGCACATCCGGCGGTACGCGAGGTCGACAAAGTTGTCGAGCCCCAGCGTGCGTGCCATGCGTGTACGCACGGCGACGAGGTCGGAGAAAATGCGATCGAGGTGGACTTGGTTGGCGTCGAACCAGCTCCAAAGGGCGATTTCCGCCGCCCGGCGCACGGCACGGTCCTGGTGTTGGCGAAAGCGCGGGAGCGTGCTCAGGTTCTCGCTCTTGCCCTGAAACTCGATCTTCGCCCCCGCGAGTTTTTCGGTGTACTGCGCACCAAGGCGCGATTCGGCGACGAGATCGGCCTTGATCGCGCTGTCGAACGCGAGCGCCTCCGACTCCCACAGGGCAAACGCCTGGCCGCCGAGCTCAGCCTCCAACACGCGGCGCAGTGGATGGCTAAGGAGTGCGCGCTTCACGCGCACCTCGAGCTCGGTCCAACCCGGTGCGGACTGGTCCCACGCCTCGCGCGCGGCCTTGCGCACGGGGTCGCGTGTGTCCTGCTGGAAACGCAGGGAAACATGGGAGCGGTAGCTCTTGACTTCCCTGCGCATGCCATCCCACACCTTCAAGGGTTCCATCGCAGCGGCGCTGGTGCGCGCGCGAGAAAGATCGCCCAAGATCGATTCGGTGCGCGTCCGCAGGGAATCGATGTCGGGAACGGCGGGTTGAATGTCGGCAAAGGTGAGCATCGGGCGGGTCATTGGGAGGGTTCGGTGGCGCGGACGCTGGGACGCTTCGCGAGGCGCTCCCACCATGCTGCAACCCGGGGCGGCAAGGGCATTTCCAGGAGTGCGTGGAAGTGCATGAAAGGGATGTAGACAAGGTCGGCGAGCGTGAACTGGTCACAGACCAGGTAACGCTGATCGGCGAGGGTGCGCTCGAGGTGTTCGAAGTGACGGACGAGCGGCGGGCGAGCCACGGCGAACGCAGCCTCATCCCAGGTGTCTTGGGGGTCGAAGCGCTTGGGCCGCTGGATGGCGCGCGCCAGGTGTGTGAACTCAAGGTCGCACAGCTTGACGTGCATCGCCGTATGCGCGCGGCCCGCGGGCGTGGGGGGGACGAGCGCAGGGGCAGGGTGGGCCGCTTCGAGGTACTCAAGGATTGCCGTGGATTCGTAGACGACGGTTGTGCCATCGACGAGCACCGGAATCCGCCCGTAGGGATTGAGGTCGAGGAACTCGGGTTCGCGCCGCCGGGCTGCGGGCGTTTCCTCGATGTCCGCGGTGAGGCCTTTCTCCGCGAGGGCGATCCGCACGCGCCGGGAGTACGTGGAGTTCGGAGTTGAGAACAGCCGCATCGTGGAGCGCAGAGTAGCGCCCCACGGCCGCGGGGCGATGGGTACAGTGCTCGCGATGCACAACCGCCGCACTTTCCTGGGGGGCGCTGCCAGCCTGGCGCTGACCCCGGCCCTCTTTGCCGGTCCGCGTCGGGCCAGGGACGATTCCATGGCCAACGAGCCGTCTTTCCGGATCTCCCTCGCCCAGTGGTCCTTGCACCGCGCTCACCAGTCCGGGCGCCTCGCAGCGCTCGACTTTCCGGCGCGGGCGCGCGAACTTGGATTCGACGCGCTGGAATACGTGAACAGTTTTTTTGCGAGCGCCGCGGACGATCGACGTTGGGTGGCGGAGCTCAAAAAGCGCTGCGAAGACGCGGGCCAGCGCAGTTTGTTGATCATGTGCGACGGTCTGGGCGCCCTGGGGGACGCGGACGAGGCGGCACGCACCAAAGCCGTGGCGAACCACGCGCCGTGGCTCGACGCCGCGGCGGAGCTGGGATGCCACTCGATCCGCGTGAACGCGCAGAGTTCGGGCACGTGGCAGGAGCAGCGTGACCGCGCGGCGGACGGGCTCCGGCAACTGGCCACGGAGGGAGACAAACGCGGCCTGCACGTGATCGTGGAGAACCACGGCGGGCTTTCCTCGAACGGCAAGTGGCTCGCCGAAGTGATGGCCAAGGTGGACCATCCACACATCGGCACACTGCCTGATTTTGGCAACTTCCGCGTGCGCGACGACGAGTGGTACGACCGCTACGTCGGCGTCGCCGAGCTCATGCCCTTCGCCCGCGCTGTCAGCGCAAAAAGCCACGCATTCGACGCGTCCGGCAACGAAACCGGCACGGATTACCGCCGCATGCTTCGAATTGTCTTGGATGCGGGTTACCGCGGCTGGATTGGCGTCGAGTACGAAGGTTCCGACCCCGACGAGGAAGCCGGTATCCGTGCGACCCAGCAGCTTCTCGTGCGCCTGCGCGACGAGTTCGCGGCCGGTTGATCGCGAACGGCGCCCGCACGCTGGGCGCGCTGGGCTCGAGCGGCTGCGCTCCCGAATCACGTCCCCCCCCCAACAGGTCCCCTCCCCGATGACCCAATCCCTCTCCCGCCGCGCGTTTTTCGCCCGCTCCGCCGCCACGGCCACCGCCGCCGCACTCGCGGCCGGGACCGCTTCGGTGTTGTCGTCCTGCACGTCGCTTGCGGGCGGCGGGCCGGTGGTCACGCGCGGGCGATTGCGCCACGGCGCGATCGGTTGCGGAGGGATGGGGGAGACCGACCTCGCGGAAATCGCCAAGCACGACGCGGTTGACATCGTCGCGCTGTGCGACGTTGACGCCACACGGCTCGAGGCCGCTGCGCAAAAGCATCCGGGAGCGCGACGCTACACCGATTGGCGCGAGATGCTCGCCAAAGAATCGGACGCCATCGATGCGGTGCACGTCTCGACCCCCGACCACATGCACGCTCCGATCGTGATGAGCGCGCTGCGCGCGGGCTTGCACGTGTACGGGCAAAAGCCCCTGACGCGCACCGTCCACGAAGCCCGCGCCATCGCTGCGGCGGACCGCGCCGCGCGGACGGCGACCCAAATGGGCATTCAAAACCGCGCCGCGCCGCACTACCGCCAGGCGCTCGCTCTCCTTCGCGCGGGCCACATTGGCAAGGTCTACGAGGTCCATGTGTGGACCGATCGTCCGGCGGGTTGGTGGCCCCAGGGCGTGGAGCGTCCCGCCGGCGACGACCCTGTGCCCGAGGGTTTGGATTGGGACCTGTGGCTCGGCGTTGCGCCCTATCGGCCCTTCGTGACGGGCAACTACCACCCGTTTTCGTGGCGCGGGTGGAAGGATTTTGGCACGGGGGCGCAGGGCGACATGGCATGTCACCTGATGGATCCCGCGCTGTGGTTTCTTGGGCTCGGCGCGCCGCGGCGGGTGCGCTCCGAGGGCCCGCCGCCGGGCACCGACAGCTATCCGCTTTGGTCGCGGGTGCACTACGAGTTCGAGGGGACCGCGCACACGGTTGGACAGCCGGTCCTGTTGACCTGGCACGACGGCGGACGCATGCCGCACACGCAGCTCGACGAGGTCGAAGCCGGCGACGGCGATTGGAAAGACGGTGTGTGGAAAAACGCGTGCCTGTTCCTGGGTGAGCAGGGAGCGTTGCTCGCAAGCCCCTACGACCCGCCGCGGCTACTGCCCGACTCCCGTTTTGCCGGCGTCGAGCTGCCCGCCGTCGAGGATCGTCAGCACTGGCACGAGTGGGTGGATGCGTGCCTGTCGGGTAAGCGCCTCGAGAGTGGATTCCAATACTCGGCGCACTTGACCGAGGTGGCGCTGCTCGGCAACGTCGCGCTCCACTACCCGCACACCACGCTGAACTGGAACGGCGCGGCGGGGCGTTTTGCCCAAAACGACGCGAATCGGCTGCTGCACACACCCTACCGCGCGGGTTGGGGCGTCAAGGGCCTGTGAGGCGCGGTCAGAAATAACCCAGCGCCTTGAGCTCCGCGCGGGTTGCCGCGTCGATCTCGACGCCGGTGCCGCGCGTGAGCTGGCTGGCGTAGGATTCGAGGCGCGCCAACTCGGCAAGGGCCGCGGTGCGCAACTCCGCTGCGCGTTCTCCGTCTGCGACGGGGACGACCTCGGCCGGATCCCTGCGCAGATCGCGCAGGTGGTCGCCTTCGCTGTCGTGCAACAGGAGCCACCCGCCTCGGCGCAGGCTCCAGGTGTCGAGCGGGACCTCGCGCCGCGAGCGGTGCTCGCCGAACACAATCCGGTCCTCGGTCACCGGCGTGGTGCGCCCGATCCAATCGGCCCAACTGCGGCCCTGGCGCAGGTGTGTCGTGTCCGCGACGTCGAGCAGAGCGAGCGCACTCGGCACGAAGTCGATGTGCCGCACGGGCGCCGCGATCCGTGTGCCCGCCGCTCGGCCACCGGGAAGCTGCACGAGGAGCGGTACGTGCAGGACTTCCTGCCAAAGCCGGTCGTGGCGCAGGCGCCCGTGTTCGCCGAACTCCTCGCCGTGGTCGGAGGTCACGACGACGAGGGTGTTGTCGAGCTGTCCGGAGCGCTCCAGCCCGCCCAAAAAGTCGCCGATCTGTCGATCGGCGTCGGCGACTCCAGCGGTGTAGAGGTCGTGGAGGTGTTGGTGGTCGGCGGGATCCTGTTCGTCAACCCGCAGCCAGAAGTTCGCACCGATGTTGTCGTGTCCCGAACGTTTGGGTGCGAGGTCTTCGCCCGCGGCGCTGCGCTGCATCAGCTCTGCGCGTGTGCCCACGATACGCCCGCCGTAACCCGGATCCGCGAAACGCGCCAGCAGGTCCGCGGGCACGAGGTAGGGGTCGTGGACGTGGTACGTGTGGAAAAACAGGAACCAACGCCCGTCCCCGTTGTCGCGCAGCCATCGGCGCGCTTTCGTCAACTTTGCCGCGAGCGTGCCCGGGCCATCGTCGTAGATCTCGAATCCGCGGTCGAAACCGAGCAGCGCCTTGATGTTGCCGCCGCCGGTGAACGCACCGGTGCGGAACCCACGCGTCGCAAGCGTCTGCGCCAGCGGCACCGCTTCGGGCGGCAAGTGCGACGCGCCAGCGGTGTCGAGGTTGCCGACACCGTGCACACGCGGAGTCAGGGAAGTGAGCAGCGAATGATGCGCGGGCGCTGTTTTGGGCGAGTGGCTGAATGCGCGCTCGAACAGCACACCCCGGGCCGCCCAGGTGTCGAGCTGCGGCGTGGCGCCGCGGGTCGAGCCATACACGCCGAGCGCGTCGGCCCGCAGGGTATCGATCGAGACGAGGAGCAGGTTCTGCGCGGGGTCCGGCGCGTTCCCCGAACAGCCAGCCAGGAGCGCCGCCGCGGCTGCGCGGACGAGTCCCGCGAAGAGGCGGGCGAGCGCGGGGCTAGCGCACGGCCGTTGACGCGGTCTGTGGCGCGGTCTGTGGCGCGGTGTTCGCGGAAGCGGTGTCAGCGCGGTCGTGGCCATTTCAGGCCAGGGTACAGCAGCGGCCCGCGGTGCCAAGGTGGGATCCCGCGGGGGGTGTGGGCGCTCTTCGGATAGGCTCTTGATCCTCCCGCGACCCCCACGAACATGCAACCCCAGCACTTTCGCTACGACGAACAGGACGGTGTCGGAACGGTCACCCTCGACCGGCCCGGACGCCTCAACGCCCTGACGTTCGACTCCTACGCGGAGCTGCGCGACTTTTTTGCCGCGCTGCGCACCCGCGAGGCTGCCCGCGCGGTCGTCATCACGGGCACGGGGCGCGCATTTTGCTCCGGCGGCGACGTCAAGGACATTATCGGGGCCCTGATGGACGTCCCCGATGCGGAGCTTTACGCCTTCACGCGGATGACGTGCGAACTGATCGCCAACATCCGGCGTTTGGAGAAGCCGGTGATCGCGGCGCTGAACGGTGTGACGTGTGGCGCGGGCGCCGTGATCGCGGCTGCCGCGGACCTGCGCATCGCGACGGAGAACGCGAAAATCGCGTTCCTCTTCACTAAAGTCGGGTTGTCCGGCGCCGACATGGGAGCGGCTTGGCTCTTGCCGCGCATCGTCGGCTTCGGCCACGCCAGCGAAATGCTGCTGGCGGGCGAGTTCGTGAGCCCCCAGCGCGCGTACGAAATCGGCCTGTACAACCGCGTTGTCCTCGAACACGAGCTTTTGCCCGAAGCCCAGCGTTGGGCGGGCAAGCTCGCCGACGGACCTGCGTTCGGACTCGCCGTCACGAAACGCATGCTGAACGCCGAAGCGTCCATGACGATGGAAGAGGCTTTCGCGGCGGAGGGCTGGATCCAGGCGGAGTGCATGCGCCACCCGGATTACCGCGCGGGGTACACAGCGGCGCTCGAAAAGCGCGAACCGGTGTTCCGCGAACGCGCACCGTCGGAACATCGCGGGTGAATATGGCCGAGGCGGCGAAATCAGGCATGGCTGCGGGAGACACCGATGACGCAGCCGCTGCTCCCGCGCGGGTTGCCGAACTGCGCACCCAGTTGCTGCGCCGCGCCAAGGACGCCGTTCTGGGCGCCGTGCACGCACCGCCAGGCGCCGCCGCCGGTGGAGTCGCAGCCGGTGGAGTCGCAGCCGGTGAGGTCGCAGCAAGGGCCGCGCTCGCGACGCTCGCCGAGCACGGGCTGCTGAGCTACTCCATCCCCGAGAGCGGCGGCGGCGCAGCGCTGCACGGTTTGGCGCGGCCCGACGACGTGAGTGTGCGCGCCCTGGCGTGGCTGCGCGACGAACTCGCCTATGGGGACGGCCTGTTGGACCTGATGCTCGTCATGCAGGGACTTGGCAGCTATCCCCTCGCCCGGGCCGGCGACCCTGCGCTCGCACGCCCGATCCTCGCGGATGTGGTGGCTGGCCGGCGCATCGCGGGTTATTGCCTGACGGAGCCGGGCGCAGGGTCGAGCCTCGATGAAGTGGCGACAACCGCGGTTCGCATGGGCGGCGGCTGGCAGCTCGACGGTCTCAAAACGTTCATTTCCAACGCTCCGATCGCAGATTTTTTCACGGTCCTCGCGCGCACGGCCGGAGCACCCGGCGATCGGTGCCCCGGCGGACTTTCGATGTTCTACGTACCGCGCGCCACCGCCGGTGTCCGCGTCGAGGCGTTCGAGGTCATCGCGCCCCATCCGATCGGCGAAGTGCATTTCGACGCGGTGCGGGTCGAAAACGGCTGGCTGCTCGGGCAGGAGGGTGCGGGGCTCGACCTTGCGCTCGCGACCCTGTCGCGCTTCCGCACGACAGTGGCTGCCGCGGCCAACGGTTTTGCGCGGCGTGCGCTCGACGAGTCTCGCCGCCACCTTGCGTCACGTCGCCAGTTTGGACGCGCCCTCGGCGATAATCAGGGATTGCGTTTTGACCTCGCTGAAATGGACACGCGCTTGCGCGCCGCGCAGTTGCTCGTCGCCGAGGCTGCGGCGTGTGTGGACAGCGGTGTGGATGCGGGGCTCGAGGTGGCGCGGGCGAAGCTCTTTGCGACCGAGGTCGCCGGTTGGATCTGCGACCGCGCTGTGCAACACCACGGCGGTCGTGGGGTGCGCCGTGGCGAGGTTGTGGAATCGCTTTATCGGGAAGTGCGCTCGCTTCGCATCTACGAAGGTGCGAGCGAGATCCAGAAGTTGATTCTTGGCAAATTGATCCTCGCCCGCGTGGGCGAAACCCCGGCCGGCTGAATCGGCCCTTCCCCACCCATGGCCAAGTTCCAGCGCCACGTCTTCATTTGCACGAACCGCCGCGCCGACGGTCATCCGACGGGTTGCTGTGCGTCGAAGGGCGCCGACGACGTCGCGTCGGCGTTCAAGGTCAAGCTGTTCGAACAGGGGTGCAAACGCATCGTGCGCCCGAACAAGGCGGGGTGCCTCGACCAGTGCGCAAAGGGCGTCTGCGTGGTGATCTACCCCGATGCCGTTTGGTATGGCAACGTCACGGTAGATGACGTGGACGAGATCATCGCGAGCCACGTTGTGGGGGGGCGACCCGTGGAGCGCCTTTTGATCCCCGACGACGAGCTCACGGGGATCGATCCCGTGTCCGGAATCGACGGCGGGGGCCCAGCGCGTTAGATTGGAGCGCGCCGCGCGTCCGACCCCACGCGAGACCCAGCGCCGCCAGAACCATGCAGAACAGTCTCAGCGTGTATGAAATCGGCCCGGGGCGCGTCGTCGCGGAGCGCTACGAAATCGTGCGGCCGCACCGCCAGGGCGGCCTCTCGGTCGCGTTCGAAGCGCGCGACCTCGCCGCCGACGGCGATGCGTGCGAGTTGCAGGTGTTTCCGCCGTCACTCTTCGACGGGGAACGCGAGTTGAACGAGTTCGCGCGGAACTGGCAGCCCTGGAAGCGTGTCTGCTCCGAGCGCGTGCTCGCGGTGCGCGACATCGCCACCGTCGGTACCACGAGCCTCGTTCTCGTGACGGACCTTCCCCAAGGCGCGGCACTGCGCGCCTCCTTGGCCTCCGGTGTCCGTTTCTCCGCGGCGGCCGTCGTCGAACTTGGCATGGGCATCCTCGACGGTTTGGGCGCGATCCACGGCCTCGGCCTCGTCCACGGGGACGTCAAGCCGGCGACGGTGTGGTGCACCGACGTCAGCGCCCATTTCGACGCCACTACGGCGACGTTGGTGCTCGTCGACGGCGGCACGACGCCGGGGCTTTGGAGCGCGAAGGCACTGGGTGAGCGCACGGCTCTTATCGGCACACCGTACTACGCTCCGGTCGAGCTCTTCGGCGGCGAGTGCCCCGACGTTCAAAGTGACGTCTACAGCGCGGCGACGCTGCTTTTCGAACTGGCGACGGGAGTGCAACCCTGGGCCGGCAAAACGTTCTTGGAAGTGTTTCAGTCGAAGCTCGCCAAAGAGCCGCCGCGCTGTCTGGATCGCGCGCCCAAAGCCGCAGTGCCGACGGCTCTCGAACACGCCATTCGCGGCGGGTTGCACGCCGATCGTGAGCGGCGTTATGCAAGCCCCCTCGAGTTCCGCGCGGCTTTGGAGGCGGCGCTCGAGCACCCCGGTATGCGAGCGAAGGGATGACCGTGTCGTTTGAGCCCGAGCCGCTACCTAGTTTTCCCGCATTTCCGGCGCGCCTCAACCTGGCCGAGTACTTCCTCGACCACAATCTCGACGCCGGGCGCGCGGGCAAAGCCGCGCTGTGGGTGGGCGACGAGATGCGCACCTACGGGCGGGTCGCGGAGCGCTCGCGACGGGTCGCCGCGGCCCTGCGCCGGGCGGGGGTGCGCCCGGAAGAGCGTGTTTTGCTCGTCCTGCCCGACGGTTTCGAGTTCGCCGAGGCGTTTTTCGGCGTTTTGCGGGCAGGCGCGGTGTTCGCGATGGTGAACCCGCTGCTCAAATGCGAGGAGTACGCCTACTACCTTGAATACTCGAAAGCGCGCGTGGTGATCGCGCACGCTTCGACGCTGCCGGAGCTCGCGCCCGCGTTCCGCCGCGCACGCCTCGCGAAGTCGCTGTTCGTCGTTGGGCCGTCGACGGACTTCACGCCCTACGAGGACGCCCTCGACGCAGAGGATCCCGATTCCGACCTCGCTGCGACGGAGCCCACCGGCCCCGACGACCTCGCGGGTTGGCTTTTCACCTCCGGTTCCACGGGTCGGTCGAAAGCCTGCGTCCACCGCCAGCGCGACTTTGCGTACTCGACCGAAACCTACGCGCGCCGCGTCGTTGGCTACCGCGAAAGCGATGTGTGCCTGTCGGTTCCCAAACTTTTTTTTGGTTATGCCACAGGAACGAACCTGATGTTCCCCTTCCGCTTCGGCGGTTCAGTGGCGCTTTTTGCGCAGCGCGCGACGGCGGAGGAGCTGTTCGACCAGATCGCTATGCATTCACCGACCGTGTTGACCAGTGTGCCGACGATGGTCAACAACATGCTGCGCTCGGAGCGCATGGCGGGCGCTGATCTTGGTAGCCTGCGTGTCACACTTTCGGCCGGCGAAGCGCTCCCGCGGCCGCTGCTCGAGGAATGGCAAGCGCGGGCGGGTGTGGAGATCCTCGATGGGATCGGTTCCGCCGAGATGTTCCACATCTACATCACGAACCACCCGGGCGAGGTCAAACCCGGCAGCCTGGGGCGTGTCGTCGAGGGTTACGAAGCGCGCATCATCGACGGGTCGGGTCGCGGGGTCTCCGACGGCGAGCCCGGCCGGCTCCAGGTCCGTGGGGGTAGCACCGCGATCTGCTACTGGGCGGATCGCGACAAGTCGATCGAAACCTTCGCCGGTGAGTGGTGCACCTCGGCCGACATCTTCCGCCGCGACGCAGAGGGTTTCTATTGGTACGAGGGGCGCTCAGACGACCTGCTGAAGTGCTCGGGGATTTGGGTTTCGCCGATCGAGATCGAAGAGGCCTTGCTGGCGCACCCCGCGGTCGCACAAGTGTGTGTGGTCGGCCACGATGAAGGTGATGGACTCGTCAAGCCCCTGGCGTTCGTCGTGCCGCGCGTGGGGCACGTGGGAGACGACACGCTCGGCGAAGCGCTCAAAATCCACTTGAAGGGCCTGCTGGCGCCGCACAAATATCCGCGGTGGTTCCTATGGCGCGCGGATCTGCCGAAAAACGACCGTGGCAAGGTGGCGCGGCGCGAACTCAAGGCCCAACTCGAAGCCGTCCGCAGCGAGAAAGTGTCGTGATCGAGCCCCTCGCCCTCGCGCGATTGACGTGGCCCGAAGCCCGCGCGCTCTTCAATCACCGCACGGTTGCGATTCTCCCGACGGGCTCTACCGAGCCCCACGGTCCGCACCTGCCGCTCGACGTCGACGTGACGATTGCGCTGACCCAGGCGTGGCGCGCCGCGGCGCGGTTGGGTGAACTCGACGTGCCGACGTTGGTGCTTCCCGCGATCCCGTTTGGTGTGACGTTTTTCACCGAGGGTTTCGCCGGCCGCGTGGGCATTCACCCGGGCACGCTTTGGTCGTTGATCGAAGACATCGTCGAGTCGCTGTCCGAGCAGGGGTTGCGGCGCGTGGTGATCTCCAACGGCCATCTCGAAGGGGACCACGTGAAAGTGCTGCGCGGTTTGGCGCTCGACTACGAAGCGCGCTCCGCTCTGAAGGCCCAGGTCCTGTTCCCCGACAACACCCGGCGCCGTTGGGCGGCGATGTTGGGGGAGGAGTTCAAGAGCGGCGACTGCCACGCGGGCCGCTATGAAACGAGCATCGTGCTCGCGGCCGACCCCGACGGGGTTCGCGAGGCGCAGCGCCAAGCCCTTGCACCGGTAGCGGTGGACCTGATCGCGCGAACGCGCGCGGGCGCAAAAAGTTTCCGCGAGATCGGCGCCGCGGACGCCTACTGCGGCGATCCCGCCGCCGCGAGCGCCGCGGAGGGGGAGGAGCGCATCCACGCGCTGGCGAACATGATCGTGGAATCGACCCGCGAAACCTGGCCGGAGCTGTTCGCCGCGCCGGACCAGCCCGTCGGTTAGGCTATCGCCCCCCATGGCTTCCCAAAGTGCATCCCGCCGGTCCTTCCAGACCCAGCAGCAGGTGCGTTTCGGCCACGTGGATCCGGCCGGGATCGCCTACTACCCGCGCATTTTCGATTACATCCACGAAGCGTTCGAAGAACTCTGGGACGTGCACGTCGGCGAGCGCTACTACCACCTGCTCGGTGAGCGCCGGATCGGGTTCCCCCTGGTGCATTCCGAAGTCGACTTCAGCTCGCCCCTGCGCTTTGGCGATCGGCCGATCGTGACGGTCACGTGTTTCCACCTTGGCCGCTCGTCCCTCGGCCTGCGCTACCGTTACGACCTCGCTGGCACAGCCTGTGTCGAAGCGCGCATGACGACGGTCTGCGTGCAGTTGGACACGCTGCAAAGCCTGACGATCCCCGAAAACTGGCGCGTCCGGTTCGCGCAAATCCTCGAGACCCAAGGATCCCAGGAAGCGCCCCCGTGAAGATCAGCGACATGCTCGGCCGACGTGGGCCGATCTTCAGCTTCGAGTTTTTTCCGCCCAAGACGGAAGAGGCGGCGAACCAACTGATGCGGACGGTGTCCGAGCTGGGCTCGGCGCTCCAGCCCGACTACGTTTCGGTCACCTACGGCGCGGGTGGTTCCACGCGCGAGCGCACGTTGGAGCTCGTGACGCGCATCCAGTCCGAGCTGCGGGTCACCGCGATGGCGCACCTGACCTGCGTCGGCCACACGCGCGAAGAGTTGCGCGAGATCGTCGGGCGGCTCGAGGGCGCGGGTGTCGAAAACGTGCTCGCTTTGCGTGGCGATCCGCCCCAGGGTGAAACCGCATTCGTCGCGACCGAGGGCGGTTTCCGCCACGCGAGCGACCTCGCGGCGTTCCTCGCGGCGGAAAGCTCGCTGGATATCGGCGGCGCCTGTTACCCCGAAAGCCACCCGGAATCCAAGACCGCGGCGGACTGCTTGCACTGGACCGCTCAGAAGGTGAAGGGCGGCGTGCGTTTCCTCGTTACGCAGCTCTTTTTCGACAACGGGGACTACTTTCGCTACGTGGCGCGCGCGCGGGCCGCAGGCATCGATTGCCCGATCGTGCCGGGCATCATGCCGATCACGAACGTCGCCCAGATCGAGCGCTTCACGAAGATGTGCGGCTCGCGCATCCCCGAGGGCCTGCGCACGCGCCTCGAAGCGGTCCGCGACGACCCCGGCGCGGTGATGGCGACGGGCACCGAACACGCCATTTTGCAGTGCCGTGAACTGTTGCAAAAAGGTGCACCGGGCATCCACTTCTACACCCTGAACAAAAGCTACGCGACACGCGCCATCCTGGCGGCACTGCGCTGAACCCTTGGGCAGCGGGGAAGTCCGGACCGCTTCGATCGACTCCAAACTTGGCGCGGCCCCCGCGCACGCTCTATGAACCCCTCGTCTTCGCTCCTGACTGGCCAGCTCACCCGTGGCGACAACCTCGTCACGCTCCAAAGCCACATTCTCGCGGAGGAGGCGCGGTATCCCGGCGCCACGGGCACGTTCTCTTGGATCCTTTCCGCCCTGTCGATCTCGGCGAAGATGATCGCGGCGCGCATCCGCCGCGCGCGCCTCACCGATGTGCTGGGTGGCATGGGGACGGACAATGTCCAGGGTGAGCAGCAGCAGAAGCTCGACGTCATCGCGAACGAAATCCTCCTGCGCTGCCTGGGCAGTCGTTCAGGCGTGGCCGTCCTCGCGTCCGAGGAGAACGACGAGCCGATCGTCATCCAAAGCGACAGCGACGCGGGACGCCCGTACTGCGTGCTGTTCGATCCGCTCGATGGTTCCTCTAACCTCGACGTTTGCGGGGGCGTAGGCACGATCTTCTCGATCCTGCGCCACGACCGACGCAACACGGCGCAGGTGTCGCTGCTCCAATCTGGAGCCCAGCAGGTTGCCGCCGGGTACGTCCTTTACGGCTCATCCACCGTGTTCGTTCTGACGACCGGCAGCGGAGTCCGCATGTTCGTGCTCGATCCCGCGGTCGGCGCGTTCATGCTCGTCGAAGAGAACTTGCGGATCCCGGCCGAGTGCAAGTCCTATTCGGTCAACGAAGGCCACCGCAAGTCGTTCCCCGCGGGCTACCAGCGTTACCTCGACTGGGCGCAAGACAATGGGTACTCATCGCGCTACGCGGGCGCGATGGTCGCCGACGTGCACCGCATCCTCCTGAAGGGCGGTGTGTTCCTGTATCCGCCGACGGCCAAGGCGCCCGAGGGCAAGTTGCGTCTGATGTACGAAGCGAACCCGATGGCGTTCCTGATCGAGCAAGCCGGGGGCACCGCGTTCGCGGGTAAAACGCGCATCCTCGACGTGACGCCCACCAGCGTGCACCAGCGCACCAGCGTCGTCCTTGGCAGCCCGCGGGAAGTGGAGCACGTGCTCGCGCATCTGGGCTGACGCGCGCGGGCCCCAGTAAGGGCGTCGAAGGGCTCAACGGCACCCTTTGGGGCGCCCGCCGGCCCGTCAGGCCGCCCGTCCTGCCGCCCGTCCTGCCGCCCGTCCTGCCGCCCGGTGGCGGGGAGCGCCGGCCTTTCCCATCGACCGCGGGCCGAGAAGCGCCGATCATGGTCGGCGGCGCGCTCCGCGCCCGGACATGTACAACTCCCTCGCCTACCTCGCGCTGTTCGGCTGGATTCCGGTCACGCTGGTGCTGTTTGCCCGGCTGCGGCCGCCGGTGGCGGTGACGCTCGCGTTCCTCGGTCCGTTCCTCCTCCTGCCCGCGAGCTTGGAGGTCGACTACCCGTTGATCCCGCCCATCGACCGGCATGTCGTGGGTGGCGTGGGAGCGTTGCTTGGATACCTCCTGTTCGTGCGCAACCGCGACAAAGCGCCGCTCACTGCGAGCTGGCCGCTGCTGCTGATCGCGGCCCAGGTGTTGACCTCGTTCCTGACCGTGATCGGCAACGGGGACCCGATGTACTTCGGTCCGTTCGTGTTGCCGGGCCTCAGCTTGCACGACAGCCTCGGGGTCGCGTTCCTGCGGCTCGTGACGCTCGGGTTGCCTTTTTATTTGGGGATGCGCCTCATCCGTTCGCCCGCGGATCTTGCGACCGTACTGCGGCTCGTGGTGGCGTTCGGCCTCTTCTGTGTGCCGATCATCGTGTGGGAAAACCGCATGAGCCCAGAGCTCCACGCAAAGCTCTACGGCGTCTTTCCGCACAACTTTCTCCAGCACATGCGTGCGGGCGGTTGGCGGCCTGTCGGGTTCACGGTGCATGGCCTTGAGCTCGCGCTGTTCATGTCCACGGCGGTTGTGGCCGCTGCGGGGCTCGCCCGAGCGCGGCTGCGATTTTTCGGCTACCGCACCCTAGGCATCTTCGTCCTGCTGCTCCTCGCACTGGTCTTCTGCCGGAGCCTTGGAGCGCTCCTGTTCGGTCTCGTGTTTCCGCTGCTCCTGTTCACCACCGGCGCGGTTACGCAGCAGCGGGTCATTGCCGCGCTGGCTTCGATCGTGCTCCTGTACCCACTGGCCCGCAGCCGCGACCTGTTTCCGACCGACACCCTCGTCGAAGTCGCAATGTCCCTGAGCGAAGAGCGCGGCCAATCGATCGAGTTTCGCTTTGACAACGAGGACCTGCTGCTCGCGCGCGCGGACGAGCGCCCACTGCTGGGTTGGGGTGTGTGGGGGCGTAACCGGGTTTATGACCCGATTTCCGGCCGCGACGCGGCGGTCACGGACGGCTACTGGATTCTCGAGCTCGGTATGTTCGGGTTGGTTGGCTTCGCGAGCTTTTTTGCGCTGCTGACCCTTCCCGCCTACCTCGCCGCGCGGAACTGGCGGCGCATCCCGCGCGGACCGGCGCGCACGGTGACGATGACCGTGGCGCTGATCGTTGTGTTGCGCGCCGTCGACTTCCTGCCGAACGCGTTTCCCGCTCCTTTCACGATGTTCCTGCCGGGCGCGTTGATGCACACCCTGTCATTGCGCGCCCCGCGCAAACGCCACTCGAGCGCGGCCGCGGCGCGCGCGGAGTCGAGCCCGCGGATGCACGCCGCCGGCGCCACATCCCCCGAGGTGGGTGGAGCCATCCACGGAGCGCGGACCTCGCAAACGTGAAGGTCGCCTCGGCGTCCGATGACCTCTGAGCGGAATCGGGGTCCATCGACGCGGTCCGCACGGCGCTGGGGCCGGGCGCATCGGGGTACCCGTTCGGCGCGCCGATCAGGGATGCGGCAGCGGCGGGAGCAGCAGCGCCAGCGTTTCGAGTTCGACGCCGAGGCTCACGTTCAGGCGCACCAGCGTCGCGACACGGTCGAGTTCCCACACGGCGATGGCGCGCAGGGTTGGCCAACGGCCCGGCGCTCCGATGAAGCCGCGCTCGCACAATTCCTCAAGCCAGACGACCCGCACGCCGTAGAGCTCCGCGACCACCTCGAGGTGGACGTGCGGCTCGCCCTCGTACTCGAAAAAGCCGCCGTTCACGGGCGGCCTCCAGCGGAATCCAGTTTTGCGAGCTGTTCGAGGAGCTGCGCCTGTTCCGCGCTCAACTCTGCGGGAAGGTCCATCTCGAAGCGCACGAAGAGGTCGCCGTGTTTGCCGTTCACGTCGACAAGGCCTTGACCGCGCAGGCGCTGGCGCTGGCCGCTGCGTGTGCCGGGCGGCACTTTCAGCACCACGTGACCGCGCGGTGTGGAGATTTCGATGGGCCCGCCGGCGTGGGCCGTCCAGGGCGGGATCGCAACCCGCGCCTCAAGCTCGCCACCGACCATGCGGTGATGGCTGTCGTCCACGAGGCGCAGTTCGAGCAACAGGTCGCCGGTTTCGCCGCCGCCTTCGCCGGCCGCACCCAGGCCTTTGAGCCGCAGCACCATGCCGTCCCGCGGTGTGGCGGGGATCTTGAGCTCCACCCGCCGCAGTGAGCGCACCTGGCCGACACCGGCACACGTCGGGCAGACGTGGCCTTGGACCTCGCCCGTGCCCGCGCACGTCGGACAACCGGCGCGCGCAGGCACCTCGAAGCTGCGTTTTCCGCCCGCGATGGCTTCGGAAAGCGGCAACGCGAGTTCCGCCCTTAGGTCGGCCCCGCGATCTTTGTAGCGCGCGTGCCGGCGCGGCCCGCGGCCGCCAAAGTCGCGCCGTAGGTCGCCCCCGAACATCTGCTGGAAAAAGTCCGAAAACCCGCCGGAGCCGCCAAAGGCCGCTTCGAACTCCTCACCCGACATGCTGCGCTGGCCGGGTTCGGGCTGGAAATCGGCTCCGTGCTGCCAGTTGGCGCCGAAGCGGTCGTACTTCGCTCGCTTCTCGGGATCGCTCAGGACCTCGTAGGCCTCGGACAGCGCTTTGAAGCGTTTTTCCGCGTCCTCCTTCGCCGCCCCCTGATGGCGGTCGGGGTGCCACTTGAGCGCCGCTTTGCGGTAGGCCTTCTTGATTGCATCCGCGTCGGCGGCGCGCGGGACACTCAAGACCTCGTAGTAATCCTGGAACTTCATCGGCGCGGAGGAGCGTGGGAGAGGCCGTTCGCCTCTTCGCAGGCTATCAAGTCGTGGCGCCCGGGCACCACGGACCGCAGGCGCGCGTCGGCGGACGGGCGATGGTGCTGTCCCGGCACCACAGGATCGCGTTTGTGCGCCGACCGCGGCGGATGGGCTCGACCCGGTGCCGCAGGCAGCCTGCGTGCAGCACCGCCCAGCCCGGCGCGTGGTCGATCGCCACCTCCTCGGACCGCAGAATCCGGCCGTTCCGGTGTGTGTCGCAGCGCAGCCCGAGCAGCATCAGTTCCGATCCGTCGAAGTCCTCGCCCAAACACAGGTTCAGTGTGACCTCGCTGTCGTCGACGTGGAAGCCCAGGTCTTCGTCGAACGCGCGACCGTACTCGACGAGATACCCGTGGTGCGTATCGAGCGCATTGCCGGCGAAGGGCTGGAGCAGGGCGCGCGCAAGCGGCGCGATCCAAGTCCGGCGGAGCGCGGCAAAACAGTCGTCGATGCCGAGCGCCGCGAAGGACACTCCGTGGCTGTGCATCGAGTTTGGATTTTCTTCGGCGAGCCCGCGCGCGCGCAGGGGAGCGCGGCGCGCTTCGATCTCGACGAGCCAGCGCGACGCCGCGTTGGGCAGCAGGAGCGGAAAGCGAAACGCGCCGGGCGCCACAGGTACGAGGTCTGCTGGCCACGGACTGCCGTGTGCGCGCGCGCCGTCCGTAACCGCGCGGAACACTGCCCAAAACCGCGGGTCGAGGTCGGCTTCGACCTTGGCTACCACTGCGGCATCGACCGGCGCTCTTGCCGGATCGCTCACTCAAGGATCGGCAAGGACGCGTGCTCGCGGATCGCAACGCGCTGCGCCACGCGGCCAGCGATCTCGGCAAATATCCGCGCTTCGATCGAATCCGGCGCAGCGAGCGTCACGGGGTCGCCCGCGTCACCTCCGAGCCGCACCGCGGGATTGAGCGGGACACGGCCCAGCACGGGGAACCCGTGGCGTTTTGCGAGTGCCTCGGCGCCGCCCTTGCCAAACACGTCCACGGTGACTTGGAAGCGGCCCTCGGCGTCTGTCGTTGTTTCGACTTCACCCAAACCGGTGCGCAACACCACACGGCGGGACGGGGCACCTTCCACAACACCCTCGACGCTGTAACCGGCCATGTTTTCGACGATGCCAAGGATCGGCACCTTCACCTGGTTGAACATGCCGATAGCTTTGCCGACGTCGAACGTGCTGACCGCCTGCGGTGTCGTCACAAGCACCACTCCCGTCAGTGGAACGATCTGCGCGAGGCTGAGCTGCGCATCCCCCGTTCCGGGCGGCATATCGACGAGCAGGTAGTCGAGTTCACCCCAGGCCACGTCGCCGAGGAACTGCTCGATCAGTTTGTGCACCATCGGACCGCGCCACACGACAGGCTTGTCGTCGGCCAACAGGTAACCGATCGACATGGTCGCAACGCCGTGGCGCTGTTTGGGGATCAGCTGGCGTTCGGCTGTCGTTTCGGGCTGGCCCACGAGGCCCATCATCATCGGGATATCCGGACCGTAGACATCGCTGTCCATGACACCCACCCGCGCACCCGTGCGCGCGAGCGCCACGGCGAGGTTGACCGTGACCGTGCTCTTGCCGACACCACCCTTGCCGCTTGACACCGCGACGATGTGCCGCACACCCGGCGCGAGTGAGCGCGCGGGTTTTTGGCTGCCGCGCACTTCCGCAGTCATCTCGACCTTGACCTTCGTGACGCCGGGCAACGCGCGCAAGAGGCCCTCGGCTTGCGCTTTCATCTTGTCCTTCACCGGACACGCGGGTGTCGTGAGGTTGATGATCACGTCCACCAAGCCGTCGCACACGGCGCTTTTGGTGATGAAGCCGAGGGAAACGATGTCGCGGCCGAGGTCCGGGTCAATGACTGTCTCTTATACACATCTGACGCTGCCGACGAATAGAGAGGTGTAGATCTCGGTGGACGCCGTATCATTAAAAAAA
>ENA-ORBV01004418-ORBV01004418.1-microbial-mat-metagenome-genome-assembly--contig:-NODE-4418-length-27034-cov-7.326483_pt1 | contig 27034 bp, 27 predicted proteins | sample MGYA00237777_ERZ505514 | MGnify/ENA primary metagenome ERZ505514 (study PRJEB26160, sample SAMN06269048) | microbial mat metagenome | isolation source: Oligotrophic lake microbial mat | place...
GACGTAGTGAACAAGGCATTCAACTATGGCTACGCCATTTTGCTGAGTCGAGTGTGGGTGGCCGTCCATCGTGCTGGACTCGATCCAACCCTCGGTCTGCTCCATACCGGTCGGCGGCGATCGACTGGCCTGGTCTTCGACCTGATGGAGCCGTTCCGCCAACCGGCGGTCGACAAGGCGGTGCTTGGCTTGATTGGGCGCGGAGCCAATCTGGGGCTGAATGAAGCTGGCGATCTGACGCTTCGAACGCGATCACTGCTGCAGAAGGCGCTGGCGCGGAAGCTGGAACCAAAGGGGCGGCGTGGTCTGCTCCAAGAGATCCACATCCACACCCTGCACTTCCGCCGAGCCCTCAGCCGAGGCACGCCGTACCAAGCGTATCGAATGACATGGTGAACACGCTTGTGCTCTACGACATCGCCCGCCAGCGAAGCCGGCACCGACTGGAGATGCTACTCGCCCAACATGGATTCGTTTGGTTGTTTCCGAACGTCCGCTGGTCGAGCCGGCCGCTGGCGCACCGCCATCGTTTGACCCTCCAAGTGCGCGCCTGCCTGCGACAAGATGCCTACCGCGTCGTCTTCATTCAAACCTCCGACAAGGAAAGAACCAAAGCAAAATGGCTGACCTCAACCAAACACCCGTAATGGATATCAGGGTGGTCGCCCTCTATCCGACCCACATCACGCAGTTGGCGAGCCGCCGCGGCGTTCGCTTCCGCAGCCGCCAAAAGGCCAAATGCACGCCGGCGCCGAAATATCGGCTGCAGTTCGAGACCACGAGGCTGCCTCCCGACGACCGTCGGCGAGTCTGTGTCGTGCTGTCAGCCGAACCGAACGACTCGAAGACCGATCCCGAGCAAGCGCTACTGTCGCCGATCTTTGATGACGGGAATCGGATGATCTTTGAATTCCGACGGGCCTACATTCTGACCGTCGCTCGTCGCGGCGAGCTGGACACCAGGCTCGTGGCTGTCGACCCGTTGAGAGGAGTCGTCGGCACCAAGACGATTCACCGGTTCGACACCAAGCTGGTCTCGTTGGCCACCCGCTGCGTCGAACACCTTGCCGGTGCGATCGATCTTTTTCCGATGCGTGATCGAACCTGCGTGGCTGAGAAGCGGCGCATTCCTGAGGGGGAAGCCAACATGTCGTTCGAGACTGGGAAACGGGTTCGACTTGCCGGCGGCGACCCACACCGGAAACAGGAGACCAGAAGGTCAGAAGAAAATGAGATCCCTATCTCTTGACCTCCTGCCCTCCTGTAACAGCCTCGTTACCTTGCGACCCGGAACGCCACCCACTGCTCGGCGGACTGCTCACCAGCGGTGGCGGTGACGCGGAGAATGTAGGTGCTGTTCGCCAGGCTCGACACCGGCAGCGGCATGCGCAGGCGCCCGTTCACGGGCGGCGGCACGTCGAGGGGACGCAACAGGTCGCCCTTGGCATTGAGCAGGTCAACCTTAATCGCCGGCGTGGCGCCACTCGGAGCGGCCACGTCGATCTCGACCAGCACGCGCTCGGTCGCGCCAAAGCGGGTCGACGCGGTTGGCGACGCCGAGGGGTTGGCCTCGATCGCCCGCAACTCAATCATGTTGCGCGCGCGCAGGAACCGCGGCGTCGCCATCACGATGGCGTGCTTCGACAAGTCAGGCACGACCTGCGTCTGCACCCACCGATCGATGGTCTCGCCGGCCGCGGTAAGCGACGTCAGGCGCAGACGCTGACGCCCGGCTGGCCACTCAAAGTGCGCCATCAGCGGCAACTCACCGGGCGCACCGCCAATCACTTGCGCCGGCATCGACTCCTTGCCCGCATCATCGACCGGCTGAATCTCCAGGCGCGCGGGTTTGTCGGCTGACGCCGCCCCTGGCGTCGGCTCCCAGGTGTACGAGAGGCGTGTGCGATCGCCGTCGCCCTTGGCGATGCCCGTCCACAGGGTGACGGCCCGCGTCGAGTTGGAATCAGCAATCGCCGCCAGGGCGCCTGTCAGCGCCGTGTTGACCGGCGTCGCCGCGGCTTCTGCCGCTGCCGTCAGCTCTTTTTCGCTCGCCGCCCAATAGCCATTTCTGGCCGTGACCTTCACGCCACGGCGCTTCACCCGCACCTTGATCTCGTGAAACTTGCCGTCGTTGGTGCGGCGGGTCGGGGTGTAGCCAATCAGGTAATAGGCGCTGGCATCGGCCATCACCGACTGCAGGTGGCGCTCGGGATCGTTGGTGCTGACAATCGCGCGACCACCGGTGTCGTAGGCGATGCGACGCAGAATGTCGTCGCCGCCGAATCCGACACTGCCGAGCGGACGCGGATCGATCACGTGAATGGTGACGTTGCCACGATTGGCCGCCTCCATCGCTTCCTTCATCCGCAGATCGTTGGGGCTACCATAACGAACCGGCGGACCCTGGCTGAAGAACAGGATCGACTTGCGACCCTCGCGCAGACCACCCATTTGCGTGGCGAGGGCGCCGAGCGCCGACAGCGTGACGCCGGCCCGCAGCTCCATCCAGTTGCGCTGAGACATCTGCGCTTCTTCCACGGCGCTCTTCAGCGGAAACACTTCGCCACGGCGCCCTTCGAAGGTACGTACGCGCGCGAGCAGATCGCTCTTGGAGCGCGTGTACTTCAAGTCGCGCAGGCTCTCGAGCGGTTCCATCATCACCGCCAAGTCGTTGGGACCGAGCTGGTTGATGAAACTGGTGATGGCCGCGCGGATCGGCAGCGTGATTTCCGGACGCTTGTCGATGTGGTAGTCGTCCAGGAAGATCCCGAACAGCCGCACATCGTCTCGCGCGGCCTCCTGAAAAGCGTGCTCCCGCGAGCGAATCTCGAGCGGTTCGTTCAGGTCCGAGGTGCGCGCGCCATCGACGAGCACGAACTTCATGGTCTCCACCACCTGCGGCACATCGTCTTCGGTGAGCTCGAAGTCCGACGGTTGCAGGTCGGCGACCGGCTCGTCGTTGCGAACCGTGGCGGTAACGTCGACGCGAACCAGATCCGTGCCGGCGCGGAAGGTCGGTTGCTGCGGAGGCGCCGCGGTTTGCGGCGCGGGCTGACTGGCCGGCGCGACGGGCGCCTGCACTGGCGCTCCGGCGCGAAGGCGCGGCCCGGCAAGCATGCCCAGGGCCAGGAGTCCGGCCACTGCCACCGCGCGACGTACTGTCATAACCCACATCCTATACTCGCCACAGTTACAATGCCCCACACCATGGATGCGCGCGCCCTTCAGGCCGAGGTCAACGCCCTCAGCTGGTACCACACCATCGACCTTGGCCACGGCGTGGTGACACCGGGCATCTTTAATACGCTCAAATACGTCGATCGTTACAGCATCCCCACCAGCCTGGCGGGCCGATCGGTGCTCGACATTGGCGCCTACAACGGCTTCTTCACCATCGAGGCCAAGCGCCGCGGCGCCAGCCGTGTGGTCGCGATGGATCGCTGGGGCCTGCCCGACTCACCCGCACGAACCGGCTTCGACCTCGCCGTGAAGGCCACCGGCGTGGACGTGGAGTGCATTCTCGGCGACGTGTATGACCTGTCGCCGTCAACGGCCGGCTTATTCGACACGGTATTCTTCTTCGGAGTGCTCTACCACCTGAAGTACCCGCTCCTGGCACTTGAGCGCATTGCCAGCGTCACGCACGGCACGCTGCTGCTTGAAACCCATCTCGACGCGCTGGCCCTGACGCGAGCGGCGATGACGTTCTATCCCGGCACCGAACTCGAGGGCGATGGCACGAACTGGTGCGGGCCAAATCCGGAAGCCGTGGAAGCGATGCTGAAGGTGGCCGGCTTCGCACAGGTCCGCCCCGTTTCCTATTACCTCTACGACCAGGCCACCAAGACGTCGGAGTGGAAGCTGATCGAGACCATGGACACGCTGCGCGCGGTGATCGATGCGCGCCCGGGACCGCGAGGCGAGGGCATCACGCTGCGCGCCGTCTTCCACGCCACGAAGTAACTCTCGTACTGTGCCAGCCATCATCACAGTAGCCCGCCCACCAGAGCCGTGGCGAAGGTGGGATGTTGTCGGAGTTGGCGCCAACTCCGTTGACTTCGTCTATCGCCTGCCCGCCTCGCCCGTCGCCGACAGTCCCACCGCCAAGCTGCGCATCACCAGCCACACCGTGTCGTACGGTGGGCAAATGGCCACGGCGCTGTCTGCCTGTGCAGCGCTCGGCCTGCGCACGGCCTACGTCGGCGCGGTCGGCACCGACGACAACGGCCGCCGCCTTCAACGGGAGCTAGAGGGCCGCGGCATTGACCTGACGCATCTGGTCACACGCCCCGGCAGCAACCAGTTCGCCGTCATCACCGTGGACGAACGCACTGGGGAGCGGATTGTCTTGTGGGACCGGGACGAGCGGCTGATGCTGCGTGCTGACGAGGTTCCGGCGGATCTGATTGCGTCGGCTCGGCTGGTGCATGTTGATGATGTCGATGAGCGGGCGGCCCTTCAGGCGGCGACCCTGGCGCGCGCGGCCGGCGTGCCGACGACCAGCGACTTCGACCGCGTGACCGACCGCACGCCCGAGCTCGTGGCGGCGGTCAGCATCCCGATCTTCGCCGAGCATGTGCTGCCGGCCATTACCGGCGTCACCGACAACGAACGCGCGCTCTACAAACTACGCGAGCGCCACGACGGCATGCTGTGCCTCACGCTGGGTCCGCGCGGCTCGCTGATGTTGGTCGGCGAGACGCTATACCACGAGCCTGGTTTCGCGGTGCAGGCCGTGGATACCACTGGCGCCGGTGATGTCTTCCGCGCCGGCTTCATCCACGCCTTCCTCAACGGCGAGCCGCCATCACAGATTCTTCGCTTCGCCAACGCCGCCGCGGCACTGAGTTGCACCCGTGCGGGCGCGCTGAACGGCGTCCCGTCACTCGACGAGGTTAAGCGATTCCTGATCTCGTGATCTGAATCATCGAGTCACCAGCGCTTCGCTGAGCACACGGCCCATCGCATCCGGCAAGGTGATGCCGGTCAAGAACGCGAGCGTGGGCGCCAGGTCAATTGGCGCGGATGCCTGCAGGTACTCGCCCTTCCTGATGCCGGCGCCAAACAGGATCACCGGCACTCGGGTGTCGTAGCGGTGTCCCGTACCGTGCGTGCTGGTGCTGGACGAAGTGATCCAGTTACTGCGCCCCAGGATTTTGAGGTCGCCACTGCGCCCCTCGTAGTGACTGAGCGCCGAGGCGCGGGTGAACGGATCGGACGCCGACAGCTCGCCCTTCTTGTAGACGCGCCACACGCCGGGCGTACTGCGAATCGATTCAATCACCGCGTCCATCGCCTTCGCGTTCTGCAGCAGCTTCGCGTAGACGCCATCGTTGAAGTAGATGTCGTTGTAGATCACGCGCGTCCGATACTGGCCGGGCCCGAGCTCGCGGGTCAGCGCCTCGTCGATCTGCCGGCCAATCACGCCGGTGTTGATGCGACCGGCGTCGAAGCCCATGGCCTTGACCCGCTCGGGCGTCGGCGCCACGCCATGGTCAGCGGTCAGCGCGACCACGTAGTTGTTCCTGCCGACATCACGATCGAGCTTGTCGAGCAGGGTGCCGAGTTCGGCGTCGAGCCGAATCATGACGTCCTGCACTTCGTGCGAGTCCTGGCCAAAGTCGTGGCCCACCTTGTCGAGCGCCGAGAAGCTGATGGCCAGGTAGTCGGTGCCGGCGCCGCGGCCAAGCTTCAGCCCATCCAGGGCCGCCGCCGCCAACCCCGCCAGATAGGCGTCGGAATGTGGGCTCGATTCCCACGCGTCCGTAAACGCCCCACCCACCTCGCTGCCGTCACCCTTGACGATGTGCGGGAAGTCCTTGGTGATGAGGGCGGTGCGCTGCCGTCCCTCGGTCGAGCCATCGTAGAGATAGCGATCCTTTGGCATCGACCGCTCCCACGGCCGTCCCATCTCGTTGCGCAGGGGATGCCTGGCGATGTACTCGGCAAAGTACGGCGCGGGCGTCCTGGCAAAGGCGGTCGAGGTAACCCATTCACCGTTCTCTTCGTCGAGCCAGATCACCGCATCGGGCTGGTGGCCGCCGAGGTTGATCGCCGAGCGCGCCTTCAGCGAGAGGCTCACGACCCGCGGGGTCGGCGTGCCTTGCAGCCGCATCTCGTCCGACAGCGTGGTCGTCATCAGGTGCTTGGCGCTGTGACCGACACCCTTCACGGGGCCGCCGTAGGTGACCAGCTGTTGGTCCTCATCGTCGGTGCAGCTGACCAACCGGCTGTTGTCGCGTTCCCACCACTGATTCAGCACCATGCCGTGCACGGCCGGCACGGTGCCGGTACTCATGCTGGCGTGCCCGGAGCAGGTCACGGTGTTGTAGTACGGGTAGTCGGCCTGGCGAAACCAGGCGCCCTCGGTGATCAGGCGCTTCAAGCCCTTGGTCCACTGGTGCTGGAAGCGATCGACGTAGTCGCCGCGCATTTGATCCACGGAGATCAGCACGACGAGCTTCGGGCCAAGCCTGGCGGCCGGCTGCGCCCGCTCTTGAGCGAGCCCATGGTCCGACGCCAGCCCGCGCACGGGTGAGTCGAGAGCGGCGAGCAACAGGGTGGCAAGAGCGGCGACAGCGGCAATTCTCATGATCAGGCTCAGGCGAAGTGATGCTCACCAATGCTGGTGGTGAAGGTTCGGCCATCGACGTCGAGATACAGCTGGCGCTCGGTCACCGACACCGACACCTTGGCGCGACGGTCGATGGTAGCCGCGACCTCTTCGATAAATCCTGTGCCAAACTCGTAGACCGGAATTTCGGCGGCGCGATGCACGCCCTGACCGGCGAGTTGCGCCAGCACCTGGCTGACCGCGCGGTGCGTGTAGACGGCGACGCGGCCGGCTTTTTTCATGCCACGGTGCACGCGATCGGCGGCCGGCATGCCCACTTCGATCCAGCCCGTCACCTGGCCGGTGAGATCGCGCACCATCACCGCCGGTTCTTCGCCGCCCGCTGCGACCCCCTCGGTAAAGGCGATGCCCTCGGCATACTCGAGGCAATACGCGAGATAGCGCGCGAGCATGTACTCCGCCGTCTCCGACGGCTGTCGCGCCATGCGAATGGCCAGCGTCTCGTAGACGCCGCGATCAATGTCCGCCAATTCCGTGTCGAGGTTGTAAACCGTTGCGGTCAGGGCCATGCGTTACAGGGTGATCGCAAACGGCGCCGCCATCAGCGCCGCGCCAATCACCAAGGTCCAGAGGAAGCTATCGATGAAATAGGGGAACACGCACAGCAGCACGCCGGACACCAGCGGCACCGGGTTGTGGGCTTTCTTGCCATACATGAAGTAGCCGGAGCCGATGATGCCGAGAAAGATCGCCGCGATGAATGTGTCCATACCTAACGAGGCAATCGTACCGTAATCGACCTGCCCGGTGCCACACCGCGCTGCCACACCGGTAGGCGCCGGCCGTGGCGCGGGACGATCACCTGCACATCGACTCGCGACACGCCCGCAGGCACGCCGACGTGCACCGGCATGTCGTTCTGCGCGTCGTAGCCGGAACCACTGTCGACCAATCGCGCGCCCACCAGGCGTGTGGTGCCGGCGGCGAAGACGCGGACTTCCGCGCCTGCCAGCGTCGCGCGGCCCTTGTCGTCGACGACGCGGATGTGAAGGCCACGCGCGGCGTCTGCCGGCGGCAACATGTTGCGCAACACCAGATGCATGCCATCAGCGGCGCGTGAGCCGGTGAGCGCAAGGTCCAGATCGCCGTCGCCATCAACATCACCCCACTGCACGCCATGATCTGCCTGCAGATGGCGAATGGAAGGCGGTGTCACGTCGGCGAAGGACGAGCCGGTATTGCGATAGAGCGAGTCCTGCCAGCTGGCACCGCCGGTGACCGTGCCGTTGACGTAGAGATCGAGGCGGCCGTCGTGATCGAAATCCGCGAACGCGCAGGCGTCGTAGCGCGAATCAATGGCAATGGCCCAGGCCGCGCCGCGATCCTCGAACGCACCCTTGCCCCGGTTGCTGAAGAAACCGAGCGGACCGTAGTTGGCGGCAAACAGATCGAAGCGGCCGTCGCTATCGACATCGGCGGCACACACGCGCACGGTGCCGTTGCCGGCGTGCCTGGGCGCGCGCCCGCCCCAGGCGACACCGGCACCCTCGGCCAAGTCGGTAAACTTGCCCGCATCGTTGCGATACAGGCCGTTGGCGTCGCCGTCCATGTTGGCATCGGCGAGGTCCAGATCGCCGTCTTCGTCGTAGTCGAACCATACCGCGCCCACCGTGCGGCGCGCATCCGCCAGGCCCATCGCCACGGCCACCTCGCTGAACTGGCCGCCATCGTTGCGATAGAACGCGTTGGCGCGGTCGCGATAGGCCACGAACAGGTCGAGATCGCCATCGGCGTCGACGTCGACCCATGCCGGCTGGCGCACCGCACCGGTCGGCACCATCAATCCTCTGGCGGTCGTGACGTCCGCGAACGTGCCCGCATCGTTGCGATACAGCCGCAACACGGAGGCGATGGGGCTGGGCGTGAAGCCCACCAGCAGATCCGCATCACCATCGGCATCGAAGTCCCCCCACGCCACCGCGCGAGTCGGCCGCGCGTCGGCCACTCCCACGGCAACGGCGACGTCGGTGAACACGCCCTGGTCGTTGCGATACAAGCGGTTCGGCTTGCCGTCGAAGCCGACAAACAGATCCAGGTCGCCGTCGTTGTCGTAGTCGGCAAAGGCGTTCGTGAACGCAGATGGTGTGCCGAACACGTCCGGCTGTATCGGCTCAAACACCGGTTGTGGCGACTGCGCGACTACGGCCGCAGACAACACCGACAGGGACAGGATGACGCGAATCAACATGCGACATCCTAACGCCGACGGGGCCGCAGATGACACAGATGACGCAGACTCAACTCACGGTCCCGGGTTGGCAGTTCTTGCCACGTTGGCGCCATCTCGCCACTGCGGATCTCGCTACTGCGACCATGGTCGATCAGTCCCCATTGCCGAAAACGCGTGCGTTCTCCTATAACTCTGCCTGGGCACGTTCATTGCGACTGCGACGGGCATGAACACGAATCCATCTGAGCCAAGCGATTCCCGGACGTTTGGGATTATCGGCGCTGCCATGGACGTGCATCGCGTGCTCGGCGCCGGGTTTCTCGAGGTCTTGTATCGCGACGCGCTCGCCATTGAGTTTGGCTTGCGCGAGATTCCATTTGTTGCGGAAGCCCCGTGTCCTGTCACCTACAAGGGCCACCCGCTGCGCGGGCACTACCGGATGGACTTCGTGTGCTTCGGCTCGGTTGTCGTCGAGGTCAAGGCCCGCTTTGGCACCGGCCCGGCCGAACAAGCACAGGTCCTGAGTTACCTGGCATCGGCCGGCTATCAGACTGGCCTGCTCCTCAACTTCGGTGCGGCAAGGCTGGAATACAAACGGTTCATTTTGACGAAGCCACGTTAGCGCGTGGCTGCGGACCGGCGGGGCCGCGTAGCGGCCCACGTTGTCGAGCAGGAACACCAGAGACGAACAAGCCACACCCGGCCCGAGCTTGCTCGCCTCTGGCGTTCCTGCTCGACAGCGCGGCTTCGCCGCGCCGCCGGTCCTGATGTATCTGTGTCATCTGTGTCATCTGCGGCTCTGAAGTCTTGAAATCAGCGTTATCATTTCCGCCGTGACCCGACTCATCATCGTCGCTCTTGTCGTTCTGTCAGCTTCTGGGTCGGCCCAGACCCCATCTGCGTTGGAGGTACACGAAGCCACCATCGCGCAGATTCATGCGGCGATGGTCGCCAGGCAGCTCACCTGTCGCGCGCTTGTCGAGCAGTATCTGCGTCGCATCGATGTCTTCGACAAGAACGGCCCGGCCATCAACGCCATCATCATGACCAACCCCGAGGCGTTGAAGCAGGCGGACGATCTGGATCGGCGTTTCACGCAGGGCGGCCTTACCGGTCCCCTGCACTGCGTGCCCACGATCGTGAAGGACAACTTCGAGACGATCGGGCTGCAGAGTTCGAATGGGTCGCTGGCGCTGGCCGGATTCGTCTCGAACAAGGACGCGTTCCAGGTCGCGCGCATCAAGGCGGCCGGCGCGATTGTGCTCGCCAAGTCGAACCTGGCGGAGTGGGCGTTCACGCCGAACGAGACGCTCAGCTCGATTCTGCCGGGTTACACCAAGAACCCGTACGCGCTCGATCGCGTCACGGCGGGATCCAGCGGCGGCACTGCCGCGTCGGTGGCCGCCAGCTTCGGCGCCGTCGGCCTCGGCAGTGACACCGGCAACTCGATTCGCGGGCCATCATCTCACCAGGCGCTGGTGGGCATTCGCTCGACCATGGGTCTGACGAGCCGGGGTGGCGTGATGCCGCTGAACGTATTGGCCGACGTGGCCGGACCGATGGCGCGGACCGTTGAAGACGCCGTGAAGGTGTTCCAGGTCGTCGTCGGCAGCGACCCGGCCGATCCGGTCACGGCCGCGGCGGCGGGGCACCTGCCCCAGAACTACTCTGCCTCGTTGGTGCGCGACGGGCTCAAGGGCGCGCGCATCGGCGTGTTGCGATTTGCGTATGAACGCGAGTCCACCGACCCCGAGATTGTCCAGGTGTTCATGCGCGCGGTCGACGACTTGCGCGCGCAAGGCGCCACCATCGTCGACCCCGGCGTCGTCGAGGGGCTCGATCAGATCAAGAGGCCGCAGGGCTCGTGCGGTGGTTTCAAGTACGACATCAACCGCTACCTCGCCTCGCACGGCGATCGCGTGCCGGTGAAGAGCCTGGCGGAGATCGTCAAGTCGGGCAAGTTTCATCCAACCGTCCGTCGTCAACTGGAACAAGGCGAGCAAGGGCCGGAGAACGGACCCGATACCCCCGAGTGCAAGGCCGACGCGCAGTACCGGCAACAGGTACGAGACGCCGTGACCAAGACGATGGATGCGCAGAAACTGGATGCGTGGGTCTACCCGACGTGGAGCAACCCGCCGCGGCTGATCGGCGACCTCAACACGCCGGGTGGTGACAACAGCCAGTTCTTCTCACCGACCACCGGCTTCCCCGCCATCCAGGTGCCCATGGGCTACACCCGCGGTGGACGGCTGCCGGCCGGCATCACGTTCTTCGGCCGGGCGTGGTCGGAACCGACGCTGATCAAGCTGGCGTATGCCTACGAACAGGCGACGCATCACCGCCGCGCGCCCGAGAGCACGCCGCCGCTGCGGTAGAGTCGTAGGCGCGTGAACAACATCGAACAACTCGAAGGCGATCTCTGGGCCGCCGCGGATTACCTGCGATCCAATTCCAGGCTCACCAGCAGCGAGTACTGCATGCCAGTGCTTGGCCTGATTTTTCTTCGCCACGCCAGCAACCGTTTCGATGAGGCCCTCCGCCAGATCAAGGCGGACCAGGCCGCGGGCAAAATGCCCAAGCGAGCCATCGTCAAGGGCGACTTCCTGAAGCGCCGCGCGCTGCAGCTGCCGAAGCAGGCGCACTATGCCGAACTGCTGAAATTGCCGACGGCAGAGGACTAGGTTCCTCCGACTACTACTTCTTGGCGGGCCCTGGTGGGTATGTAAACTCCTCCACGTCAGCCCGATGTCTTTCGCGATCTGACGAACCAGCGTCGGTGAGATGTCACGCGCTTGATGAAACGGCACCGTGGTGCTGCGGCCGTCCGGGTGCTTGAACTGCTTGTGGGAACCGCGTTGCCGCGCTTCGCTGAAGCCGCGCTACCAGAGGGGGGAGACCACCTCACGAGGCTTCAGGACGGGCACCTTGCCCATGGCTCAGCCCACCTGTAGTGTCTGCGTCCCGATGAACTCGCTCGCGAGCCTCGGCTGTCCGTCTTCAACCAGCATCTCGAGGACTTCCTGGAGGTTCACGCGCAGTTCCTCTGGCGTGGCGCCCTGACTATGGGCACCTGGGAAGCCGGGGACCCAGCCGACATACAACCCGGTATCAGCGTCGCGCTCGACCACAGCGGTGAATTCCTTCATGGTGGCTCCGTCTGGTACAACTTACCGGAAAGGATGGGGGGGAAAAGAGGTGGCAAGTTCTGCCTTCTCTTGTGATCGGCGGCTGGCATCGGGCCTCTCACTCTGGCGCTTGGACCGACAACCCCTCGTGGCGCAGAGATTACGGTGGGCAAGGGGCCGGTTACGCCAGCGCCACGGCGGCAAATGTGTCTAAAACAGCACAGACCCGCCGGCTCAGCTCTGGCATGATTAGGCGAGCAACCATGTCCAAGGGTGGCCTGCCAGCCCGCTACCGCACGCTGCTCGAGTCGATCGACGAGGGCTTCTGCGTCATCGAGAAGTTCGATGCCGCCGGCGGTGAGCGCTCGGACTATCGATTTGTCGAAGCCAACCCGGCCTTCGGTGTCCACTCGGGCCTCGCCAACGTGCTCGGCCGCACCATCCGGGACGTGGTGCCGACCGAAGCCGGCGAATGGATTCGCATCTACGACGCGGTGCTCAACACCGGCGCCCCGTCACGCTTCGAGCGTGAGCTGACCACCATGGGCCGCGAACTTGAGGTCTACGCGTTCCGCGTCGACGACAAGCCGCAACGCAGCGTCGGCGTCCTGTTCAAGGACATTACCACCCGCAAGCTGGCCGACCGGCTGCTCCGTGACAGCGAGGAACGCTACCGCCGCCTGTTCGAATCGGCGAAGGACGGCATCCTGATTCTCGACTTCGCCACTGGCGCGATCATCGACGCCAATCCGTTCATGACGGAGTTGCTCGGCTACTCCACCGCCGAACTCGCGGGGAAGGAGCTGTGGCAGATTGGGCTGTTCGCTGACAAGGCCGCCAGCGAGGCAGCGGTCCGGCAGATCCAGGAGATCGGCTACATCCGTTTCGAAGACTTGCCGGTTCAGTCCAACCACGGGCACACCGTCGAGGTCGAAGTCGTCGCCAACGCCTACCGCGAGCACCGCGGCCAGGTGATCCAGTGCAACATCCGCGATATCTCCGCGCGCCACGCGCTCGAGCGCACCATGCAAGCGCACGGCCTGGCGCTGGCGGCGCTCGATCGCCGCAAGGACGAATTTCTCGCCATGCTCAGCCACGAGCTGCGCGCGCCGCTGGCGCCGATCGTCAGCGCGGTGCAGATTCTTCGGCTGCAGAAGAACGAAGGGCTGGTCGAGCGGCAGGCATGCATGATCATCGAGCGTCAGGTTGGCCAGATCAAGCACCTGGTCGACGACCTGCTGGAAGTCTCGCGCATCACCGCCGGTAAGGTCCACTTTCGCTCGGTACCGGTCACCTTCAACGCAATCGTCGAGCAGGCGGTCGACGCCGTGCGGCCGCTGGTCGAGTGGCGTCACCACCAGCTGGCCGTAGTGCTGCCGACCGACCCGATCTGGCTGGCCGCCGATGCCGGCCGGCTGGAACAAGCGGTGGTGAACCTGCTGACCAATGCGGCCAAGTACACCGACGAAGGCGGGCACATCTGGTTGACGCTCGAGCGTGAAGGCGACCGTGCCGTGCTGCGCGTGCGCGACGACGGCGTCGGCATCAGCGCCGAGCTGCTGCCGCACGTGTTCGACCTGTTCACGCAAGAAGAACGCTCGCTCGACCGCGCCCAAGGCGGACTCGGCATTGGTCTGTCCCTGGTCCGCCGGTTGGTGGAGCTGCACGGCGGCACGATCGGCGCCACCAGCACGCGCGGAGCCGGCAGCGAGTTCGTCGTCCGGCTGCCCATGGCGGCGCCTGCGGCAGAGGCAGTGCCGCCGATTGCGCACGTGGGAAGAGTGGAGCACGGCTGCCGGGCGCTGATTGTCGACGACAGCGTCGACACCACGCACAGCCTCGCGCTGCTGCTGTCGACCTCGGGCCACCAGGTGCGCACGGCCCATGACGGACCCGGGGCACTGGCGGCGCTCGCGCAAGCACCGTCAGACGTGGTGTTGATGGACATTGGCCTGCCCGGGATCGATGGCTACGAGGTCGCCCGGCGCATTCGCCGGCAACCGGGAACCGATCGCATGGTGCTGGTCGCGATGACCGGCTACGGACAGGAGCGCGACCGGCAACTCGCTCGCGACGCCGGCTTCGACCACCACCTGGTGAAGCCCGCGGACCTCGACGAACTGCTGCGCATTCTCGCCGAGGTCAGCAGCCGCCTGGCCGTCGCCGCCACCTGATCCGGCGCGATGCCAACCCCAAGAAAGGGTTGCCTCCGCCGGTCACAGGTCGGTCGCCGGATCGGCGAGGATCGCGAGGTCACTGTCGTCGGTGAACTTCAACGACTCGGAGTTGACGCAGTGACGCTGCCCGGTCGGCTTCGGTCCGTCGGGGAAGACGTGGCCCAGGTGGCAATCACACCGCGCGCACAGGATCTCGACTCGCAGCATGCCGTAGCTGCGATCCGAGTGGGTGGCGACGTTCTCCTCGGCAATCGGTTGGAAGAAACTGGGCCAGCCGGTGCCCGACTCGAACTTCGCATTCGACGAGAACAGCGGCAGTCCGCAGCAGATGCACGAGTAGACGCCGCTGCGCTTGTTGTCGAGCAGCGTGCCGCAGAACGGCCGCTCGGTGCCGTGCGCGCGAGCCACCGCGAACTGCTCGGGCGTCAGGACGTCCTGCCATTCGGCATCGCTCTTCTCGATGCGCGGCAATGACAGCGGCCCCTCCAGTTGACCGTGGCGGTTGTAGACAAATAAAGGAACCTGCTTCATTTTTCGCTCGAACTACTCAAACAGTGTACTCAGTGCCAACGACCAGCCGGGCAACAGGGGCGTCGTCAGCACCGCGCCGGCGTCGAGGTCTTCACGAATCGTGAAGCCGCCGTCAGGACCTCGACGATCGACGGTCACCGTGTCGCGGTCGGGATCGATCATCCAATACTCTCGCACGCCGCCTTTCTCGAACAGGCGATGCTTCAGCTTCCGATCGCGGCTTCGGGTCGACGGCGCCAAAATCTCGACGACCAGCGCGGGCGCGCCCACGACATTCTTTTCCGTGAGAATATCGCGTTGGTCGGCGGCCACGAACAGCAGATCGGGTTCAACGATGTCCCAGTTGGAGAAGATGACATCGAGGGGTGCGAAGTAGACCTCGCCAACGCCCGAATGGGCGCGCAGATATTCAGCAACTGCCAAGTAGAGCCGGCCCAGCAGCTTCTGATGACGCAAGTTGGGCGAGGCCGTCACGTAGTGCTCCCCATCAATGAGCTCGTGCCGCTTCCCATCATCGGGGAGGAGCAGGAAGTCTTCGCAGGTGAGCCGCAGATCGGGGCGAGCGTCGGTCGCCATTGCGTCCTTTCCTTCCATCGATAAATCTTACACCCGTGCATGACGGGCGATCCTGCTAGCGTCGTGCCGACGCGTTTCTCGAGGGTTTCGGCGATGGGTCAGTGCGTAGGTCGCAGAAATTGCCGGCACTCGAGCCGGAGCAGCGAGCAGATTCTGCGATCCCCTCTGATGGTTCGGCGAAGCTGAAGCCGGACACCACGTCAACGCGGCGGTGGCCGGACGTTACTTCTTGCGGCTCTTCTCGTAGATCCCGATCCACTGCGCCGGGGTGTGGCTCCCGATTAGCTTCGCTACGGCCGCGACCGGAATGTCATCGAGGCTATTGAGGTGGAGGCATGACTTGCCCATGTCCATCTTCTTGCCAGACTTCTTGAACTGGTCCTCCAGCCACGCATACTTCTTCGGATCGCCGCAGGCCATCATCAGGTAGAGCGAGACGTATTTCTTCTGGGCGGCCAGCGCCACGTAACAGAGCGGCTGCTTGTTATAGGTGTCGGGGAACGTCGACAGGGGCACCACCCAGGTGATGGCGCCCCAGCCGATCTCTTCCTGGTAGCCCTTCGGCAGATGCTTGCGCACCAGCGCTCGGACCGCGCTCACCAGCTGCTTGCGGTCGGGCGACAGTCCTGCGAGGTACTCGGGAACGGTCTTGGCTTTATTCGTCAACATGCGCCTCCGGCCGGTCTGGCTAAAGCCGGACTCTACTGGATTGTCACGTAGCGCCAGAGGCGCTTCACTTCCCTGGCGTCCACGTACTTGCCGATTTCCTTCTCGAACTGCGCCTGCGTCTTCCACGGGCGATAATCCTTGAACTCGCGCACCATGCGGGGGCCGGCGCCAGGGATGCTCATGACGTGCTCGTCGGTCGCGGTGTTGATGTTCACGGCAATGAACGTGTACTGCGCGAGACGCGCAACTTCCTTGGCATCGACGTACTTGCCGATTTCCTTGTCGAACTGCGCGTACGACTTCCACGGCCGGTATTCGGCGAACTCACGCGCCATTCGCTTGCCGGCTCCAGGGACCAGCAGGATCTCTTCACCGCTCGCGGTGTTGAGGTTGATGTGGATGAAGGCGCTCTTGTAGAGCTCGTTGGCCTGTTCCGGCGTCAGCTTGTGGCCGAGCAGGAAGGTGTTGAAGGCGACGATGTTGTCGAAGGGCCGCGCGGCGACGACGGCCTTGGCCAGCGCCGGTGTCATGCCCGGCATCTTCGCGAGATCGGCCTCGGCGACCGTGTTGGCATCGACGACGCCGAGGGATTTACCGACTTGTGCGAAGGCCGGAGCGGCGAGGAATAGAGCGAGCGTGAGGGCGAGAATACGTATCATGGTTCTCCTCTGGCGGGCCTCACGACCCGCTTCTACGACAGATCCAGGGGCCCACCTCTACGAAACACGGGGTGTCGAAAGGCATAGGTTAGCCCAATCAGACCCAGCTGGATCATGGCCCCTGGCGCCAGGGCCGGCGGCGCCTTGGCAACAATGGCCTTGGTGAACAGCGCCCAGCCGCTGAGCGACGGATCCATCTCCAACTGGAACTCGGTGGTCGCCTGGTAGTGAAACCAGGCCCCCAGGAAACCGCTGATGATCATCAGCAGCATGATCGTCTGGAGGCTGCGAACCGTCGCCACCGACGGCGTGGCGGCGGCGGCGAGAATGGCGATGACCCCGGCGCCCGCGAGACCCAGCGGGATCATCTGGTCCAGTTCTTCGTAGTGGCCGAGCAGCCACAACTCGGCAGACAGGCCACCGGCGCCGACCAGGAAGATGCCAAGCAGGATGGTGCGTGCGGTCTCGCTCATTCGATGCTCACCGGGCAGTCAGGGATCGGAGAGCAACCGCCACTCGAAAGGGTTCCTCGCCGGCGATGGTCAGGGTCAGCATGGCGAGGCCGCGCGGCGCGTCGTGTCGGTCGAGCGTCGCGATGAACGGGCGTTCGGTGCCATCGCTGAACGTGCCCACCCCGCTCACTGTCGCCCATCCGTCAGCCACCTGCAACACTCCCAGTCGCGTCGCGGTGATCGTTTTGAGCCCGTCCTTTGGACCGACGACCAATCGCCCCGTGGCAGAGCGTGCTCCGGCCCGCTGGCTGACGTCGACGATGATCGACGGAACCGCCTCGTTGGCCCACTTCAGCTCTGCGGCCACGTGTCGCGTGCCTGCGTTCATCGGCCGGCTCGGCCTGTCGGAACCACGCAACAGCGCGCGGCCGCCCTGCTGCCCGGTGGCGTCACCATCTCTCAGCGTGATCGTGCCGTTGACGATGACGTGCCGGATCCCAACCGACGGCAGCGTCGGCTCCTCATAGGTCGCCCGATCGATCACCGTCGCCGGGTCGAAGACCACGATGTCGGCCGCCAGACCAAGGGCGATCAGCCCGCGATCATGCATGCCAATCGTCGCCGCGGGCAGCGCCGCCGACTTCCGGATCGCCTCCTCCCACGACATGATCTTCTGCTCGCGCACGTAGCGGCCCAGCACGCGCGGGAACGATCCGTAGAACCGCGGATGCACACGCGTCGCGGTCGAGGCACCGCAATCGCACGCCATCGAGGTCGTCGGGTGCTGAAGGATCCTGACGAGGTCGGCTTCGCTGCCGAATCGCAAGATGGCGCCCGGGTCGCCGGTGGTCTCGAGAATGCGCACGATGGTCTCACCGGCGCCGGCATTCATCTCTTTCATCACCGTCGTCAGCTCTTGTTGCGTGCGTGGGAGGTAGACGCCCTGGGGCCCGCCGAACCGCGCCGCCATCGCCTGTTCCGACTCGGTGACGATGCGCGCGCGTTGAGCGGGATCGGCAAAGCGCTTCAGCATGGCGTCGCGACCGCCCTCCTGCGCCCAGCCGGGAATGATCAACGAGCCGAGACCTGACTGTCCGGCGAGATACGGATACGCATCGGCCGCGGTGTAGGCGCCACCACGAGTGGCCTGAGCCATCGACGCGAGAAGGGCGCCGGCGGTGCCTTGCTCCAGGCCCTGCGCCTTCATGTGGGTGACCACCGGCACCAGGCCGGCCTTCTGGCCGATGGCGACGGTCTCGGTGACGCCAACCTTCGAGCTGTAGTTCGATTCCGGCGTGATGCGATCGTGATTGGTGAAGTTGGTGCGCGCGGAACGGGCCACCTCAACGATCTTGATCACCTCTTCGGTGCGCGCGAAGTAGCCCGGCTTGTAATCAAGGCCGGCCGACACACCCCATGCGCCCTGCTCCAGCCCCTTTGCGATGAGCGCGCGCATTTGATCGATCGCTGTGGGAGTGGGACGTTTGTCAGCGTTGCCGTTCACCGTTTGCCACGCTGAGTTGAAACCGATGTAGCCGCCGATGTTCACGGCCAGTCCCGGTCTGGCGAGCGTGTTCATCTGCTGGGCGATATCGAGCGGTCCGTTGCCGTCGGCGTTGAAGATCTCGGTGGTCACGCCCTGCGTGAGCATGTTGACGGCGGTCGGCAGCGCGTCGGGCGATGCGTGACTATGAATGTTGATGAAACCAGGCGCGACGAACAACCCGCGCGCCTCGATCTCGGTCGCGGCCGTCGCCGCCGCCAAATCGCCGATTGCGACGATCACGCCCTGGCGGATGCCGAGGTCGGCGTCGTAGCGCGGGTTGCCGCTGCCATCGAGCACCGTGCCGTGGCGGATAATCGTGTCAAACGTGGGCGACTGCCCGCCGAGGGTGATGCCCTGGGCGAGCACGGCCAGGAGCGCGAGCCATCTCATGGCCGCTATCTTACGCCTGGGGACGCCGGTGCAGGCGATCGCGGTCGGCGTAGTGCACGAGAAGCAGGTCGCTCTGCCTGATGGCATCGGTCAGCAGGGTCGCATCGAGCGCCGCGCCCGCACGCGCACAGGCACGTGCGCTTTCGACCTCGAGCACGGCCCGCGCCATGGCCACCAACCTCACTACCGCTGCCGTTCCGTCCTCGTCATAGAGCGCCCACGAGGCGAAGGCCTTCGCTGCGAGGTAGCGATCGATCACCGGCGCGAAGCGTCCGATCGCCGGCGCGACCCACGTTCGATACGAATCATCCAGGTCGGCCGGCGAATCCGGCCACGACAGCAGTAACGGCACCGACGCGCGGGTGTGTTCGAACAGCGCCAATCGATCGAACTGCGATGGCCGGGTCCACGGCCTGGTCACAAGATCGCGCTCCCACGCCGACAGGGCGTCAAAGGTCATCAGTCGGTTTGGCGCCTCTAACGGCGGCAAGGCCTCGCGCGCGTCGAGGCCTTCTGGCATCTCAAGCCCCGGCACGGGCGACGGCCCTTCCACAATGGCGATCGGACCGTGGTCCTCGAACAACAACGCGGCGGCGGTGGGACAGTAATGCGACAGGGTCACGTGGACGCCGCGCTGGTCGATCAAGCACACGTAGGGAAAGTGGGAGCAACTCGCTGGACGAGACGCATACACCCCACAACCGGTCGCGCCATGGAACACACAAGGGCCACTGGACTGCAGCGCCAGCGTCCCGGCGACCTCCGCCGGCGCCTCGGCCTGTGGCACCAGCCACGAATCATCGCCGCAGCCGGCCAGCGTCCGAATCGGAATGACGCGGTTGCGCTCGACGGGTATCGGCCAGCCGGACGAACAACATACACCGCTGTGCCGGCAGGCGTAGTCGAGGTGGAAGTTGAGCCAGTAGGTGTTCACTGGGGGAGTTGAAAGTGGGCAGTAGGAAGTTTCAGTTTCAGTTCAAAAACTTGAAACTGTCAACTGAACTGCAACTTTCAACTCTCGCGAAGGGCGCGATCCAACCGAGCAAGCCCCTCACCGCCAGTTGCTCGGGCTGGTTCACTTCGGGCCCATATTTACGCAATTCGCAAGCGACCACCCATGGCTGGTCGTTCTGATCTAGAATCCGCGTACGTAATTGGGGGGGGAGGCCTGCATGACTGGTTCCGGTTTTCGACAGCGTCGCGTCCTGGCAGTAACACTCGGCGGCGTCATCCTGCTCGCCGCCTCAGCCTCGGCCCAAACCGCCGCGTCCCCAACGTTCTCAAAGGACGTCGCACCTATTCTCCAGAACAAGTGTCAGGAGTGCCATCAGCCGAATTCGATCGCGCCGATGTCGCTCGTGACGTTCGCCGAAAGTCGCCCGTGGGCGCGCTCGATCAAGAGCCGCGTCGCGGCCCGGCAGATGCCGCCCTGGCACATTGACCAGAGCGTCGGCGTGCAGAAGTTCAAGAACGACATGTCGCTGACACAGAAAGAGATCGACACCATCGTCGCGTGGGTCGACGCGGGCGCGCCGCAGGGCGACCCCAAGGACATGCCGCCGGCCAGGCAGATGCGCGCCGACAACGAGTGGAAGGGCGTGCAGGACGGCTTCGGCCCGCCCGACCTGGTGGTCCGCAGCTCCGAGTACAAGATGCCGGCCAAAGGCCAGGACGTCTGGTATCGCCCGATGAGCGAGATCCCGATCACCGAGCCGCGCTGGGTGAAGATGGTCGAGATTCGGCCGACCACCCTGAAGGCGCGCAAGGTGCTGCACCACTCGATCGCCTACCAGGTGCTGAGCCCCGACAACGTGGCCTCGGTCAACACCGGCACCGCCAACGGACCCTCGGCAGCGGCCACCCCTGAAGACCTGGTGAACCGCCGTCCGCAGTTGATGGAGTGGGCGATCGGCAAGGGCTACGACCTGTTCACGCCGGGCACCGGCAAGCTGATCGTCCCCGGCGAGAAGTTCTCGTGGGACCAGCACCTGCACGCGTCCGGCGAAGAGGTCGAGGCCGGTTCCGAGATCGCGCTCTGGCTCTATCCGAAAGGCCAGGAGCCGACCAAGCGCAGCTACCTGATTGGCTTCACCGGCCTTCAGCGGCGCGGCTTCCTCGACATTGCCCCCAACAGCATCTCGCATACCGAGGGCTTCACGGTGCTCAAGGAGAACACGCTGATCACGAACTTCCAGCCGCACTTCCACCTGCGCGGCAAGGCCATGGAAGTGAAGGCGATTCTGCCCGATGGCAGCACCGAGGTCGTCAGCTACGTCGGCAAGTTCAACTTCAACTGGATGACCAACTACATCTACGCCGATGACGCGGCGCCGGCTTTCCCGAAAGGGACCATCATCCAGGTCAGCGCGTGGTACGACAACACCAAGGCCAACCCCAACAATCCGGACCCGGATCAGTGGGTCGGCTACGGCGATCGCACCGTCGACGAAATGGCGCATGCGTGGATGAACGTGGTGTATCTCAGCGACGCGGAGTACAAGGCGCACGTTGACGCGAAGAAGGCGCGCCAGACCAACGAAAGCCCGCGGCAATAGCCATGCCTCGATTCCTGACGACCCTCGCGCTCGTGGTGAGCGCGGGGGTCCTCTCCCTGTCCACGACCATTGATCTCCCACTCGCGGCGCAGCAGATCAGCGAACCGTTTCGCAAGTCTGGCGCGAGCGTCACTCCATCCTACGAAGGCTGGTTTACCAACGCCGACGGCTCGCACACCTTCCTGATCGGCTACCTGAATCGCAACACCGCGGAGCGGATTGAGATTCCGATCGGCCCGAACAATCGGTTCGAACCCGGCGGTCCCGATCTCGGACAGCCCACCGTGTTCCTGCCCGGACGTCAGGTTGGCGCCTTCACCATCACGGTGCCGAAGGGGTTCGACCCCAAAGCTCGCCTGACGTGGTCGATCACCGCCAACGGCCAGACCAACTCGATCCCGTTCTGGCTGAACGAACTGTATGAAGTGAACCCGTGGGCCGACGTCGCGGTGGGTAACAACCCGCCGGTGATTCGCTTCGATCCGGCAGGACCGGTCATTCAAGGTCCGCTCGCCATGGTCGCCAAGGCGATTCCTCGCAGCGCCACGCTGGCCGCCGGTCTCTCGCTGCCGGTGTGGGCGACAGACGATGCGAAGTATTCGAGCGGGTCGAACGCGCCGCTGCGCAACCCACCGCCGCCGGTGATCCTGCACTGGTCGAAGTACCGCGGCCCTGGGACCGTCACGTTTGACAAGACGCCACCAGTGTTCGAGAAGACCGAAGGCGCCGCGGTCTTCAACGGCAAGGCCACGGTGATGGCCAAGTTCAGCCAGCCCGGTGAATACGTGTTGCACCTGGATGCTGAGGACCTGTCGGGACGCGGCGGCGGCGGCGAAATTTGCTGCTTTACGACGGTGATGGTCAAGGTCACGGTCACGCCGTAGCCGCAGGGGCGTGCTTGAGTACGCCCCTTTCTATTTCGGACGTGAACCCGGCGGCACGATGCCGCACATGCGATCCGCGGTCGCCACTAGCGAACGGCGAATTCGGTCAGCCGGAACTGCGCGATCCCGCTCCGCACGTTGACGCCATGACCGAACGAGCAGCCGCCGCCGAAGGTCAGGCCGAGCCGCGTGACGTTAAGACGGGCCTTGTCGAAGCGGACTTCAGTGGCGGTGTCGGCGTTGCCGACCTGGCCGTTGACACTCGACCAGAACTCAGGCAATAGCGGCACCGAGACGGTCGCACTCCCGTCTGCCAGGGGAAACGACCGCGGGTTCGACCACCAGCGATCGTATGCGCCGTTGCCGTTGTCGTTGGCCCAGAAGAACGGCCGCACCGAGGCTGGAATGCTGCAACTGCCGGCAATGGGATCGAGCGAGTTGAAGACGACCGGGCCGGTCGTGATGACGCGCATGGATACCACCAGCGTCCCTCGAAGCATGGCCAGCGCGCTGGGTGTGTGAATGTAGTTGATCGATCCGGACGTCGGGAAGTCGAACTCGAGGTGCGCGGAGTCGGTGGTCGTCAGCGGGAACGGATCGGGGTTGCCGATGGTCTGCCAGAGGCCGCTCTGCAATGACAGCGTCAGTGGCGTCGGCGGCGCGGCCGAGGGCCCCGTCGGTGCACCCGAGCACGCCGCGATCAGGGCCGTCGGGCCCAACAGGATCGCCATCAAGACAACGGCAGCCCGGCAGTTCGATGTCATGCGACCCCTTAAGGTTCGTGAGTATAGCGCTGGCACGCGTCTGGCATTGACTGCCGAGGAGACGCAATGAAGTTCATCAACATGTATTTGATTGGCTATTTCATCCTCGTCGTCGGCATCTGTCTGGCACTTTGGCAGTCAGGCGCTCTCAACAGCGTGGCACCCATGTGGCTGGGAGTCGGCGCCCTAGTCGCGCTTGGCATCGGCATCATGATGGCCGTGTCGTCGGGCAAGCCCAGCGGGACCGCGCCGGTTCGCTAGCGATCAGCCGCGACGCTCGGCAACGACCGACGCGACGAAGCGGCCGTCGAACTCGCCTTCGCGAGAGCGCAACACCGCCAGCGGTGCCACGAGCGTCGGCAATTCGCCGGCCTGCAAGAGGAACGCGGGATTGCGCGGGTGCCCGCGCTCGGCCTGCTGGAGGGTGAACGTCTCGTAAAACAGGCGGCCGCCGGGGGCGAGGGCCGCGCGCAGCGACGGCATCAACGGACGATGCAGGTAGTTGAACACCAGCACCGCATCGCAGGGACCCGGCAACGCGGGGAGTGGATCGGTCTCCAGATCAACCACTTCACAGGTCAGCGACAGGCTCAACCGCTCGGCGGTGGCCTGGACGAAGGCGATGGCATCCGGATCGCGGTCGATCGCGTGCACATCGAAGCCGGCGCTCGCCAGCAGCAGGGCGTGACGGCCGCGGCCGCAGGCGACATCCAGCACCTTGCCGCCGCGCGGCAACAGATCAGCGTTATCGATTAACCACGCGGCGGGACCACGTAGCGGACTCGATCCAAACTCGCGCGGCCCGCTCCACGACGCCAGTCCCCCCGACAGGTTCAGGACATCCGCCACACCCGCCTCAACCAGCAGGCGTGAGGCGGCCACGCTTCTCACGCCGTGCTCGCAATACACCAACACCGGCCGGCCATCGTCCGGCAACACCGCCGGCGCGGATGCGACCAGATCCAGCGGCATCAGCCACGAGCCGGGTATGTGGCCAAGGGCCTCGTGCTCGCCCGGCGACCGGACATCGAGAACGACCGCGGCATCCCTGGCGATCAACGCCATGGCATCGGTATGGCTAATCGTGCGAAAGTTTTTCATCATTGATCTCGGTTTCTGCGTACTTCGTCATGCTACACGGATGCGTGGGTTCGATGCGCTGTTCAAGTCCGCTTCTGCTCCATGAAATGCGCTTGACCATCGCTATCGACGATGGCATCGTCGTCGCGAGGTCAGTATGGTGACGCATTCGGATCGGCTGACGGTGAACGACTACTTGGCGGGTGAAGAGTCTCAGGGGAGGCAGGGCTTGATCTGGGGAGCGATGCTCCATGAACCAGCGCCCACTTATGCCCACCAGGCGATTGTCACTCGCGCGGTCGTGCTGCTCGACGAGCATACGCGGGAGCACCGGTTGGGGCGAGTGTGCGTGTCGCCACTCGACGTCGTGCTCGATGAGCTGCGGGCACTGGTGGTGCAACCGGATGTCGTGTTCATCTCCAACGAACGGGCCGCCATTCTCCGCAATCAGGTATGGGGTGCGCCAGACCTGGTGGTCGAGGTGGAGTCGCCTGGCACGCGCCGTCGCGACCGCACGGTGAAGCTCGGGTGGTACCAGCAGTACGGGGTGCGCGAATACTGGCTGATCGACCCCGTCGACGCAACCATTGCGGTGGTCACGCTCGAGGGCAAGCGCACTCGACACCGCTTCAAGGGCACGCAGCCCATCCGGTCGGTCGTACTGCCGGCGTTGCACCCCGCGGCTGCCGAATTTTTCGTGTAGCCTGGCGGCCCTCGGCCGCACTCCCATACCAATATCCACGTATGTGGATATGTTTGTATCGAGTCCGGATTCAAGGCACAATGCCGCGATGGCAACCTTGGCGGCCACCGACCTGCGTCCGCGCCGGCTGGTGGTCGAGCATCTCTCCATCACCATTGAAGGCACCACCCTCAACGAGGTGCAGCTTGGCGGCTGGGTCTATGGCCCCGAACTCGGCACCGCGTCGGTCATCGTCGTGGTTGGCGGCATCACCGCGTCGCCGTTTCCGTTCGGCGACGGCCAGGCCAGCGGTGATGACGCCCGTGCGGCGTGGTGGCCGGCCCTGTGCGCGCCCGACCTGATCGATCCTGCCCAATACACCGTGCTCTGTCCGTCGTGGCCTGGCAACGGCTCAACCTGGAAGGGATTCGACGATCCTGGTGCCATGGCCACGCTGTCGATTGCCGGGCTTGCCGACCTCGTCGCGGCGTGGCTCGACGGCTGTGGTTGCGCCACGCCAGTCACCTGGATCGGCGCCAGCCTCGGCGGCATGGTCGGCGTCGCGTTCGCGTCGCGACATGCGGAGCGATGCGCGAAGCTGATCACCATCTCCGGTGGGCTGCGGCCAGACGGCTGGGGCACTGCGACCCGGCATCTGCAGCGCGAGCTGGTGCGCGATGGCCTGCGCAATGGCGATGTCGTCACTGGCATGAGCCGGGCTCGACAGCTCGGCATGCTGACCTACCGCGGACGCGATGAGCTGGACACTCGATTCGGCCAGCTTGAGCCAGGGCTCGACCGGCCGCCGGTCGCGGAGTATCTCGATCATCACGGCCGTCGATTCGCCGAGCGGTTTCCGGTCAAGACGTTCCTGATCTTGAGCGAGGCGATCGATCGCGGGTGGCTGTCCGATCCGCAGGCGATGCGCGAGGCCATCCAGCGGATCAGCGCTGAAACCCTGGTGGTTGGCGTGCCCGGCGACATGCTGTTTCCGTGGGCGCTGCAGGTGGAATTGCACCGCGCGCTGCAGGCGGCCGGCGCCGACTCGTCGTTGTGGAAGCTGGAATCGTTGTTCGGCCACGATGCGTTTCTCGCCGATCAGGACCGGCTCGCGGAGGTGTTACGGGGCGCGCACGCGTTCGGCGGCGAGCTGCGGCTGGCGGCGCGGCCCCGGTTCGAGGGCGTCGGCGTGGAGCCGGTCCGCGAGATTCGCATCGGCCTCGTCGGCTGCGGCACGGTGGGCCATGGCGTGCTCGAGATCATCGAGCGCCAGCGCGATGCCGTTGCCGAGCGTTACGGCGTCCGTTTTCGCGTGTCGCGGATTGCCGTGCGCGACCTGACCAAGGATCGCGGGCCACGAGCCGCGGGCATTCCGATCACCGATCATCCACTGGAGCTGGTCAGCGATCCGGAAGTTGATGTCGTCGTTGAAGTCGCGGGCGGAACCGCGCTGGAGCCGATCCTGCGTGCTGCGCTCGCCGCCGGCAAGCCGGTCGTCACCGCCAACAAAGCGTTGCTCGCCTCGAAGCTCGCCGACCTCGGCGTGCTGGCGCAGCGCACGGCGACGCCGCTCTACTGCGAGGCAGCGGCCGCGGCCGCCATTCCCATTGTGCGGCACCTCAGTCATCGCGCCGACGAAGTCGACAGCCTGTGGGGCATTGTCAATGCCACCTGCAACTTCGTGATGACGCGACTGGAGCAGGGCGACCTCACGCTCGCCGACGCGGTGGCCGAAGCGCAGAAGCTCGGCTTCGCCGAAGCGCAACCCGATGCAGATCTCGACGGCCACGACGCCGCCGCAAAACTATCGATTCTGGCGTATCGCGCCTTTGGCGCGTGGGTGCGTCCCGACGGCTTCCTCGTCCGCGGCATTCGCGACATTGATCCGGCCGACTGCGACCTGGCCGAGTCGATGGGCTGCCGCATCCGGCAGATCGCGCGAGCCGTGCGCATCAACGGCGCGCTCGACATGGCCGTGGAACCGCTGTTGCTGCCGACCTGGCACCTGCTGGCCTCGGTTGAAGAGGAATACAACGCGGTGTATCTCCGCTGCGCGTCGTCGGGAGACCTGAGCCTGTTCGGCAAAGGCGCCGGCGCGCTGCCGACCGCCACTGCGGTGCTCGGCGACCTGATCGAC
>ENA-ORBV01004419-ORBV01004419.1-microbial-mat-metagenome-genome-assembly--contig:-NODE-4419-length-27025-cov-12.302546_pt1 | contig 27025 bp, 17 predicted proteins | sample MGYA00237777_ERZ505514 | MGnify/ENA primary metagenome ERZ505514 (study PRJEB26160, sample SAMN06269048) | microbial mat metagenome | isolation source: Oligotrophic lake microbial mat | place...
CCACCACCGCTGCTGCCACCGCTGCTGCCGCCGCCTTCGGTCTTGGGACGAGCTTCGTTGACGTTGAGTGAACGGCCTTCGAATTCCTGGCCATTGATAGCTTCGATGGCGGCATTGCCTTCATCGGCGCTGGACATGGTCACGAAAGCAAAGCCACGGGGGCGACCGGTTTCACGGTCGTTGACGACTGCCACTTCATCGACAGTACCATGCTGCGAGAAGAGGTCCCGAAGAGAATCTTCGGTCGTCTTGAAAGAGAGGTTTCCAACATAAAGCTTCATAGCAACGCTCCAAAAAGGGCCATAACACTCTGGCACTCTTCTAATTTAATTATGGAGAGAAGCCTGGGCATCATGAGATGTAAACACCTGCGACATCCGCAGGTCATTTAACCATTATATCGAGGTTAAAAAAGATTTGCAAATGCCCCTTTGACCGTGCGGGGCAAGTCGCATGCAATTGCGACAGAGGAATATTGGCGTTGAAGGCGATTCAGAAGTTCACCGTGGACAAATCAGTCGGCCAAGCGGGTATATTGATGCCCGCGCGAGGTCAAAGCAGGTCGGAATCAATAGCGTACGAACGGGTTTCTGCTATCGGCTGGCGCGCTGCTTCGGGATGACTTTCATGCTCCGATTTGCCACGACGATTTTTCTCAGTGCCTTTCTCCTCTTTCAGGTTCAACCCCTGATCGCCAAGTACATCCTGCCTTGGTTCGGCGGCACCAGTGGCGTCTGGACGACCTGCATGCTCTTCTTCCAGATGGTGCTGCTGGTGGGGTATGCCTATGCGCACTTTCTGGGGCGATTCGCTTGGCGCAAGCAGGCCATCATTCATCTGGTGATGCTCGGCATCGCGCTCATCTTCATGCCCATTGAGCCCAGTGCTGACTGGCGACCCGTCGATGGCAGCGCGCCGACGCTGCGCATTTTGCTGCTGCTGGCAGCGACGCTGGGTATGCCTTACATGCTGGTCTCTTCCACCGGGCCGCTGCTTCAGAACTGGTTCAGTGCGACGTATCCCGGCCGTTCGCCTTATCGTTTGTATTCGCTTTCCAACTTCGGTTCGCTGCTGGCGCTCCTCACGTTCCCCATCTGGATTGAGACGAATCTCTCGCGCCAGATGCAGGTCATTTCCTGGTCGGTTGGCTTTGGAGTTTTTGCTCTTTGCTGCGCCTGGTGCGCGTGGAAAATGCTCAACCTCGAAGCCACTGCGACCAAGGCTTCATCAACTGCACCTGCCGCTGCACCTGCCGCTGATCTCCATCCTGATTTTGAAAGACAGGCGCTGCTCGATCCGATCATCGAGCGAAAGCCGCGCGAGACCGGGCCATCCATCGGCGTGATTCTGCTCTGGCTTTTTCTCTCTGCATCAGGCTCAGCGATGCTGCTGGCGACGACGAATCAGCTCACTGCTGAAGTGGCGGTGGTGCCGTTTCTCTGGATCATTCCGCTGTCGCTTTATCTGATCACGTTCATCATTTGTTTTGACAATGAGCGATGGTACAGCCGTGCGGTGTTTGGCCCGCTGGCGCTGATTGCTCTGCCGGTGGTGATTGTGCTGCTGCATGAAGGTGTGCATGCGGAGCTCTGGCTTCAGATCGTCGGCTACAGCGGCTGCATGTTCGCCATGTGCATGCTTTGTCACGGCGAACTCGTCCGCGCCAAGCCCAATCCCAAATACCTCACGCTCTTTTATCTGCTCATCTCCGCAGGCGGCGCGCTGGGCGGCCTTTGCGTCGCAGTGCTCGCGCCAATGACGCTTAGCGGTTATTACGAATATCACATCGCTCTGGGTTTCGCGGCACTGGTCATCGTCATCGCATGGTGGCGCTCATCGCTCGTGGGTTCCAAGCTTCAGCGCATCAGCATCTGGCCCTTTGCGGTGACAGCGGGTGCCGGTTTTGTTGCCGCGGCACTGGTGCTGCTGCTAACAGTCGATCCGCTTGAGTCCATCGATGACGCGGTGGCTGCGAAGTTTGAAGACATGGGCAGCGTTGCTCGCTTCCTCGATACGTGGCGCGAGTATTTTCATGTCGTCATCACGGATCCCAAGGCGTTCCCCAATGGCAAGTCTTATTTCGCCATTCCCAGCGCGGCGATCGGTTTCATTCTGCTCGCCTTCACAGCTGATCGCCTGCGTGTCAGTTGGAACAAGCGGCCGTTCTTCAGCATGATCGCTCTAAGCGTGCTGCCTTTCGCGCTCATGATTGCGCTCTACAAGCATGTCGAGATTGCCGACCGCGAAGCGATCTTCACCACGCGAAATTTCTATGGCGTTCTTCACGTTGAAAAGGACAAGAGTTACTCGATCTCCGTCGATGATGGCGAAGGTGGCTTTAAGACCGAAGACCTTGGCCCGCAGCACAAACTCGTGCACGGCCGCATCATGCATGGCCACCAGTTCATCAATGATGCACCGCAGCGCCGCTGGCACACGTCCTACTACGGCCGCGAAAGCGGCGTGGGCATCGCCATCGAGGAGCATCCACGCCGCAGCGATCCTGATCCCGCGCTGCGCTCGCTGCACATCGGCTCCATCGGCCTGGGCACAGGCACCACTGCAAGCTATGGCCGCAAGGGCGATAAGGTTCGCATCTACGAAATCAATCCCGCTGTGGAGGAGATCGCTCGCAAGTGGTTCTACTATCTGGGCGATTGTCAGGCGGAGTTGAAAGTCGTGCTGGGCGATGCACGCGTCATGCTTGAGCGCGAATTGGAGCGAGGCGAAGTACAGCACTTCGATGTGCTGGCGGTCGATGCGTTTTCCAGCGATGCGATTCCCGTGCACCTGCTGACCAAGGAATGCGGGCAGATGTACTTCAAACATCTCAAGCCCGATGGCATCCTCGCGCTGCACATTTCCAATCGCTTCATTGATCTGAAGCCTGTGACTTATGCCTTGGCGAAAGAGCTGAATTGCAAGATTGTTCTGATCTCCAACAGTGCGGATAGTTCCAAAGGAGTGAGCAGTTCATCCTGGGTTTTATTGACTCGCAACGAGGCGTTTGCGAAGGCGGCTGACGAAGATGTCAACGCAGAGCCTTGGTGGTACATGGAGACAGTCACCGAGCAATACCTCGCAACCCTTCGCGGTCTTGACGACGAAAAGAGTGACGAAGTCGAAGTCGGCAAGCCCAATCCACATCTGGTGCGCCAGGTGCTGTGGACTGATGACTTCGCCAGCTTGTGGGAGCTGTTGGATTTTTAGTTCGGGTCGCAATTGAGAACGGATCAGTGTGGCACGGCCAGGGGGCCGCCAGTGCCACACGATCATTTCATTTTATAAATGTCTGATCAGTGCGATCACTTGAGAATGCATCGCCCGGTGCCTGCGGTGATCTTGCCGACCACGCTGACGGTTTCGCCCTGTTTGCGTAGGAACTGAGCGACCTGATCGGCGAAGTGTGGCTTAACGATCACGACATAGCCCAGGCCCATGTTGAACACGTCAAACATTTCCGACTCGGCGACGTTGCCATGCTTTTGTAGGAACGGAAAAATCGGGTTGGGCGTCCAGCTTTTGCGCTGAATCACGGCATTGAATTTATCGCCCAGACAGCGCGGGATGTTGCCGGGCAGGCCTGAGCCGGTGATGTGCGACATGCCGGTGATGACCTGTTTCACTTTGTACTTGCGAAGGACCGAGACGATCGACTTCGCATAGATGCGTGTCGGGGTCAATAGCACTTGGCCCAGCGACTTGGTCGGATCAACTTCCGGATACATTTTGTGAATGTCGAGCTTGGCCTGTTTGACGATAGCGCGGACGAGCGAGTAGCCGTTGGAGTGGATGCCCGACGCGGCCAGGCCCAGGATGATGTCGCCCGATTCGATTTTGGAGCCATCGACGATTTTCTTAAGTTCGCAGACACCCACCGCAAAGCCCGCCATATCGAAATCGCCCGGCGAATAGACGCTGGGCATCTCCGCTGTCTCACCGCCCAGCAGCGCACAGCCCGCCAGTTCACACCCATCAGCCACGCCTTTGACCATGGCCGCAATCTGGTGCGGAATGACTTTGTTGACAGCGACATAATCGAGGAAAAAAAGCGGCTCGCCGCCTTGGACGATCAGATCGTTGACATTCATCGCGACCAGATCCTGGCCCACGGTGTCGTAGATTTTCAGCTCGGCGGCAAGTTTGATCTTGCTGCCCACACCATCGGTGCAGCCGATGAGCACCGGCTCTTTGTAGTTGCGCTTGAAAAGTTTTTCGTTGTAGTCCAAGCGAAAGCAACCCGCGAAACCACCAAAGGCACCGAGCACACGCGGGCCAAAAGTGCGGCGGCAATGGCCCTTGATCAGATCGACAACCGCATCGCCTGCTTCGATGTCAACGCCCGAGTCTTTGTACGTCATCGGTTTCACCGCAGGCGCTTCGACATCAGCAGCGAGTTTGCTCACGTTTCTCGTGCGGCGTGCGGGTGACTTCTTTGACGTGATTTTGGTGGTCTTGGCCATAGCGGCGGTAGTGTACGGGGAAAGAGCGCAATTGTCAGCGGCCAGAGCGCAGCAAATTAGTTAGCCGTTCGCCTTGGCGAACGAAGTCCATCGATCAGTTTTGCGATCAGCTTTTGAGCGCCTTCTGCAAAGGGCACTGTGCCGAGTCAACAGGTTCGCCACTGCGATAACGAACGAGCAGATTCTTTGAACGCTGGGCGAGCATTCGCCGCACTTCGCGGCGCTGGCCTTTGATGCGCGCAATGGTCATGAGGTCGTAGGCGGTGGTCTGGTGGCGCATCCATGCGATCACCGCCGCCTCAGCGCGATCTTCCACAGCGATGCGTTTCGTTCGCGCCACAGTGCCGCTGCCGACGGGCGTGGCATGCGAGGTCACAGCGTCCGCTAGCTGCTGGGCAATCGCTTCATGACTCGGCGCGAAGGCGAGAAAATCGAGCACGGTCTGGCGAAAGGTGGTGACGTACTGCGATTGAACTTTGTCTCGCCGAAGCGCGGCACTTTCTTGCTTCTTCTGATAAGCATCAGTCGATCGCTCAGCTTCGAGTTGTGTCTGGCTGTGCGTGATGTTCTTGGCCGGTGCCCAGATGCCGCGCGAGAAAATCTTGCGGCCGACTTTTTCCTGCATCGTCCACGTCGGCCCCGCTGCTTTGACGCGCCGCGTCAGGCCCGCATCACCGGGACGCAACAGCGCCCAGTCGCCGGGGACATGTTCCACTTCGCCTCGCTCATTTCGCACAGTGCGTTCGCGTGGCCCGGGCCTCACCACTCGGTTCATATTCGCTGCTTCGAGCATCGCTGCCATGACTGGGATTCCGTTCCAGAAGATTGAGATACATCCTGCACCAACCACGCTAACGCAAACACGCAACCGATGCGAGAGCACCGCGGCTCTGATAAGGCATCACATTGTCGAACAGAGCCTGGAAAAACTATCTTCGAGAGATGGCAATTCTGCATGACATTTACGGTCAAGTGTGCTTCAATAGGGCTATGAATCAGAAGCGTCTGAATTTGTTAATGGTGTTCACGTTTGCTTTCGCACTTGTGCCGACCGCTCTTGCTGCGGAGGAGGCGATTGATTTTGATCGCGATGTGCGCCCGATCCTTTCGAATCATTGCTTTCAGTGCCACGGGCCAGATGAAGGCAATCGCAAGGCCAAGCTGCGCCTCGATGTTCGCGAGTCGGCATTCGCGGCGCGCGATGGTGAGGCGACAATCGTGGCGGGCAAGCCAATGGAGAGCCTGGCGTATCAGCGGATCATCAGCAGCGATCCCGATGAGATCATGCCGCCGGTGAAGGCGAACAAGAAGCTCTCGAAGGCGCAGATTCAGACGCTGAAAAAATGGATCGACCAGGGGGCGACATGGGAGCCGCACTGGTCACTGGTGGTGCCGAAGAAGCAGCAGTTACCAGGGGCAGCAGCAGTGCAAGGCAAGCCTTGGGCGCGCAATGCGATTGATCATTTCGTTCTCGATGGGTTGATGCAACAGAAGCTGACGCCGTCGCCCGAGGCGGATCGCCGCACACTGATTCGTCGCCTCAGTTTCGATCTCACTGGTTTGCCACCGACTTGGGAACAGACGCAAGCGTTTGTGAATGACAAGAGCGCTGATGCTTACGAAAAAGTTGTCGATCAGCTACTGGCATCGCCACACTTTGGCGAGCGCATGGCGATGGTCTGGCTCGATGCGGCAAGGTACAGCGACACCGATGGCTTTCAGCAGGATGTGACGCGCACCAACTGGCCTTGGCGCGACTGGGTGGTGCAGTCGTTCAATGAGAACAAGCGATATGACCAGTTCACCATCGAGCAGTTTGCCGGCGATCTGTTGCCGCAGGCCAAGCCTGAGCAGATTCTGGGCACCACGTTTTTTCGCAATCACATGACCAACGGCGAAGGCGGCCGTGATCCTGAAGAATCGCGCATTGATTACGTGATGGATCGCGTTGAAACGTTGGGCACGCTCTGGCTGGGACTGACACTCGGGTGTACGCAGTGTCACTCGCACAAGTACGACCCGATCACGCATGCGGAGTATTACCAGCTCTTTGCCTTCTTCAACAGCATCGATGAAAACGGTCAGGCTGGCACAGGCGCGAAGCCTTATATGAAGGTGGACTCGCCGGTGAATGCGTCGCTGCTCGCCACGGCTAACGCTGAATCGCAGCGGCGAAATGCTCAGCTCGACAAGATCACGAAAGAAGCGGAACCAGCATTTGTTGCCTGGCTCGGCGAGCAACACAAACGCATCAATCAGGCACAGAGCCACGCGTCATGGAGCGTGATCCATCCCGGCGTTCTGCGCACCACCGGCGGCGCGATTCTCACGCAGCAGCAAGATGGATCAATCATCGCCACTGGCCCCGATAGCAGGCATGAGGATTACATCCTTCATCTGCGCTCGCCGATGAAACGCATCACCGGCTTGAAGATCGAAATCCTTCGCGAAGATGCGCTCAAAGGTGCCAAGCTAGCCCGCTCAGAAGATGGCCACTTCATCGCGACTGGCCTCAAAGTCTCAGCTCGCAGCATGGATGGTTCGCAGGATCGTCCGGTGAATATTGAAAGTGCGGTTGCCAGTTTTTCAGCGGACAAAAAAGCAGCCGGCGGCTACGGCCCCGTCGCCGGTCTTCTCGATGATGATCCGCGTTCAGGCTGGGCCAGCCACGGCATCAAGGATGATCAGCAGTCACTGACTGCGGTGATCGCCTTCGCGGAGGATGTTCATCTTGCAGAGGATGAAGAACTGCGCGTTGAGATTCTGCATCGGCCCCTCAAAGGGCATCAGAGCATCGGAAGATTTCGGCTGTCCCTCACGAATGAAGCAGGGCCGATCACGAAGCTCGTCACCGCATCGCCGCTGGAACAATTGGCACAGCTCAAGGCTGATGACCTGGCCAAGCTGCCGGCGAAATTACGCAGTGATCTTCGTGCTCAGTATCTGGCGGATGACGCTGCGTATCAGGAAGCGAAGGTGCTGCTCGATCGCGTGAACAGTCGAGTCGCTGAAATTCGCAGTGCTGCCAGTGTGAATGTCATGGTGCTCAAGGAGCGAGACAAGCCGCGCGTTACGAATTTGCTGCTTCGCGGTGAGTGGGATAAGAAGGGCGAGGTGGTTGAGCCTGGCACGCCTGTATCGCTTTCGCCTTGGCCTGGCGATGCAAAGCGCGATCGGCTCGGTCTGGCGAAATGGATCGTTGACAAGCAGAATCCACTGGCTGCCCGCGTCGCGGTCAATCTCTTCTGGCAGACGATCTTCGGCAGCGGACTCGTGCGAACCCCCGAAGACTTTGGCGCTCAGGGCGATCGCCCGACGCATCCGGCGCTGCTCGATCATCTCGCGGTGCAGCTCGTCGAGAGCGAATGGAATCTTCGCAGCCTCATCAAAGAGTTCGTGATGAGCGCCACCTATCGCCAAAGCTCGGTGGTGTCGAGTGATCTGCTTCTGCTTGACCCGGACAATCGTCTGCTGGCCCGCGCCAATCGCTTTCGCTTGCCCAGTTGGATGCTGCGCGATGCGGCACTGCGTCATTCGGGATTACTTAATCAAGCGATGGGCGGGCCGCCGGTGAAGCCTTATCACCCCGATGGCGTTTGGGAAGACATCACGATGGGGCGGTTCAAGTATGACGCAACGGTTGGGCCGGACCAGTACCGGCGAACGCTCTACGCCTTCTGGCGTCGCACCGCAGCGCCGGTGTTTCTTTTCGATAACGCGCAGCGGCGCGTCTGCGAAGTGCGCGTGCTGCGCACCAATACGCCGCTGCATGCGCTGACGCTGATGAATGATCTGACCTACCTCGAATCCTCACGCGCACTGGCGGCGGCTTCGCTTACGGACAGCAACGTAAAGACGCATGAAGATCGCATCAACTGGATCGTGCAGCGTGTGCTTCAGCGCGATGCGACTGCCTTGGAACGTGCGACTTTTTCAAAGCTGTATGACCAGGCGATAGCGTATTACCGCGATCATCCTGCCGATGCAGCCAAGTCGCTTGAGGGCGGTCAGTGGCAGGTGGATGTGAAATTGAAGAAGCAGTTGCCGCAGCTTGCGTCCTACGCGCTGGTGGCCTCGGCGGTGATGAATCTGGATGAAGCCATCAGCAGGGAGTGACGACATGAATCATGCACAAACACAAAAAGCACAAGCAGCGCTGGGCAACCATGTGCTGCCGATGACCCGGCGATATTTTCTGGGCAAGTCGATGGGCGTCAGCTTAGGCGCGATGGCGCTGCAAGGCATGCTCGCCGATCGCACTGCGGCCGCTTCCGCGCCTGCTCCTGCTCCTGCCGCTGCCACTGCCCCACTCTTTTCGCCCAAGGTCAAACGCGTCATCTTTCTCACCCAGTCCGGCGGCCCGACGCAGATCGAACTCTTCGATCCCAAGCCTCAACTTCAAGCATGGGCGGGCAAGGAACTGCCCGACTCCGTTCGCAAGGGTCAACGTCTCACCGGCATGACCGCCAATCAGAAACAACTCGTCATGCCCGCCAAGACGCGCTTCCTTCGCAACAGTATCAACGGCACCGAGATCGGCCACTGGCTTCCGCACACCGCTTCCATCGCTCACGAACTTTGCGTCGTGCGCTCAATGCACACTGACTACATCAATCACGCACCGGCGATGACCTTCATGCTCAGCGGGCATCAGCTTGCGGGGCGTCCCAGCATGGGTGCGTGGGTCAGCTACGGCCTGGGTTCAGACAATCGTGAACTGCCTGATTACGTCGTTCTCGTCTCGCGCATGCAGCGGCCAAGCGATCAGCCGCTCTACGACCATTACTGGGGCAGTGGCTTTCTGCCTTCGCGGTATCAGGGCGTCAAGTTTCGCAATGCGAAAGAGCCGGTGCTTTTTCTCAAGGACCCCGATGGCATGCCTTCGCATCTGCGCAAGGCGATGATCGATGCGGTGGGTCAGGTAAATCAGGCCAAGCTCGATGCGACCAATGATCCTGAAATCGCCACCCGCATCGGGCAATATGAAATGGCCTATCGCATGCAGACTTCGGTGCCGGGGCTGATGGATTTGTCGGATGAACCGCCGGAAACTTTCGATCTGTATGGCCCCGAATCGCGCAGGCCTGGTTCTTATGCGGCCAACTGCATTCTCGCTCGCCGCATGGCTGAGCGCGGTGTGCGCTTTATCCAACTCTTTCATCCTGATTGGGATCATCACTCGCGATTGGAATCCTGGTGCGTGGCGCGCTGCCGCGATACCGATCAGCCCTCGGCAGCGCTCATCAAAGATCTCAAACAACGAGGCATGCTCGATGACACACTCGTCATCTGGGGCGGCGAGTTTGGCCGAGGCGTTGCAGGTCAAGGCGATTACACAAACGCTGAGGCCGGCCGCGATCATCATCCACGCTGCTTCTCCATGTGGCTCGCAGGCGGCGGCATCAAGACCGGCACCATCTACGGCGCGACCGATGACTTCAGCTACAACGTCGTGGAAAATCCCGTCCACGTTCACGACCTCCACGCCACCGTGATGCATCTCTTAGGCATCGATCACACCAAGCTGACGTATCGTTTTCAAGGGCGAGATTTCCGCCTGACCGATGTGCATGGAAAAGTCGTCAAAGGCATTTTGGCGTGAAGGATTCCGTTCGCCAAGGCGAACGGCTAAATAGAAAGTCGTTTGAAAATGGAGTCATCGCATGCATCTCGCTGGCCCCGCTGGGTGCTGGCACTATCGATTGTGCCCACCTGCTGGTTGGGCATGATGGCGGTGCATGAACTGGGGCATGTGCTGGCAGCGTGGATGGTTGGTGCGAAGGTTGAGCGAGTGGTGCTTCATCCGTTTTCATTTTCGCGCACAGATGTTGCTGCCAATGACAGTTCACGATTCATCACGTGGATGGGGCCGATCGTTGGGGTTGCTTTGCCGCTGCTGATGTGGATCACCGCAGCCGCTTGTCGTACGACGTTCGCCTTTCTCTTCCGCTTCTTCGCGGGTTTCTGTCTGATGGCCAATGGTGCGTACATCGGTTTCGGCTGGTCCGATGTCGGTGGTGATGCCAGCGACCTGCGGGCGATGGGTGAGTCAGAAATATTGATGACTGTCATCGGTACACTTGCGTGTCTCATTGGCCTGGCTTTGTGGAATCGTTTGGCCAGTCAGTTCGGATATGGGAAGAATGCGAAGGTAGTGCAGAGTCGCGTGGCGATTGGTACCTGCGCGACTTTCATCGCGCTGCTCGCCATCGGTTGGACGATTTCAAATTGAACAAACTCACGCCCTCGTCCTCGGCGACGCCTGCGGCAGGCTGGTCACCTGGAGCACCGGCAGATGCACCACGCCTTGCGGTTCGTTCACTTCTTCGATGATGTGGGCAGCGGGTGGCTCAAAAAGTTCAGGATCTTGTTTGAGGAGCAGTTCGGCGCGCTGCCGCGCCGCTTCCATTTTCGGATCGCGCACTTCGCGGAAGCCGGTGACGGGTTCAACGACATTGAGAATGGCGCACCACTGCTCGTAAGCGCGGGGATGAATGCCCGGCGTGTTCGCGGTCCAATCGAGCTTGGCGACGAGGCTTTCGTACCAATCGCGGAAGTCGCGCTCCTTGCGGTGCCAGTTGGGCATCAGCTTGCGCAGGAATCCCATGCGCGTCAGCATGCGAAGCTGCCAGTCACGGCTCTTCCAGTTGAAGCGAATCTTGAAGCCGAACAAGTCAAACTCAGGGCGATTGTGATGCTTGTAAATGATCCTGTCGCCGTTGGCGGGATTCACATTGAACCGGCGGCGATCGTTTCTGTACTTTTCAGGACTCGTGAAGAGCGAGGCACAGTAAACCTCATCCTTAATGAGCATCGCTTTGGCGAGATTCCAGACGACGGCTCGCGTCAGGCGGTAGCCGCGCGATGGATCATCGCGCAGGAATACTTTGAGCACTTGTTCCGCATAGCGGTCGGCATAATCGATGCCGCCCCAGATCATGCAGTCATAAGCACGCACGACGAAGTCGCGCATCAGCGGATCAGGGATGCGTAGATGGCGAACCTTGCGCTGCACCTGTTTGATGAGCACGCGGTACTGCTTGGCGAGGCGCTTGCCCTTGCGGCCGCCGCCGTACCAGGCGCGGAGTGTGTTGTGCTTACGGCGGAAAGCTTTGAGCGATGTTTCGTATTGATGCCGCGCTTCGACGATGAACAGATCAGGACGCACCGCGATCTTGCGGCCGATATTGAAGGCTCGCAGGTTGCGATCGACATCGGAACGAATCACCGTGCGGATCGATTTTTCAATCGCGTCCTTGGTCAGCGGCAAGAGTCCCTGCTGAAACGCGATGCCCAGCATCATGATGTTGGCGTAGAGCTTCGAATCGAGAACGCGCTCGCACAGATCGCCGACGTTGAAGCCGAAGTATTGTTTGGTGTACTGGCGCAGCATCGCTTCGAGATCGCCGGCTTTGAAATCATCCTTGCCCATCAGCGACAAAATCGTCGGCGTCTTGGCGGTGTTGATGACAGCGGCGGTGCGATCCGGTGAAGCCACGCGGTAGGGCACTGAAGGATCGATGGCGCGGGTCGCTTCGAGAAGGTCGATGCCCAGGAGCAGGTCAGCCTTGCCATAAGGAATGATCGGCGTCGTCGTGACGGTAGGCTGATTTCGAATTCCAGATTTGAGATTTGAAATGCCTGATGGATTGGCTTGCTGGCGCGTGTAAACAAGCTGGCTGAACACACCGCCGTTGCGAATCGCCAGGCCCTTCTTATCGAGGAACTGCACGTCATAACCCATCTCGTGCCCGGCGCTGACGAGGATCGCTGTGACCAGACCGATGCCCATGCCGCCGACGCCGCTCAGATAACAACGCCACATGTCCTGATCCGCATGGATCGGGCGCGGCGGGTCGGGCAAGTCTGCGAGGTTCACATGCTCATCGCCCATGCGCGGCGGCTGCTTGCGAATGATCGTCACTTCCTCAAAACTCGGGCACGCATGAATGCGCTGACACGCACCGTCATTCACACACCAGCTCATGTCCGTCTGAATCTTGGGGCCGTAGTCGGTGTCAACTATTTTGAGGCCGGGGCAGCCGGTCTGATTGGTGCATTCAAGGCAGAACTCACAGACTTCCGTGGAGACGTTCATGTGCGTCTTGCGCGGAATGAAGCCCTGATCTTTGAAAGTCTGGCGCTCGACTTTGCGAGCACGACGATGGAAGGTGATGCCGCACTCTTTGTCGGCGATGATGATCTTCACGCCGTCAGCGAGGATCGTTTGTTCGAGCAGCTTGCGATAGCGATCGCGATCAGCGGGATTGATGCGGACGATGCGCACATCTTTTTCGAGCTGCTTGGGAATCATCGCGGAGACGATTCGCTCGATGTCCTGCGCGAACATCGGCTTGCCCATGAGGTCGTATTCCAGGCCCACGTGGGTCTGGTGTCCGGTCATGGCGGTGGTGCCGTTCTGGAGGATGATGTAGGTGATGTCCTGACCCACGCCGATGGAGTGACTGATGGCGATCTGCCCGGAGTGGAAGAAGGTGCCATCGCCCATGAAGACGATTTGTTTGTTGTCGATGAACGGGTCGATGCCGCTGCCGGTGCCGCCGCCTAAGCCCATGCCGCTGTAGTTGTGCATGAGCGGCTTGTTGGGCTCGAACATGAGCATCGTGTAGCAACCCGTGTCACCATGCGCGATCATGTCCACAGGCTTGCGCTTGTGCTTGGCCAGCATGTAGGTCGGGTTGAGCAGATCGTTGCGCAGTTCCAGCAGCACGGAGGAGGAATCACGATGCGGGCAGCCGGGACAAAATGCAGGCGTGCGCGTAGGAACATGCACGCGATAGGAAGCAGTCTCGCGGATGCGATCGAGCTCAGCCGTGAGACGACCATTGATCATCTCGCGCGGCAGCGTCGGATGCTTCTGCATCAGCGGCACGAGGCGCTCAATGAGCAGCGAAGGATTTAGGCCACGCGTTGTCGGAATGCCAGGCAGCGGCTTGGGGAAAGCTTTGCCGTAGATTTGTGTTTTGAGTTCACCGGCTTGAATGAGCGGCGCGAGAATTTCAAGCACTTGGCGCTCAACAAACCCGCGGCGTTCTTCGATGACGTACACCTGCTCGCACTGCTTGGCGAAGTCGGTGACGATTGCATCATCGACCGGATAGACCATGCCGAGTTTCAGGATCGGCACCTGGCCGGTGAGTCCCATTTCATGCAGCGCGTGCGCGAGGTACATGTACGCCGTGCCTGCTGCGATGAAGCCCATGGGCACGACTTCATCTTTATTAGGCTTGTGCAGAATGCGATTGATGCCCAGCTTGCGCGCTTCAACTTTCAGCGCAGCAAAACGGCGATCAAATTCCAACTCGCGACGCCAGGTGCGCGGCGGCAGTAGTACCGTCTTCTCCAGGTTCGGCTCGATGTCTCTCTCGTAGCTGAGCGAAATTTTCTGATGCTCGTTGAACTCGGGATAGTGATTGGCGTAACACTCGACCGTGCCGCCGCCGTCAGCGAGATTGGTCGTGATGAGGAAGCCGATGTAAATATTCGCGGCCTTGCCGAGCTTGAATCCGAGGTTGACCCAGTCCTTCACTTCCTGCGGCGACGACGGCTCGATCACCGGCATGCGCACATGCTCAGCAAGGAATCGCGAGTCCGCAGGTACCTGCGTCGAGTCGCTCCACGGATCATCGCCGCAGATGATCAGGCCGCCGCCTTCGTCTTTGGTGCCTGAGAGCACACCCAGCGCCAGCGCATCGCTGGCCACATGCAAGCCGACGGATTTGAATGCAGTGATCGCCTTGCACCCGGCCATCTGAGCACCGTTGACCATGGCGAGTGAGAGGGCTTCGTTGTTGGCGAGTTTGGCGACCATGCCGTGCTGATCGAGCAGCGGAGCGATGGCGGTGAGCGTGTCGAAGAAAGAGGCGATGGGCGAGCCGGGGTAGCCGGTGAGGAGATGGACGCCGCCCTCGGTTTCGAGAGCGCCTTTGACCAGCAACTCGTTGCCGGTGAAGACTTCGCGCCCGGCATTCTGGATGAAACGAGGGTCTACGCCCATATATAAAACCAAAGGTTGCCACGCGTCGCTAAAGACGGCAGGATTCCCCTGATGGCCGATGCCTGCTGGTGATCCACGCCGCTACTTGATGGGCGTGGTGATGATCCTTCGTACACCGGCGATGGAGCCAGAGCGAACATCATCCATTCACTGCATGTTCAGGCCGACCTATTGTCCGCACCTGTTGAAATCCTGCGTCACGTCAAACATTCAAAATGTTCTTGTGCACCGAATTGCCTTGCTGACCTGCGTGCTTAGCACATCGCCGGCGAATCGGGCCTAGAACCAACCTGCCATTATACTCGCATCGACCATTCGATGCCAAAGGGGACAAGGATTAAGCAGAAGTGCGCTCGGCGGGCGGCCCATTCAATCGCCGCGTGGCTAAAGGCAGGAAGGCCACGCCTTCGGCTAAGCGCTAAACAGTAAAGATCTTCTCCGCCGCTTGCGGCGTAGCGACATCAGCGCATTGACTTACGATGACATCTTTCTATGCCGGGCGGGCTCACTTTCGCTCATCGCCGGGTCCTTCAGTTGGCTGTTCTTTCTTCTCTTCTTTCTTCTCTTCTTTCGTCGCGGCGGTATCGTCATTCTTCTTTTCGAGCGGAATGATTTTAGCCACATCTTTGGGCGGCGCGAGTTTGCCGCTCATGAGGTCGGGCAGCAGCGGAATGATCACATCCGAAGGCAGGGCATAGCTCTCGACACGACCGGCGCGGGCGATGTTGAGGCCCACGACCTGGCCATCGAGATTGACCACGGGGCTGCCGCAGTCTTCGGGGCGCAGGACGGTGTCGTGCTGGATGACCTGTGCGAAGCCGTAGCGGCGCGTGGAAAGTTTGCCGCCCATGCGGTTCTGCATGGAACTACGTGAATCTTCCATCATGGGCAGAACGCTCATGGAGGAAAGCTCGACGTTAACTTCGAATGAACCTTCGCCGCGCTTGACGCGAAGCTTGAGCACATCGCCCGGGCCATGGTCGCGCACCTTGAGCGCGAGCTGTTCAAAGGTTTCGATCACTTTGCCATCGACATGGGTGATGATGTCATCGACCTTCAGGCCAGCCTCGGCGGCGGCGCTGTTGGGATAGACCATGCCGATCTGTGCTTCCTTGACAGCATCCTCTTCGCTATCGCCGGTGGAGATCATCTTGCGGCCGATGCCCAGCGCGCCAGGCTGCTTTGGAATGGAACGGCGAGGCGTGCTGACAACACCAATGGCGACGGGTTCCTTGCCGACGCCAACCGTCGCCAGCCAACTGCCGACTTCGGGCTTGGCGGTGCCGGCCCAGTTGACTGGTTTGAGATTTTTCGCATCGATCTTGAGCATCATCAGGTCATGCGCATTTTGTACGCCGACGATGGAGGCTTCATAAGTTTTTCCATCTTGCGTCTTGCATTGCACCATGCCCGCGACTTCGCTGACCTCACTGGCTTTGGTGAGGATGAAGCCGTCGCCGGTGGTGATGATGCCCATGGCGGTGGTCTTGCCGTTGCTCAGAATCTGAACGACGGACTGACTCGCTTCGGTGGCGAGTTCGCTGAAAGCGGCACGCGTGGCTTCGCCACCTTTGAAGAAGCGCGGGATGAGGTTGCGAGTCTGAGCAACAGCACTGGCAGCGCCCACAAGCAGCAGGGCGAACATGAAGGTGGTGATGCGAGAGGATCGAAACATGTGGGAATCTCCAGCTTGATTGAGCATGTACTTGATTCATATAGCCCCGGCCTTGGCCGGGGAGATGATCCGATATCGGCAAGCATTTCCCGTTAGCCCCGGCTTAAAGCCGGGGCTAACGGGAAATGCGAATCAACTTCGCAGGCCAAGGGTCAGTTTGAGTTTGAGGGTTTTGTTGTCGCGAAGGATTTCCACATCAGCCGTGTCGCCTGCTTTTTTCTTGCCGATGATGGCTTGAAGGCCTTCGAGATTTTTGATGGCCTGACCGTCGAAGCGGGTGATCACATCATCTTTCTGAAAGTTCGCATTGGCGGCAGGGGTGCCGGGGATGATGGATTCAACATCCACACCTTTGTCGCTGGTCTGGCCGCTGATACCCAGAAATGGACCAGCCTTGAATCCTGCTTGCAAGGTGAGCGTGGCTTTGACCGTCTGATTCTCGCGCATCACTTCGACATCAATACGATCGTTGGGTTTCTTCTTGTTGATCGCTTCGATGATCTGGTGCAGGCTCTTGACCTTCGCGCCATCGAACATCGTCACCACATCGCCGATCTGAAGTTTGGCGAACATGGCAGGAGAATTGTCGCTGATGCTGGTGATGCGGGCACCCTTGGCGTCGGGGTCTGCATTGAAACCCGCATACGCCCCGATATTCATCTGGCGATCAGTCCAGTCTTCACCGGCTGCCAGGCGATCCCACGTCGAACGGTAGGTGTCGATGGGCACGTGGAAATTGTTGTTAGTCGAAGCGCTGATGCGGCTGTGAATGGCGATGACTTTGCCATCCATGTCAAACAGCGGCCCGCCTGAGTCGCCCCCCACGAGCGTCGCATCGGTCCAGACGACGCGCTCACTGGCGCTGATGATGCGGCCTAAGCGAACGACCGGAGGACGGCCGCGCATGTACCCGCCGGGATGCCCGATGGCCAGGCACCAGTCGCCTTGTTTGATGGAATCGCTTTCGCCCATCTCGGCAAAATCCCAATCTTCGCCCTCATTGATTTTGACGAGGCCCGAGTCGATGCCGGTGTTTCGCCCCAGTGATTTGCCGCGCACAACTTTGCCGTTGTGGAGGATGATGTCCACCGGTTTGTCGGGGAGTGCGGAGACGTGACCTGCGGTGAGAATGTAGCCTTCTTTGCTGATGATGACGCCGCTGCCGTTGGCGTTACCCACGCGCAAACCGACGACGCGCGGGATGCACACTTTAGCGAGTTCCTGCACGCGATCCTGCATGGCTTTGAGGTCAGCCATGGAAGCAGGCGAGGCTTTGCGCCATGGGGAACTGTCGGTGGTCGGCTCGAAGATGACGAGCGGTTTTTTGGCTGGTGCTTCGGGCTTGATCGCTTTGTCTGCATCCGCTTTTTCTGCTTCGACTTTTGCCGCGTCTCGGGCAGCCTTGCGATCGGCTCTGGACTTGGCGGGCGGTGCTGCTTCATCAGCGCGAACCATCAGCGGGCCAGTAAGGAGACTGGTCGAAAGGAGCAGTGCAGTGATGAGAGAGAACAGCCAGAAGGAAGGGCGAACGGGCGAGGCAGGCGAGGCAGAGGTCGTCGCGGAGGGCTGGGGCATGAGCAATCCTCGGGTAATGATCATTCGAGCGGTCTGATTGTCAGTCACTGACAAGTATAACGGCAATCACAGGATGTTATTCCACAAAGTGGGCGAAGGCTCGCGGAAATCGTGTCCGCTTTGGCAGGTCGCGGAGATTTACGGCACTCCACGCGGAGCGTCGCAGAACCTTTGCTCCGCGGCTAAACGGGGGATCACATTTCGATCACGCGATCAGGCAATCGTGAATCGTGCAGGACTCGCTGCGTGTTGGGGCCATCGGTTCGGTCATAGTGCGACTGGGCTTGCCCCAAGGTTTTGCCGCCTTGCATGTGCCTGGCGATGAGCCTTGCTTTGGCTTGATCGACTGAAGTTTTCAGCAGCCAACTTTCATGAAGGATAGAGGCCAGTGCAGACCAAGGCGACGATGCGAGCAAAAGGTAATTGCCTTCCGTGATGACGATGCGCGTCGCGGTACTTATGCAATGCGAATAATCGCCCGTCAAACAGGGTTCATGGAGGGTGCGATCGTAGATGGGAAAGGGGATAGCGGAATCATCATCGCTGCAAACTTTGCGGAGCAGGGCGAGGTAAGCCTCTGCATCGAATGTTTCGGGAGCGCCTTTGCGATCGCGCAGGTCTTTGCTTTGCAACTGTTCATTGGTGAAGTGAAAACCATCCATCGGAATCAGGCGGGCGATGTCGCCTTGTTGTGCGTTAATCCTTGAAACTAATGCGGCGGCAAACGTACTTTTGCCCGCGCCGGCAATGCCTGCGATCCCGATGAGGAGGCGGTGGGCGCAGGCGGTGGCGCAAGCCATAACGTCGGCGGCAAGGAGATTGAGAGATGCAGCGTCGGGCATAAAAGATCAGTGCTAGTTCGTCGCGATGGGCAGCACAATCTTCGCATCGCCTTCGGCGTGATCCTGTTTCTCTTCGTGCTTTTCGATGTGCAGCTTCTTCGCGCGATGCAGTGACCAGTCCGTCACACTCAGGTCAGGCGACTGCGCATCTTCGTGCAGCTTCATCACGTTGTAATGACTGTCGCGCTGAGCGGGAATGTAGCCCGCATCGCGGATCAGTTTGCAGAGCACCTGTTCATTAAGGCAGTAGGTGGTGCCTGCTGCGGAGACGACATTTTCCTCCATCATGACGCTGCCCATGTCGGTAGCGCCAAAGAAGAGGGCGAGCTGGCCGATCTTGGGGCCCATGGTGACCCAGGAACTGCCGATGGAGAGGACGTTGTCGAGATAGAGTCTGCTGATGGCCTGCGTGCGCAGGTAGTCGGTGGAGCCGGACATGCGGACGCGCTTGCCAAAGAGCGGATGAGCAGCTGCATCGCCCGCATCCGCAACGACATCACCAGGGAACGGCTCCTCCGATTCCATATCCCACTCGGGCACCCGGCCAAGGGGCGTATTCTCCCGCTGAAACGGCCAACTGATAAACGCCATGTACTTGCCGGGCCAGTTGGACTTGATGGCATGATCCTGCGCGGCGCGGATGCGATCCATGTGATCGATGCGGTCGGCGATGCCTTCGATGTGGCCAAACATCATCGTCGCGCTGGTGCTCATGCCCAGCCGATGCGAGGTGGCCATGACTTCAAGCCATTGCTGCGTGGTCGCTTTGCCCAGTCCGATTTTTTTGCGCACAGGTTCAGCGAAAATCTCGCCGCCGCCGCCGGGCAGGGAATCGAGGCCTGCCGCCATGAGCCTGCGCATGATCGCTTCAAGTTTCGCGCACCACGTCGCCCACTCCATCTGATGACTCTTGCCAGGCTCAGTGGTGGGGAAGCCATCGAGCTTGAAGATCGCGACAAACTCCACAAACTCCGGCGGCGAAAATCCATGCACATTGATCTTCGGAAACTCACTTTTGATCCCGCGCAGCATCTGCTCATACCACTCGATGGGAAGCTCGGGATGCATGCCGCCTTGAAGGAGAATCTGCGTGCCGCCGATGGCGATGAGCTCGCGGATTTTCTGGTGAAGCTGCTCGGTGGTGAGCGTGTACTGGTCAACGTCGTCGAGGTCTCGCTTGAAAGCACAGAAGGTGCACTTGGCGGAGCAGACATTGGTGTAGTTGATGTTGCGATCAATGATGTACGTTCGCACCTGATCGCGCGAGGTGATGGCATCGCTTGCAAGGGCAGCGCCATCGCTGCGAAGCGGATGCTGCTTGAGGATGCGCTGCGCCATTGCCGTGGACCAACGGCCAAGGTCGTGCAGCGTCGCCTCGTGATAAAGCAAGACAGCCTGTTCGCGCGAGAGTCTGGCCTCACCGGCGATGATGGCGTCAATATCGAAGGAAACAAGCGAAGTTGTGCTAGGACGAGCCAAAATCAAAACACTCCATCAATGGCTGCACGAAAATGGCTGCACGAATCGGTGGCGACCGGCCGCATGCGATTGAGCAGGCGATGACATCACGATGAACAAGCCATCATAGACGTTTGCCCTGCTTGTGCGTATAGCCACCAGGCTGTGGCAATTCGACGCATGGGGTGAAGAATCTCATGCGGCGGCGGGTTGTGAGGGGACACTTCTATATATGAGTGAGCGTTCATAAAAAAAATTAACCATTGAAATTCCGTTCAAGACATGCTAAACTATGGCCTGTGCGTTCTCACTTTTTCTTCTCCCTTTTCCGGGGAGCCGGGGGGCCGGGGCCATGTTCACAAGCGAATCATTCATCTTCTTCCGCCCTTACTGCGCCTGTTGCACCCTGGGCGCGAGCGACTCCATGAAAAACGCTCATAAGTCCAGTAGCAATCAAGAGCTTAATCAAACAACTAAGGGTTTCCGGGTAGACGTCTACCCGTTTACCCATAGACACGCTTTAACCCACGTAAATAAAATGATTTACGTGGTAGAAAGAGAAATGAAAAACACTCAGGTAGACATTTTTGGTGAAGCGAAACTCAAGGCCACCGCCCTACTTCTCATTCTTCTCTTTGCTCTCTTTGCTCTCTTTGCTCTTCTCATTGGCGGTATCCGAGCGGCGCTGGGCGGCTTCGCGGATTTTTTTCTTCACCTCGACAAGCCGATCGGGCCAGACAAATTCCGGCGACTTGGCGGGATCGTAGCCTTGCATGTGGCCGGTGAGGCGCGTGGTGGGCTTGGTGTATTTGATCTCGGTGTCGCCGAACAATTCCTTGCACATGGCAGCCAGGCCCGCGTCATATTCGAGCAGCTCCTTGCGGGTGTTGACGTGGTTGTGATCGTGGTCAGGTTCGCGGTTGTTGTCGAACCAGGACTGCACACCTTCAGCAAAGTATTCGTGATGATTCACACTGGCGTACTTGCCTTTCCACAGGCCCGCTTTCATGGCAGCGTCGTAGGTGGCTTTGAGACGATTATCAAAAGTAGGATCGACATTGGTCATGCCTCGCAGGTGCATGCAGTGAGCGAATTCGTGGATGAGAATGTTTTCGGTGGAGTACGGATCGCCCTTGAACGCGAGGACATTTTCCTCAGCACAAGTGACAAAGGGATCGGACAGGCTGCCGCCGGTGCCGCGAGCGCGGGCATCCCAGAAGTCTTTAGCCGAGATGTTTTTCATCGTGGGATCAGGAGCGCGACCTTTGGCCATGCGAACGAACTCAGGCAGATCGGTGGTGTATTCGTTGTGGGCGATGATGCAGAGCCGCGAGCCGCTTTTGATCAGCGCTTCGCGGACATCGGGGCGCTTGTCGAGCATCATGTTGACGATGTACTGCGCTTCTTTGAGTGCATAGGGATTGACGTTCTTGGAAGCGACAATCGGAAAGCCTTCCGCTTCGATGCGCTGCGTGTAGAACGCAGGCACGCCATCCTTGCGAGGCGGATCAAAGCGCACGCCTTGCACGGGGACGAGGCTGGTGACGGTGATTTCAGTTTTGTCATCACGGCCGACGATGACGAACTTGTGGCCCAGGGTGGTGGTGATCGTTTGGTCACCGCCTGCATCGACAGAGCCATTGGGCACGCGCTCGGTGTCGGATTTAAGCCAGAAAATATCGACGGGCTGCGCGCTGCCGTTGATGAACTGCAAGCGCGGCCGGGAGGCCTCGCCGCCCTTCTCATTTTGTGCAAATGCAAGGGACGCAGTTGCGGCGACAAGAAGCGCGATGAGCGACGACAGCGGAATGCGAAGCTGCATGGAGAATCCTCACAGGTATTGGAAACTGATAAAATGTATGCTCGCCACTGCCGAAAAATCCATCAACCTTCCAACATCGCCTTGACGAATTTCCGCGGATCGAACGGCTCCACATCATCAGGCGTCTCACCGATACCGATGAACTTAACGGGAATTGCCAGTTGTTCGCGAATGGCGACGACGATGCCGCCTTTGGCGGTGCCATCGAGTTTGGCGAGGAAGATGCCGGTGACATTCGTGGCTGCGGCGAAGTCTTTGGCCTGGTTGACGGCATTGGTGCCGAAGGTCGCATCGAGCACGAGAATCACTTCATGCGGCGCGCCGGGAATTTTCTTGGCGATGACATTACGAATTTTCGAGAGCTGGTCCATCAGCGGCTTTTGCGTCTGCAATCGACCAGCAGTATCGACGAGCAGCACATCAGCTTTGCGAGCGACCGCGGCTTCGGCTGCATCAAAAGCGACGGCTGCGGGATCACCGCCCTGCTTGCCGCGCACGATATCCACGCCCAGTCGCTTAGACCAGATCTCCAGTTGTTCAGGTGCAGCAGCGCGGAAGGTATCGCAGGCTGCGAGGACGACTATTTTTTTTTCATCGCGCAGACTCTTGGCGATCTTGGCGATGCTCGTGGTTTTGCCGCTGCCGTTGACACCGCAGACGAGAATGACGGTCGGGCCTTCTTTGGAAAAATGAAGCGTGCGATCTTCCGCAGGCCAACCGGCGATGAGAAGCTCGATAAGATAATCGCGGGCTTGGTTGGCGGTTTCAATTTCGCTGCGTTCCCAGGCAGCGGTGAGGTCTTTCACCAGTTCCTGCGCGGTGCGGATGCCGATGTCGGATTGGATCATCTGCTGCTCGAGTTTGACGAGCAGTTCGCGCGACAGCTTCCCGCCTGTCCAAAGGGAGGAGATGCCTTCACGCGTATTGGTGAGGGCGCTAGAGACTTTCTTGAAGACAGATTTGAACAAGCCCATTGGAGTAAAGTTCCAAATCTCAAATGACAAATCACAATGAATCGTTGGGTTGATGGGGCTTCGCGGATTACAACTCACTCACGAAAAGCAATCAGACCGACACCCGAAACCCGATACCCGATGCCCGAAGCTCAATCGTTCATCGCATCTTCCAGCCACGCTTTGGGCGACTGGTACGGCGGCTCATCACTTTCTGCTGCTTCGCCTTCCTGCGCTGGTGGCTTGACATCACGGGCCATTTTGTCGAGTACCCCGTTGAGGAATGATGGACTGTTCTCAGCGCAGAACGATTTGGCGAGCTCGACGGCTTCGTTGATGGCGACCTTGATCGGCGCGTGGCCGGAGATCATTTCGAAGTACGCCAGGCGCAAAATCGCACGATCGACTGGCGGCTGCCGATGCGTGGGCCAGTCGGGCGCCAGGGCAGTTGCTTTCGCATCCGCTTCCTTGCGCGTCTTCCATGCGCCAGTCGCCAAAGTGAAAACCTCCTCGGCTAAGCCGGGGTCGTTCACATCTTCATGCACCGCCTCACGGATGAGCGCGAGATCGCCTTCGCCTCGCATATCGATCTGATAGAGAGCCTGCATCGCCAGTCGCCGAATATCGCTTCGTTTACTCACGGCGGTAGTGTAGCGATATTGACTCTCGAATTCCGAGAACTTGGATCTGATGATTGTGGAAGGCGACTCGACGCAGTAAATCGCAACGTGAGCAATCAAGAGCATTCGTCCTATGATGCGGGCCATCGTTCTCATGCGAATGTTCATGCCAAACTTTCTGCTTGCAGTATCGGGCTGCGACTGTTGTACTTCCAGCATGGCGCACAATTCCCACCCATTGCCACAGGACGCTTTCGTGAAAGAGCGGCAAATCACTTCCTCGCCCCAAGGCCATGTGCTGACCAATGTGAATGTCTGGTCGCCCGATGGAAAGTGGATTGTGTACGACGTGCGATCTGATGTCGCTGGCAGTGTGTTCGATGGATCGCGCATTGAAGCGGTGAACGTCAACAGTGGCGAGGTCAAGCTTGTTTACGAATCGAAGGACGGGGCGAATTGTGGCGTCGCGACTTTCTCTCCCGCTGCAATGAAGATCGCATTCATCCTTGGCCCGGAGCATCCAACGGCTGACTGGTCCTATAGCGCTTACCACCGGCGAGGCGTCATAGTCGATTTTGCAAAGCCAGGGGCGGCGGTTGCGCTGGATGGACGCGATATCCTGCCGCCCTTCACTGCGGGGGCGCTGCGTGGCGGTTCACATGTACATATTTTCAGCGGTGATGGCCAGTGGCTCAGTTTCACGTATGAAGATCACATTCTCGCCACGGCAGATCGTTCGCCAGCTGCGCCGCCTTGCGATTTGAATCAGCGCAACATCGGCATCAGCGCTGCCTCGAAAACTGTAAGCGTGAACAAGGATCATCCGCGCAATCACGATGGCTCGCATTTCACTGTGCTGGTCACGCGAACTCACAACCAGCCACGCCCGGGCAGTGATGAGATTCAACGGGCCTTTGAAGAAGGATGGGTCGGCACCAATGGATATGTGAAATCGGATGGCACAAGACAGAAGCGGGCGCTCGCATTTCAAGGTGAAGTCATCAGCGAATCAGGTACGCCGGTGAGTGAGGTCTTCGTGGTTGATATTCCAGATGAGGTTGACCAGCCGGGCGATGGTCCATTGCAAGGCACGAGCGCCACGCGCCCATCGCCGCCGCTTGGCACCGTACAGCGCAGGCTGACGCGCACAGCTGATCGCAAACACCCGGGCATCAGCGGGCCTCGTCACTGGCTGCGCAGTTCACCTGATGGTGCGCGTATTGCTTTCCTCATGAAAGACGATGACGGCATCGTGCAGTTGTGGACCATCTCGCCTAGTGGCGGACCGATGGCGCAGCTCACGCACAGTCAGTGGAGCATCGAATCCGCCTTCACATGGAATTCGGATGGCAGCGCGATTGCGTGCGTGATCGATCGCAGTGTTTTTCTCATTAACTCGCAGACCGGCAAGCTCACACGGCTGACACCCCCCACCGATCTCGCCGCCGCGCCTCTGCCAGAAGCCTGCGCCATTTCACCAGATGGCAAGCAGATTGCGTATGTTCGAAACATCACAAGCGATGGCATTTCGCACAATCAGATTTTCGTTGTCACAGTTCCCAGTCATTGAGGTCCGCCCATCACGCGCATCCAAATTCAATCATCAGACGTTTTCATCCTGCTGCTTCTCTGCCGCCGCCGCTTTCGATGTGACAGGTTGGAACTTCACCATCGCACCGCTCAAATCGGGCAGCATCGCCTTCGGCAATCGCAGGTATGTCTGGAAGAATGTGCCCGCTCAGTTTGCAACCGATCCGTCGAAGGAGTCACTGCGAAGCCCGTTCCATTCTTTCCTCATCGTGGTCATCGGTTCGCTGACCATCTTCATCGCTGGTCTGGGCATCAGCAGATTCACAGCACCTTCGAAACACAAATCGAATAAGCATGAAGAAGTTGAGACAGATCTGTTTCCCTCGCCTCTGACCGGCATTGTGCACTGCTCATCTGTCCAAGGAATTTCAGATCTAATTGATTTGCCGTGCATGCGAACTGCTTGTGCAAGCGCTGGCCGCGATAGCCCAAGAATGGCGGACTCCGAGTCGGTTGATTTTACGCCACTTCATTTAGTTTGGAAGCCGTGGCGTTTTCGGCTTCGAATTGGTCGGGGGTTTGTAGTTTAAAGTCTGATGAATTCGCTTGTGGTTGTAGAACGTTTCAATGTAACGGAACACGCCTGATCGCGAGGCTCGCCCCATGGCGAGTAGCTTTTTTTTAAGGCCGAGTCACCTGAAAGAAAAATAGGGCCGCCCAATAAAACGGATTCCACTTGAATAGCAAGCCGAATCGCTTTTCGGGTGCCACGGATCAGAAGGGCCGCCGATCGACGCGTGCAGTGAAGTGAGCGTGTCGAAGACCGATGCCTCACCACTCGTAGCAAGCGTGTACCAACCACATGCAAATCGAGCACAACCGAGGCAACCGCTGGCAAACTGCATTCGATGGCGATGAGCGGACAAAGTGTCAGAAGTGTAGGGAGTGACAAGAGTAGTGAACGCTTGTCATTCCCCGTCAAAATGGAGCCTACCGGGATCGAACCGGTGCCAAAACGCGGCTGGTGAGTCAGAAATCGGGGATGGGACACACATAGGGACACACGATCACACGGCAAGTCTCGCCGATCCGGGGTTAAACAACATCATCGAAGCATGGCCAACGCTTTCGCCTGGACAACGGGCGGCGGTCGTTGCTGCCTTGCGTCACCAAGTAGCGGCGGGCCTTCCTACCGAAAGCGGATCGGGCGAGCGGCGAGGTGAGCGAAGCGAACGGCAGAGCATCGCCGCCCGCCCGTCCGCGCCGTTGAGCCGGATCGAAGCTTGCGGGTCATCGCGGACGGAACACGGGGCATGTGGAAGCGAGCGAAGAACGAAGCGGAGGCGAGCCAAATAAAAAACCGCGTCGGTGCCCTGAGCTTGGCGGCAAAGGCAAGGACGCGGATGGGAAGAACAAGCCATCAAGGAAGACCATCGAAGACGATCAACTAAGGAAGGCCAGTCATGAAACATGATACGAACCAGGAACGAATCGAGCGAATCGATGAAGCACTACGAGACAAGTGGACATCCGCAAAGGCGCTGGGTGGCCATCCGGAATTGTTCGAGCCTTTGGCGGCTGCCTCACAAGGCATGCCGCCGAGCGTCCCCCAGCGAGAAGGCATGCCTTGTGAGGCAACGCCGAGTGGGTCGGATGCGTTTTGTGACTTCCCCCCTTGGGTATTACGGGGGGCAAAGTCACAAGTACAAGTAGGCATCGATTGGCTGACCATCACCGGGCACGTATCCGGGTTGGAAGAAGTGACCACCAAACTTGAGGGAATTTTCGGTCCGTTCGTGAGCAAAGGCGGCAAGCGCTTTCAGCATGGCGGCAGTCGCGTGTTCTCCAATGGTGCCATGATCGCGTTCGATGATGCGGACAAGGATCGCCCGATCATCCGCGTGGAGCTGAACGGCAACGTTATGTCATCGATCACCGGCGATCAAGGGATTGGATTGTTGCGTTGCCTGTTGTTCGGTCGGCGGTGTTCGAGGATTGACATTCGCCTCGACTGGCAATGTCCCGATGGTGAGCGTGTCGGTTTGATCGACCTCACAGCGGGTTCATGT